>Ga0180219_1000216_pt1 | contig 58565 bp, 58 predicted proteins | sample eDN3rd30CBELigMG_FD_151338 | JGI IMG/M metagenome (GOLD analysis project Ga0180219, IMG submission 151338) | Enriched Miracle-Growth compost microbial communities from Emeryville, California, USA - eDNA 3rd pass 30_C BE-Lig MG (version 2)... ...
AAAAGCGGTCCGATCAGTTCCCATTCCGCATCTGACAAGTCCCCACGGCCCATAACTGCTCTCCAAAGAGCAGCCTTGAATCAGAACTCGACCTGTTTGGGAATCCCTCTTTTGTCAACGCGGCCTAGACGTTATGGAGGTTTTGACGCGCCGTATCCGAGAACGTGATAACGGCTCGCAGGACTTCCATCTGGAAGAAACGCTCCATCAATTCATTTGCCCGATGAAATTACGGGGTGACGATCCCACAAAGGTGGAGCGATCGGATCACGACCTTTGGATCATCGATGAACGTTTGACCTTCACCAAGTATTTTGCGTCGGACGTGCCCTTCACGCAGATCGTAGAAGGAGAAAATAGCACCAGAAGGCCCGATCTTCTCATATATGATCGTCTCTATGGACTGGGAGCTGAGGGAGAAGACCCGCTGAAGCGAGTTATGCTTGTAGAATTCAAGCATCCAGGCCGGAAAGATTATGACGAGCGATATTCGCCGATAAACCAAATTAGTGATTATATCACAAAGCTTCAGAATGGAGACATTATGGATTTTCGCGGTGGTCGCGTTCGCGTCGCCGCAGATTGCATCTTCTACTGCTACGTTGTCGCAGACATCGTTGGGAAACTCGAAATTCATACCAACAGCTGGCGCACCACGTCGAACGGTAGAGGGCGCATTCAGGAGTTGAGCGGCAAATTCCGAGGTATGATTGAAATCATAGAATGGGCAGATTTGCTCGGCGATGCACGATTGAGAAATCATGCCTTCGTATCCGCTGCTGGTCTTCGCTACGACAGGCACCCATAGGGAAGGTTTCCGCCCACGGCATGTGGTGATAGGGAAGGAATGGGTTGATTAGACGGTGATCGACCAGTTCTCATCTTCATCATCGTTGGTGCACCATTTTCCTTCCGTCAAACAGCAGCGCGGTTCTCGATCGTTCGAGCCTGCGCGCGTTGCGCCGGCCGGAAGCGGAATCTTCGTCGCACGGATGATCCGCTCGCCTGGAGCTGGCGGACGAACATGTCGTCCTGTTCGCGAACGCTTGCCGAGCACGCCCTGGAAGGCCCATGTCTGCACCTGTCTGTCAGCTGACACAGCAGGATTGCGCGATCCCATGAGAAACATCCGTCCGATCCGGTGGGCCACGGACAATTCGGTCCCGCTTGGGCTGGCTGCGCGCATGGTCGTCGCCAGCCTGCTGACCTTCATATTCTGCCACACCTTCCGCCTCCCGCAGAGCCAATGGGCGATATTGACGGCCATCATCGTCATGCAATCGAGTGTCGGCGCTTCGCTGAAGGCGACGCTCGATCGCTTTGCCGGTTCGATCGGGGGCGCCTTCTGGGGCGTGTGCGTCCTGCTCACGGTTCCTCACGACACCGTGCCGGCGATGGGCCTGGCTCTGGCCATCACGCTGATCCCGCTGGTGCTGGTCGCGGCATTCAGGCCCTTCTATCGGGTCGCGCCGATCACCGGAGTCATCCTGCTGCTGACGCCGACCCTGCAGGGCCGCGACATATGGCTGGCGGGGCTGGACCGCATATTCGAGGTCGGCGTCGGCAGCATCGTCGCCGTGCTCGTATCGCTGGTCGTCCTGCCGGTGCGCGCGCATGAGACATTGGCGAAGGTCGCCGGCGGCGCGCTGGACCTGCTGGCCGACCTGACCGATCGACTGGCGGAAGGCATAGCCGGCCGGGGCGACCCCCAGGCGATCTTCGACGTTCATCAGGATATCCGCCACGCCATCACGCGCGCCGAAGGCGTGGCGGAGGAGGCCATCCGGGAACGCAGGAGCTATCTGACCGCCGCGCCGGACCCGCAGCCCGTCTGCCGGACGCTCAGGCGCCTGCGCAATGATCTGACGATGATCGGGCGCACGATGGACCTGCCTGTCTCCGATCCGCGGGTCTCGCCACTGGTGCAGACCGCCGAGCGCGCGGCAGCGGCGATTGCGAGCTATCTGCGGCAGAGCGCGGCGGCGCTGGCGAGCCGGGAAAAGGCTCCGCCGCTGATGGAAGTCGAGCAAGCGCTCGCGGCCCATGCGGGGGCGATGGCCCGGGCGCGCCAGACCGGAACCACGCGCGATCTTTCGGACGAGCTGGTCGGGCGCATCTTCGGCCTGGCTTTCGGTTTCGAGCAACTGAACGAGAATCTCAAGGATATGGCGGCGCGCATCGATGAATATGCCGGCCGCGCGCCGGACCGTTGGAACAGGACGGCGGTGGCGGTCCTGTCCGCTCGATAGCGTGATGCGCACAGTTTCCTGTCTTTTGGCACGGCACTGCGCTAATCCGGGGACGATACAGGCGAAGTGGCGGCAGTGACGTGACGGACGATAACAAGACAGAACAGATCAGCCAGCTTCTCGACACGCCTGATCTCGCCGATGCCCTGGAGAGCGATCGCTTCAAGCAGTTCCTCGATGAGATGCCGATCGCGATCGCCGTGGCCGAACTCGCGCCCGAGGAGCGGATCATCTACGCCAATCGCGAATTCGAGCGCCTGTCCGGCCTGACGATCGACTTCGCCATCGGAAAAGGCTGGGATGTGCTCGATTGCGCATCTCATGGCACGCAGGATGACAAGCCGCTCGGCCTCGCCGTGGTCGAAGGCCAGGATCATATCGGCGTCTTCACCATGGGCGCGGACACGCCCTGCATCAACGTCTGGTCCAATGTCATCGAGGATGATGACGGCAACGGCGTCTTCCGCCTGATCGCACTGGCAGAGGCGGACCCGGGCGCGGAAGCCGAGCGGGCCGCGATCATTGCCCAGCTCGAGGACAAGGACATTCTGCTGCGCGAGTTGCAGCACCGGGTGAAGAACAATCTGCAGATGATTACGGCGCTGATCCGCCTGGAAGCCCGGAACCTGCCCGAGGAAGGCGAGGTGTTCGATCGGCTCGCCGGACGGATCGAGGCGCTGGCATTGCTTTACCGATCGCTTTCCGAGGAAGGCGTCGCCGCGGAAATCGATCTCGGCATCTATCTCAGCCAGGTCGCCGGCGCGGTGATGCGCGCCCATGCGGTGGAAGGCATTCGTCTCGATCTCAAGGTCGATACCTGGCCGGTCTCGATCAACGTCGCCATGCCCACCGGCCTGGTCGTCAACGAATTGCTCATCAATGCCCTGAAACACGGTTTTCCGGACGGCGCCGGGGGCACGATCATCTTGCACAGCCTCGTCGACGAGCAGGGCTGCAAGGTTGTCGTCGCCGACGACGGGGTGGGGCTGCCCGAGGGCGTGGAATGGCCGCAGCGCGGCAAGCTCGGCGCGCTCATCGTCCAGTCGCTCAAGCAGAATGCCAAGGCCAGCCTCGACGTGCGATCCGAGCCCGGCAAGGGCCTGCGCGTCACGATAGGCTTCACGCGGGCGGCGGCGGTGGCCGATCTGCCTGCCGAGGAGACCGGCACGTAAGGCCGCGCCGTGCCGGCAAGCCGGTGACATGGCCTCCTCAGTGGCGCGCGGGCGATCAGCGCTTGATGACGAGCGATTCCGGCCGCTTGCGGGGCACCCATTCGCCCTTGCCGGGGAAGTTCTTCAGCACTTCGCCGTCCCAGAGGCGCACGGTGCGGCGATGGAACAGCCATTTGCCGTCCGCGCCCTTCACGGCATGGTCGTCATACCAGCCGGTGAAGCGCAGCACATAAGGCGGCTCGCCCTCGCATTCCGTCACGAAGGCGAAGGCGCGCATCTTCACCGACCCGTCGGGCTGCGGCATATATTGAATCTGCGTCACATGATGCTGGCGGCCCGGGAAGCCCGGCGCGTTGCGATAATGTTCGGCGATGCCGCGAATGCCGTCATGGCCTTCCCAGATATCCGGGTCCTCGAACACTTCCTCGACCATGCGCGCATCGGGCGTGAAGCAGGCCACGAGCGCATCGACATCCCCGGTATCGAGTGCCCAGCTATAGTTGGCGATCAGATCCTGCAGGGCCAGCCTGTCCTCGATGGGTAATGTCACGTCGGTCCTCTCCTCATGGTCTGTGATGATGGGGCCCGGGCCCCGCGAACCCCCGGCATTCTGCTACAAGCTCGCCGATTGCCTTGCCATCGAATTTGCCGAAATTGATCCGCGGTTGCGGATTTTTGCAGGTGCGGGAGATTTCGGCCCGCCGGTCAGCAAATCGACAGACTCGCCACTCTAGTCACGCGTCTGAACATGTCCTGCCAGGGTGCTCCGATTCAACATGATGAACACTGTCCGCTTCACCAGCCTCTTTCTGGCTGCCGTTTCCGCATCCGCCATGCTCTCCGCTCAGGCCCATGCCCAGATGGAGGATGGTTTCGAGGGCGATGAAGAGGGCGAGGAGATCGTCGTCACCGGCCAGCGCGAGCGCGGCGCGGTCGTCGGCGACATCAAGCCCGAGGAGCAGCTCAATGCCGCCGATGTGCGCGCGCTGGGCGTCAGCACGATCAGCGATCTGCTGGCCGAACTGGGCCCGCAATTGCAGAGTTCCAGCGGCAAGCCGCCGGTCGTGCTGCTTGAGGGGCACCGCATCGCGAGCTTCCGCGAGATCGCCTCGCTGCCGGCCGAAGCGATTGCGCGGGTCGATATCCTGCCCGAGGAGGTGGGCCTGCGCTATGGCTACAGCGCGGACCAGAAAGTGATGAACATCGTCCTGCGCGAGCGGTTCCGGGCGTTCACCACGGAATTGAAGGGCGGCATGCCGACCGAAGGCGGCGGCGCAGCGACGGCCGAGGTGGAGGGCGGTTTCCTCGCGATCCGGCGCGGCCAGCGCGTGAACCTGAGCGCCGACTATGAGCGGTCCGGCCGGCTCATGGAGAGCGATCGCGGGCTCGACGAACCGGACAGCCCGGCGCGCACGCTTTCCCCCGAGACCGAGCAATTCACGCTCAACGGCAGCCTCCACCGCCCGCTGACCGAGCGGACGCTGATGACCCTGAGCGGCGAGATCGCCACCAATCGCAGCGAAAGCAATATCGGCCTGGCGCTGCGGCCGCTCACCATTCCCGGCGGAACCCCCTATGCGACCGGGAGCGCGGACGAGACGTTCGTGCCCTTCGCGCCCGGCATCGGCGCGCTGGAGCGGACCTCCAGCGTCCAGACCGGCCAGCTCGGCCTGACCCTGACGGGCGAGCATGCCAGCGGCCAATGGACTCTCACCGGCACCTATGATCGCCGGGAATCGCGCGGCATCACCTCGCGTCCGTTCGATCTGGCGGCCTATGCCGCGGCCGTGGCGGCCGGCGATCCGGCCGCCGATCCATCCGACCCGGTGGCGCAGGCCTTCCTGCTTGGCGTGCCCGCCGACGAGACGACGAGCCGCAGCGACACCGCCCAGCTCGATTTCCTCTATAATCGCACGCTGTTCAAGCTCCCGGCCGGCGACGTGTCGGCCACGGCGCGCATAGGCGCATCGACGATGCAGCAGGAAAGCACGCTGGAGCGTAACCTCGTCACCACGCAGCGCGACATCGGGCGCGAGGGCGTGAGCGGCTCGCTCAGCATGGATGTCCCCATCTTCCGCGCGACCGACGCGATCGGGCGCCTCTCGGCCAATGCCAATGTCGCGGTCGAGCATCTGTCCGACGCCGGCTCCATCCGCACGCTGGGGGGCGGGCTCAACTGGACGCCGGTGCGCGCCATCGCCTTCTCCATCTCCTATCGCGACGAGGAAACCGCGCCGACCGCGCAGCAGCTGGGCGATCCGCCGACCTTCACGGCGCTGGTGCCGGTGTTCGACTATGTGCGCGGCGAAACCGCGCTCGTCACCACCATCACGGGCGGCAACGCCGCGCTGGACAATGCCTCGACCCGGTCATGGCGCCTGGGGCTGGTATTGAGCCCGATCCGCGATCCAGACGTGCGGATCAACATCGACCTGAGCGATCGCCGCACCAGGGGCGCCATCGCCAATTTCCCCGGCATCACGGCGGATACGGCGCTGGCCTTCCCGGATCGGTTCGTCCGCGCAACGGACGGGCAGCTCCTCCAGATCGACCTGCGCCCCATCAACATCACCGACCAGCATCGCACGGCGCTGCGCTGGGGCGTCAATTTCAGCAAGCGGCTGAAGACGCCGCAGAGCCAGCTCGACGCGATGCGCGCGGCGTTTCGCCAGCGCTCCGAGGAGCGAGCGGGCCGTCCGGACGGGGAAGCGCCGCGCGGCGAGGGCGGGCCGCGGCCGGAAGGCGGGCAGGGTGCCGACGGCAATGCGCCGGGTAGCAGCCGCATGGCCGGCGGTGGCGGCCGGGGTGCATTTGGCGGCAACAGGGGCGGCGGCGGTGGCCGGATCAGCTTCGCGCTCTATCATGAGTGGGCTCTCAAGAACACGGTCCAGTTCGCTCCGGCCCTGCCGCAGCTCGACCTGCTGAATGGCGAGTCGCTCGGCAACGGCGCCGGGCCGTCCCGCCATGCGCTGGAGATGCAGGCGGGCGTCTCGCAGAGCGGCTATGGCCTGCGCCTCACCGGCACATGGAACAGCGCCACGCGGATCGACGGCCTTGCCGGCGAGCCCTCCAGCCGGCTGCATTTCGACGATCTGGCGACGCTCAACCTGCGTTTGTTCGCCAATCTCTCGCAGATGCCCTCGCTGGTGACGAAAGTGCCGTTCCTGCGCGGCGTGCGCGTGCAGCTATCCGTCAACAACCTGTTCAATGCCCGCCAGAATGTGACCGATGGCAATGGCGATGTGCCGCTGGCGTTCCGGCCGGCCTATCTGGACCCGCTCGGGCGGACGGTGCAGCTGAGCTTCCGCAAGCTCATCTTCTGAGCGGGCAGTTCAGCACAGGTCGATGATCTCGCAGGCCGGCGCCGTGGCCGCGGCGCCGGTGAACTGCTCGGGCCAGTGCCGGAACAGCCGCACCGAGCCATCCTCGCGCCAGCGCGCCACCCGCGCGGGATCGACCGGCGCATAGAGCCATGGCTCCTGCGGGGCCGCGCCGCCCAGCGCCAGCACGCCATCGTCCGGCACGTCGCCGTCCGGCGGGCCGAACAGGCCGGCCTCGCCGTAATTCTCGTCCACCACGGGCGACCAGGGCGCCATGCCCATCGTCGGCACCTGCGCGACGAAGCATTGATTCTCCAGCGCCCGTGCCTGCGCGCCCAGACGCACGCGCCAATAGCCCTGCATGGTATCCGTGCAGGATGGCGCGAGGATCAGTGTCGCGCCGGCCTGCGCCTGCGCGCGTGCGATGAGCGGAAACTCGACATCATAGCAGATCGATATGCCGATCATGCCGAGCCTTGTCGCGAACACCCGCACAGCCTCGCCGCCGGCGATGTCCCACAGCTCGCGCTCGAACCGGGTCATCACGATCTTGTCCTGATGCGCCATGCGGCCGTCCGGCGTGAACAGCCGCGCCCGGTTGACCACGCGCCCGTCGGGCAGCGGGCAGGGCAGGCTGGCGGCGACGATATGGACGCCATGGGCCTGCGCGAGCGCGCGGTGATGCGCGTCGATCCGCTCGATCAGCCCGCTCACGAAACGGAGCGTGCCCTGCAGGTCGCCCATGCTGGCCGGGTCCAGCGAGGCGAGGTCCATCGCGCCATATTCGGGGAAGACCAGCAGCGCCGCGCCTTTGCCAGCCGCCACGGCGACGCGGTCCGCGATCTTCGCCTCCCAGGCGGCGAAGCTTTCGAGCCGCTCGATCGGATATTGGGCGAGGGCGAGGGTGAAGCCGCTCATAGCGCGCGATGCCAGAACTGCATGGGGTGGCTCGTCTCCATTGGCTGATCGATATCCTTCCAGTCATAGCGCGCGGTGAGGCCTTCCGCCGGCGCATAGCCCCGCTTGCGCCAGAACGGCGCCAGATCGCGGGCGTCTGCGGGGCGCAATGGGTGGTCGGCCGGACGGATGATGCCGCAGAAGCAGCTCGCCATGGCGCCCTGCGCGCGCGCGGCTGCCTCGCGCTGGTCGAAGAAGGCATGGCCGATTCCAAGGCCGCGATAGCCCGGCAGCAGCACCGATTCGCCGAAATAGAAGAGCCGCGCGACATCATCGCCCCGCGCTTCGAACGGCGCGCGAAACGCCGCCTCCTGCCCGCTCATCGGGGATGCGGTGGCCGCGCCGACGATCCGGCCGTCCGCCCGCGCCACGACCAGCGCGGCACCGGGCTCGTCAAGGAAATGCGCCAGATAGCGCCGCTCATAATCGAGCGATCCGTCGTAGAGATAGGGCCATTCCCGGAAGACCGCGATGCGCAGCCGCGCCAGATCGTCGAGGGCGGCTTCGCGGGTCGCCCGGTCGGTCAGCGTCTCGACCGAGACGGCGCTCACGCCGCCGCGTCCGCCCGGCTGACCTGCGCGATCCAGTCCGCGAGATTATAGTGGACGGCAACGCGGCCGATCAGCCCGTCCGCCAGCGTGAAGAAGGCACCGGCGGGCAGGACATAACGCTGTCCCAGTGCCGGCGGCAGGCCGTCCTCGCCCGCGAGATAGTCGCCATGAACCACGAATTCCGCGGCGGCGCGCGTACCGGAGTCGTCCGCCATGATGGCGATGTCCGCCAGCCGCTCCCGATAGGCGCGTTCCATCCTTGAAAGAAAATTACGAAAGGCCGTCTTGCCGACTTCCCGTGGGCCTTCGTTGATGTCATGAATCACATCGTCTGACAGGCAGGCGAGCATCGCTTCATGGTCGCCCGCGTTGAAGGCGGCATAATAGCGTTCGATGAGCGAGATGGCCTCCTGCCGGGTGGTCATGGACGGTCTCCGATGTGACTGGTGCAGCCTCCCTAACGTGCCTGTTTCAAAACGCTAAGGTCAAAAACGATACGCGACAGGGAGGCACGCCATGCTGGTCGGAACGGTCAAGGAGATCAAGACTCACGAATATCGCGTCGGCCTCACGCCGGAGAGCGCCCACGAACTGGCCGTGCATGGCCATCAGGTGATCGTCGAGACGGGGGCGGGCGCGGGCATCGGCGCCTATGACGAGGATTATCGCAGGGCCGGCGCACAGGTGGTGTCGAGCGCCGCCGAGATATTCGAGCGCGCCGAGATGGTCGTGAAGGTGAAGGAGCCCCAGCCGGCCGAGCGCGCCATGCTGCGCCCCGGCCAGATCCTCTACACCTATCTCCACCTCGCGCCGGACCCGGAGCAGACGGCCGATCTGGTCCGCTCCGGCGCCACCTGCATCGCCTATGAGACGGTGACGGACGCATCGGGCGGCCTGCCGCTGCTCAAGCCGATGAGCCAGGTCGCCGGGCGCATGTCCATCCAGGCCGGCGCCACCGCGCTCGAAAAGGCGCATGGCGGTCGCGGCGTGCTGCTCGGCGGCGTGCCCGGCGTGCTGCCGGCCAAGGTGACGGTGATCGGTGGCGGCGTGGTCGGCTTCAACGCCGCGCAGATGGCGGCGGGCGTGGGCGCTGACGTCACCATCCTCGATCGCAATCCCGAAGTGCTCGAAAAGCTCGGCACCTATTTCGAGGCGCGCGCCAAGACGCGTTTCTCCAACCAGGCCAATCTGGCCGAGTGCGTCGCGCAGGCGGATCTGGTGATCGGCGCGGTGCTCATCCCCGGCGCCGCCGCGCCCAAGCTGGTCTCGCGCGCGATGCTGGGCACGATGAAGCAGGGCGCGGTGCTGGTCGACGTCGCCATCGATCAGGGCGGCTGCTTCGAGTCCAGCCATCCGACCACCCATGCCGAGCCGACCTATGTGGTCGACGGCATCGTCCATTATTGCGTGGCCAACATGCCGGGCGCGGTGGCGCGCACCTCCACCTATGCGCTCAACAATGTGACGCTGCCCCATGCGCTGCAGATCGCCGATCTGGGCTGGAAGGACGCGATGAAGCGCGACCCGCACCTGCTGGCCGGCCTCAATGTGTGGAACGGCGTCGTCACCTGCGAGCCGGTCGCCCTCCAGCTCGGCTATGACGTCGTCTCGCCGGATGTCGCGCTTCAATAGAGCGGCAGGAATAGAGTTGCAGGGACGCGCAATGCGGCTCAAGGCCGTGATGCTCGGCGCCTTGTGCCTAGGGAGCTGTCATCCATTACGGGTGGGCATTGCGGACATATCGACGCAGCCGGAGCGCTGGCGCGGCCGTGACCTGATCGTGCAGGGACTGGTCGTCTACGAATTCGAGAATCTGGGCATCTATGCCAGCTATGCGGACTATTGCGCGCATGGCCCCGCACTCTATGTCGAGTGGGACCATGTGGCAGGCATCACCAGGCGCGATAATCGTCGCATGGCCGTGGTGGCGGGTGAACTCGATGATCGTGTGGGCACGAACGACGAAGTGATATCGACCGGAAAGCCGGGTCCGGGCCCCCTGAAACGGCCTCGACTTGTCAGATGGCTCTCGGAGCCGCTGCCGCCATGCGCAGGATAGATCGTCGCGGCCCGTGATCGGGACTGTAAGCCCAGCTCAGCCCTCGTAGCTGCGCTTGAGTTCGACCGCGTCGATCATCAGGCCGCCCGCGATCATCACCGCGCCGCCGCAGCACAGGGCGAGCAGCTTGCCGCCCGTGCCGGGATATTGCTCCATATAATGGATGCCGCGCTCGGCCGCGCCCAGCGCCAGCGCGTAGATGGCCAGAAACGCCTCGAACTTGGTCTTTATGATGAAGAGGCGCTTGATCCGTTGCATGGCTTTCACGAAGCAAGGGCCGTGCCAGTGGCGGAACTGCGCGGAAAGCTCTTGTTAACCATGAACGAAGTGTAAAGATCACCGACGCTTTTGGGCGCGGGGGCGGCGCGCCGCGTCAGAGCAGGTGCCCGAACTCCTGCACCACGTCCCGGTAGACGGACCGCTTGAACGGCACGATCAGATCGACGATCCGCTTCGCCTCCACCCAGCGCCAGGCCCTGAACTCGGGGTGCGCCGTCTCGATCCTTATGTCGCTGTCCTCGCCCTTGAAGCGCAGCAGGAACCAGCTTTGGGTCTGGCCGCGATAGCGCCCGCCCCACAGCTTGCCGATCAGCTCGTCGGGCAGGTCGTAGACATGTTCATGTCTGGAGCGCGCGATGATGTCGACCAGCCCGGCCTCGATGCCGGTCTCCTCGCCCAGCTCGCGCAGGACTGCCACGTCCGCCGATTCGCCCGCGTCGATGCCGCCCTGCGGCATCTGCCACGCCTCGCCCTCCCGCGAGTCGATGCGCTGGCCGACGAACACCTGTCCATCGCGATTGGCCAGCATGATGCCCACGCACGGGCGGTAGGGCAGGGTGGCCTTGTCGGCCGGTTTGTTGCTCATGATTTCCAACTCGAAACTGTGACGGCAAGCACTTGTGCGCCGGCCGGGATGTGCGCGATGACAAGCCTTGTTCCAAAAGGCAACGCTCCGGTGGTCCGCAGCTTTTCTACTTTGCCCGGGAAGGTGCTAAGGACTAGTGGCAATCCCATCCCAAACGCAGTCGAGTACGCCATGGCCTCCGCCACATCCACATCCACCGCACTGCTCTCCCGCAACGAAACCGCCCCCGAGGCCGTCGTCGTCCGCTTTGCCGGAGACAGCGGGGACGGGATGCAGCTCACCGGCGGACAGTTCACCTTGTCCACCGCTCTGGCCGGCAACGATCTCGCGACATTCCCAGACTTCCCCGCCGAAATTCGAGCGCCCCAGGGGACGCTCTTTGGCGTCTCCGCTTTCCAGATCAATTTCGGATCATCGGACATTACCACGGCGGGCGATGCGCCGGACATACTGATCGCGATGAATCCCGCCGCGCTCAAGACGAACGTCAACGAGTTGAAGGCCGGCGGCCTCATCATCGCCGATACCGGCGAGTTCAACGATCGCAATCTCGCCAAGGCCAAATATGAGGCGAACCCGCTCGAAGATGACAGCCTGGCGCGCTGGCAGGTGCTCGCTTTCGACATTTCCGCGCTGACGCTGGAGAGCGTGAAGCCCTTCGGCCTCGGCAACAAGGAAGCGCTGCGCTGCAAGAATATGTGGACGCTGGGGCTGGCGCTCTGGCTGTTCGACCGCGATCGCCAGCCGATCGTGGACTGGCTCCATGCCAAGTTCGCCAAGGCGCCGGAGATCGCGCAGGCTAATATCGCGGCGCTCAACGCGGGCCATGCCTATGGGGAGACCGCTGAGCTCGCCGTACCGGTCAAGCAGCTCCATCTCGCGCCCGCGCCGGCGCCCGAGGGCCTGTATCGCACGGTGACGGGCGCGGAATCGATCTCGCTCGGCCTCGTGGCCGGGGCGCAGCTGGCGAGCCTGCCGATGTTCTTTGGCGGCTATCCGATCACCCCGGCGAGCGCGATCCTGCACCATCTTTCGCGCCTCAAGGAATATGGCGTCACCACCTTCCAGGCGGAGGACGAGATCGCGGCCGTCGCCTCGGCGATCGGCGCGAGCTATGCCGGCTCGCTGGGCGTCACCAGCTCCTCGGGGCCCGGCATCGCGCTCAAGGGCGAGGCGATCGGCCTTGCCATCATGACCGAGCTGCCGCTCATCATCGTGAACTCCCAGCGTGGCGGCCCCTCGACGGGCCTGCCGACCAAGACCGAGCAATCGGATCTCTACCAGGCCGTCTATGGCCGCAATGGCGACGCGCCGATGCCTGTCATCGCCGCCCGCTCGCCGGCCGACGCCTTCGACTGCGCGATCGAGGCCTGCCGCATCGCCATCGAATATATGACGCCGGTGATGCTGCTGACGGACGGCTATATCGCCAACGCCGCCGAGCCCTGGCGCGTGCCGGACATGGCGAGCTACGCGCCTTTCAAGGCCGCGTTCCTCGATCATGTGCCCGAGGGCGGCCTCAAGCCCTATGCCCGTGACGAGAAGCTGGCGCGGCCGTGGATCAAGCCCGGCACGCCCGATCTCATGCACCGCATCGGCGGGATCGAGAAGGAAGTGAACACCGGCCACATCAACTATGCGCCGGCCAACCATCAGGCGATGACGGAACTGCGCCGCGACAAGGTCCTCGGCATCGCGAAGGGCCTGAAGCAGGCCGTGGAGATCGGCGCCGAAAGCGGCAAGCTCGCCGTGGTGGGCTGGGGCTCCACCTTCGGGCCGATCCATCAGGCGGTGCGCCGCGCTCGCCGCAAGGGGCTGGACGTCGCGCATATCCACATCCGCCATGTCTGGCCGCTGCCGGAAAATCTCGGCGACCTTCTCAAGGGTTACGAGCAGATCCTCGTGCCGGAGATGAACACGGGCCAGCTCAAGACGGTGCTGCGCGACCAGTATCTGGTCGATGCAAAGCCGCTCAACAAGATTTCGGGCCAGCCTTTCCGCATCGCGGAGATCGAGGCGGCGATCGAGGGGATGCTGGGCTGACCGCCGGCGGCACGACATTGGGAAGAGAGACGATGAACGACATCACCACCCTCGCCGGGCCCCGCGTGGAAACGACGCTCAAGGACTGGGAAACCGATCAGGAAGTCCGCTGGTGCCCTGGCTGCGGGGATTATGCGATCCTCAAGGCGGTGCAGCGCACGCTCCCGATGATCGGCGCGGACCCGGCCAACACGGTGTTCGTCTCGGGCATCGGCTGCTCGTCGCGCTTCCCTTATTATGTGGAGAGCTACGGCTTCCACACCATCCACGGCCGCGCGCCGGCGGTGGCGACGGGCGTCAAGCTCGCCAATCCCGCGCTGGACGTGTGGATCGTGACCGGCGATGGCGATGGCCTGTCGATCGGCGGCAATCACACGATGCACATCCTGCGCCGCAACCTCGATTGCCAGATATTGCTGTTCAACAACGAGATTTACGGCCTCACCAAGGGGCAATATTCGCCGACGAGCCGGGAAGGCACGCGCTCGCCCTCCACGCCGTTCGGCTCGGTCGATCATCCCGCCAAGCCGGCCGCCTTCGCGCTCGGCTCGGGCGCGCGCTTCATCGCGCGCGCCTATGACGTCGCAAAGCAACTGCCCGACGTGCTCAAGGCCGCCCATGCCCACAAGGGCGCCGCCTTCGTCGAGATCTTCCAGAATTGCATCGTCTACAACAAGGATGTGTTCGGCGAGTTCGCCGAGAAGAAGAATGCCGATGACGGCCAGCTCTGGCTCGAACATGGCAAGCCCATGCTGTTCGGCAACATGAAGGCCGGCGGCACCCGGGGCATCGCGCTGGATCGCGATGCGCTGATGCTCAAGGTGGTCGATGTGGTCGACGGGGACTGGGAAGCGGCGGGCGTGCTGGTGCATGACGTCGCCAACCGCTCGCTGGCGCATATGCTGGTCGAGATGCCGTTCGGGCCGTTCCCCATGGCGCTGGGCGTGCTCTATGACGATCCGGTCATCAGCTTCGAGCAGTCCGTCGTCGCCCAGAACGAGCAACTCGCCCGCAACAAGACGCCCGACCTGCAGAAGCTCGTCAGCGCCGGCCAGACATGGACCGTCACCAGGGACGGCCCGGAGCTCTGAGGGGGCGCAACGCGCGGCGTGGTGTTGCCGGCAGGGCAGCGGATGCGCCAGCGTCGCACGCCCGCCCTCGCCACGCTTGACCTGACCGCCGCGCCCGAACAGAAGCGGCCCGATGGATAATTTCACGCATAGTCTGGCCGGATGGGCGCTCGGCCAGACCGGTCTCAAGACCAGGACGCGCAAGGGGCTGGCTGCCCTCATCCTCGGCGCGAACATGCCGGACATCGATGTCTTTTTCGGCTGGGTCGGCTGGGCGCCCCTCGCGACCCATCGCGGTTTCACCCACGGGCTGGTCGGCGGCGTGGTCCTCATGCCGCCGCTGCTGGCTGGCCTGCTCTGGCTGATGGATCGCTGGCAAAGCACGCGCGGCGCCCGGTTCCGCAGCGGGCTGCCCATGCATGCCGGCTGGCTGGTCCTGCTCGCCTATCTCGGCGCGTTGACGCATCCGCTGCTGGACCTGCAGACCACTTATGCCGTGCAATTGCTCTCGCCGTTCGACACGCGCTGGTTCCACGCCGAGACGCTGTTCATCATCGATGTCTGGATATGGTCGGGCCTTGCCTTCGCCATCTGGCTCTCGCGCAGGCGGGAGAAGCGCGGGCAGGCGAACTGGCGCCGCCCGGCCATCGCCGGGCTGGTCGCGCTATGCGCCTATATCGGCCTCAACGGGGCGATCTCGCTTGCCGCGCGCGGGGCGCTCTGGCGGCATGCCCGGCCGGACATCGCCTTCGCCAGCGAGGAGCCGGCGCTGTTCTGGAAGCGCACTCTGGTGTGGCGCAGCGATGGGCGGATCGGCCGGGCCAGCTATGACCCGCTGCGCGATCTGCATGCCCTCTCGGACGTGCGGCCGCTGGTGCCGGACAATATGGGCGATCCACTGGTCCGTCGCGCCATGCTGGCCACGCCCGACATGGTGCGCTTCATGCGCTGGTCGACCATGCCGATGGCCCGTGTCGTGCGGAAGGGCTGCACCGCCACCATCATGTTCAGCGACGCCCGCTTCGGCGATCCCCGGCCGGGCGATCGCTTCCTGCGCGAAGTGAGCCTGCCGCTCGCGGGCGAGGGCTGCCCGGCGCCCTGAGCCGCTCCGCACGGCCCGCGCCATCGCCATTGCGCGCGCGTTCGACCTGCGGCATCTTCCGGGCGGGGAATCCGGCGGAAGGGGGGAGCGTCGGCCATGGCCGGACATGTCCGTTCCCGACAGCGCGCGCCCTGCCGCGCCGGGATGGAATCGGTGCGCGAACCAGCGCCCGATGCCGCATTCGCGCGGCAAGATCGACATTGTCTTTGGGCCGGGGAGACCCCATGATATGTCCATGAACGTCCACAATTCGCGAGCGACCCGACAGCGCGCATTCCTGCGCCGCACGGGCGCGCGGGTGCATCGGGGCATGTGGGCATATGTGCCCGCGCGCCTGTTCGCGCCGCTGCTCGATCGGGTGGATCGCGGACTGCTCACAGGCGCGCTGGAACTGCATCTGCCCGATGGCACGGTGCAGCTGCTGGGCGGCGCGGCGCCGGGCTTCTCGGCCGTGGTGGAGGTGCGCAGCTGGCGCGCCATCGCACGTCTCGCCATGTCCGGATCGACCGGCTGGTATCGCGCCTGGGCGGCCGGGGACTGGACGAGCCCCGATCCCGTCGCGCTGTTCGCGCTGTTCGGCGCCAATGCGCGCTCGCTGGGCACGGTCGCCCGATCGTCGGGCCTGCCGCGCCTGATCGGCCGGCTGAACCTCGCCCGCCGCCGCAACAGCCGGCGCGGAGCGCGGCGCAACATCGCCGAGCATTATGACCTGGGCAATGATTTCTACAGCCTCTGGCTGGACCGCAGCCTCACTTATTCGAGCGCCATGCCGGCCACGCCCAACGAGCCGCTGGGCGATGCGCAGATGCGCAAGATCGACCGGCTGCTCGACCGGCTCGACCTGCAACCGGGCGATCGGCTGCTGGAGATCGGCTGCGGCTGGGGCAGCCTGGCGGAGCGGGCGCTGGAGCGGGCCGACATCGCCTATGCGGGCCTGACCTTGTCGCATGAGCAGTGCGACCATGTGCGCAACCGGCTGGCCGCCCGCGCCGGCCAGGCCGATGCCGAGGTGCTGCTGCGCGATTATCGCGACATGGACGGGCAGTTCGATGCCATTGCGAGCGTCGAGATGGTCGAGGCGGTGGGGCAGGGCTACTGGCCGACCTATCTGGAGAGCGTGGCGCGGCTGCTCAAGCCGGGCGGCCGCGCGGCGATCCAGTTCATCAGCATCGACGACGCGATCTTCCCGGCCTATGCCGCGCGCGCCGATTTCATCCAGCGCTATGTCTTCCCCGGCGGCTGCCTCATCGCCGAGCAGCGTTTCCGCGCCCTTGCCGAGCGCTCGGGCCTGGAATGGCACGATCAGCAGCGCTTCGGGCTCGATTATGCCTGGACGCTGCGCAAATGGCGCGAGCGCTTCGACAAGGTGGTGGATGCGGGCCAGTTGCCGATCCGGTTCGATGCGCGCTTCGTCGATCTGTGGCGCTATTATCTCATCTATTGCGAGGGTGGCTTTGCGGGCCGCAGCATCGACGTCTCGCAGGTGACGCTGGTCAAGCCGGCGGAATAGCCGCGTCGATCTCGGCGCGGATCTGCCGGATCTGGTCGCCGATCTGCGTCAGGCGCGGCTCCTCCTCGGCGAGGATGGCCAGGAAGGCTGCACGCTTCCACTGCATCTTGCGGGCCATGGCCGTCACCGGCCCCTCCGGCATGGTGGAGAGCAGGATGTCGATCAGCCGGTCCGCGCCATGCAGCCGGCCCCACAGATAATCATTCTCCCGATAGGCGCGGCTGAAGAACGCGCCGAACGTGTTGAACTCGATGCCCCGCAGCGTGGCCGCCGCGCCGCCCGCGCGGATCGACGTCGCGTCTTCCGGCGAGATGCGATCGACCTTGATCGGGTCATATTCGTCCAGCCCCTCGCCCTGCAGCAGTTGCAGGGTCGCGATGTCGAAGAAGGGGAAGCCGAGATAGGCCTTGAGCACGGCCTTGCGCTCCTCCGCGGGCAATCGCAGCGTGGCCTCGGCAAAGCGCTGGTCCAGCCGCGCGTCGATCTCCCGCAGGCCGCGCGCCTGCGCGATGGCGTCGAGCGTGCCGAGCGGATCGGTCATGGCCTCGCGTGCAATCTCGCGCATGCCGGCATCGAACCAGTCCGCCTGTTGCCGCTCGGAATAGAGGCCGATCGCCTCGTAGAGCAGTTCCAGCATGTCCGCGCGGCCGCTCGTGGGGCTGTCCGCCGAGTCGATCGCCGAGAGCCGCCGCGCCAGGAAGCGCAGGCGCCGGATGCGGAAGGCGAGGTCATGCGCGCGGTAGAAGGCGATGAGCGCTTCGCTCGCGCCGTCCACCGTGCCGTGGCCGAGCTTGTCGATGCCGGCCGCATGCAGTGCCTCGTGCAGGGCCGCCCGCAGCGCCTCGCGATCGCGCGCCGATGTGATGCTGGCGAGATTGGCCAGCAATGCGGTCAGCTCGTCGAGGATGCCGGCATATTTGAGCTGGCCATAGGCGGGATAGGCGAAGCCCGCCGCGCGTGCGGCCCGCTGCTGGAACCGGGCGCGCCAGCTGGCGAGGCGGCGCGGCGTCGGCCGGCTGAGGAAGAGCGTGCGCCCCAGCGTGCGGTCCACCGCGCCGTCGATATCGGGCCAGAGCGCCTCGACGATCTGCCGCATGCGCTCGATGCGCCGGGACCGTTCGGCGATCGCTTCCAGATTGTCTCGGATCGGCTGCTCGCGCGGGATGTCGCTCACCGCCCCGAAGATCGTGCGGAAGAAACCGGGCAGCGGCCGCTCGCCGTCTTCGTCGCGGCGGGAGGGCGCGGTGAGGCGGAAGCCGGCCGCGCTCGGCGTGGGCTCGACGAAGACGAGGCGGCGATCCACGGGGCGCCGCGTCGGCCGATCGCGCAAGGCGCCGATGGCGGGCGCGAACGGGGCGTTGGCGAGCACCGATCCGTCGATCAGCACGGCGTCTTCCGGCACCGCATGATGCGGCAGCACGAGGCGCAGGAACGCCGCGCGGCCGGACCACTCCCGATTCCGCTCGGCAAGCACGGCATCCAGTTCCCGCGCGGTGAAGGGCGGGAATGCACCGGGAAAGCTCGCGGTCGCACGCGCGGCGAAGACCAGTTCGGCGGGGTCGGCAAAGCGCCGCGGACGCGGGCCCTGCGTGCGGAAGCTGATGGTCAGGCGATGTTCGGTCTCGCTGATCTCGGCCGGGCTGTTGAGCAGCAGCTTGTGCTCGGAGCCGCCAAAGTCGGTGGCGGTGACGAGCAGGTCGAGCGGATGGCGATTGGGCAGGAGCGGCGCCCCGTTCGGCCCGGCCGCCATGGCGTCGAACGCGTCCAGCATCAGGCGCACGAAGCCCTTGCCGCCGAAGGGCGGCGCGAACCAGCGCGCCCGCACGAAGTTCGAGAGCTTGCGGCGGACTTCCTCCCGCGTCTCCGGCGCGACCGTGCGGCTCACCGTGTCGCCGCGCCGGCGCAGCAGCAGCCACAGGATCGGCGCGGCCCAGAATTTGGTGAGGCGCGAGAGCGGCCGGGCGTCCGGATCGAGCAATATGTCCGCATCCGCGCAGCGCAGCCACAATTCGGTCAGCGGATCGAGGGACTGGCCGGTCTCGATCGCCTGCGCCAGGAACACGCCGTTGATGCCGCCCGCGCTGGCGCCCGCCACGATATCCGGCAGCACGCGCACATGCATGTCCGCTTCCGTGCGGCAGGCTTCCAATATCTCCTGATAGACCGACGCCGCCGGCGTCCGCTCGGCGGGGGGCTGGTGGAGCGCGTCGCACAGGTCCCGGCTCGCGCGGGCCATGCGCCAGATTTCCTTGGTGACGCCATGCATGTAGACGGCCAGGCTGACTCCGCCATAGCAGACCAGCGCCAGCCTCAGTTCCTTTTCCCGCATCGGCGCAGCTTGGCGGCTCGATGCCGGCTTGTCGACCCGCCCGGCCGATTTCTCAGTCGGTTATCTCGAAATGCGCCCAGATCGGCAGATGATCCGAGGCGCGGCGGGAGAGCGGCGTGAGATGGACGCCGCTCTCGACCAGCGCGAGGGCGCCGCGCCACATGATCCGGTCGAGCGCGGCGACCTGCCGCGTCGCATGATAGCTGCGGCCGCTCGGCGCCATCTCGAATTGGCGCGAGAAATCGTGCAGGCAGCCGCCCCGCGCGCTCCATTCATTGAGGTCGCCCATCATGATGGTGCAGGCAGCCGGCTCGTGGGCCTGCCATTGATCGACCTGATGCAGCAGCATGGCGGCCTGTCGCCGCCGCCAGAGACCGGAAAGGTCGAGATGCATGCCGACGACCCGCACACGCGTCGCGCCGATGTCGAACGCGCCCATCACCGCGCCGCGCGGCTCCAGGCAGGGCAGGTGGACCACATCGCTGGCAAGGGTCGGCTGCGCGCGCCGCACCAGCAGGGCATTGCCGTGCCAGCCCATGCTCTCGTTCCGCGTCGGCAGGGACACGGCGCGATAGTCCGAGTGCATGTCCAGCAGCCAGTCGGGCAGCAGCGCATGGCGCGGACCGAACCGCCGGTCCGCCTCCTGCAACGCGATGATGTCAGCATCCAGCTCGTTGAGCACGTCGATGATCCGCTCCGGCTTGCGTCGCCGGTCCGTGCCGATGGCCTTGCGGATATTATAGGAGGCGACTTTGATGGTGCGGGACGTCATTCTGCCGCCCATAACGCATGATCGGCGGATTCGCCGCATCTCCAGCGAGGGATTTTGCGCGTTGCGGCCGGGCAGGCGCTTCTTTCCCTCTGGTGTTCCTCTTTCGTTCTGATAAGCAACCGGCATGGCCAAGCTCAAGAAACGGTTCGTCTGCCAGGCATGCGGCTCGCTCGCCCCGCGCTGGCAGGGCCAGTGCGACGATTGCGGCGAGTGGAACAGCCTGGTCGAGGAAGCCGCCGCGACGACCTTTTCCACGCGGCATGATCTGCAGGATGGCGGCCGGGCCATCACCCTGATCGGCCTCGACAGCGACGTCACGCTGCCGGACCGGCTCGGCACCGGCCTGGCCGAGTTCGATCGCGCGGTGGGCGGCGGGCTCGTCGCGGGTTCGGCGACGCTGATCGGCGGCGATCCGGGCATCGGCAAGTCGACATTGCTGCTCCAGACGGCGGCGAGCCTGGCCCGCGCCGGCCGACGCGTCGTCTATGTGAGCGGGGAAGAAGCGGCCGACCAGATTCGCCTGCGCGCGCGGCGCCTTGGCCTGGGGGATGCGCCGGTGGGCCTCGCCAGCGCCACATCGGTGCGGGACATATTGACCACGCTGGGGCAGGGCGCCGCGCCGGATCTGCTGGTCATCGATTCGATCCAGACGATGCACAGCGACATGATCGAAGGCGCGCCGGGCACGGTGAGCCAGGTGCGCGCTTCGGCGCAGGAGCTGATCCGATTCGCCAAGAAGGCCGGCACCGCGCTGATCCTTGTGGGCCATGTGACCAAGGACGGCAGCATCGCGGGGCCCCGCGTGCTGGAGCATATGGTCGATACGGTGCTGGGCTTCGAGGGCGAGCGCAGTCACCAGTATCGCATCCTGCGCGCGATCAAGAACCGGTTCGGCGGCACGGACGAGATCGGCGTGTTCGCGATGGCGGAGGAGGGGCTGACCGAGGTCGGCAATCCGTCCGCCCTGTTCCTTACCGAGCGGGACGAGCGGGTGGCCGGCGCATCGGTGTTCCCGGCGCTGGAGGGCACGCGCCCGGTGCTGGTCGAGATCCAGGCGCTGACGGTCCGACTCGCCAGCGGCGCGACCCCGCGCCGGGCGGTCGTCGGCTGGGACAGCGGCCGGCTGGCGATGATCCTGGCCGTGCTGGAGGCGCGCTGCGGCCTCAGCTTCTCCACCTGCGAGGTCTATCTCAACGTGGCCGGCGGCTATCGCCTGCAGGACCCGGCGGCGGATCTGGCCGTGGCCGGCGCGCTCATCTCGGCGCTGTCCGAGCGGCCGGTACCGCGCGATGCCGTGCTGCTCGGGGAGATCGCGCTTTCCGGTGAAATCCGCCCGGTCGCCCATGGCCCGCTGCGCCTGCGCGAGGCGGCCAAGCTGGGCTTCCAGCGCGCCTGGCTGCCCGCGTCCAACGGCAAGACGCCGGCCGGGCTTGCGACCAACGGCTTCACGCGCCTCGGCGATCTGGTTGACCATATGCTTGGGCGCGATTAGCGCTGCGGCCATGACCACCCTCGACATCGCGATGCTCTTGCTGGTCGGCGGCCTCGCCGTGCGCGGAGCCCTGGCCGGTTTCGTCACCGAATCGCTTTCGCTCGGCGCGTTGATCGCGGCGATCATTGCGATCAGGCTGTTCCACGCGCCCGGCACGGCGATGCTCACCGGCCTGATCGGCGCGGAATATGGCGCCGCGCTGATCGCCTTCGTGCTCATCTTCGGCATCGTGTTCATCCTGGGCAAGATGCTCGCCCGGATGATCGGCGGGCGGACCCGCAACTCGCTGCTGGGGCCTGTGGACCGCCTGCTGGGCCTGGGCTTCGGGGCGATCAAGGGGCTGATCGTGGCGACGATCTGCTTCGTGCTCTTCACCATCTGCTATGATGCGCTCTACGGCGTCGAAACGCCCCGGCCGGACTGGCTGCGCCTCTCGCGCGCCTATCCGCTGCTCAACGCCAGCGGTTCCGCCATGAGCGAATGGATCGCGGAAAACAGCCGCTCGGGCGGGCTGATCGGGCAGGTGAACGAGATGATCGGCGGCGTGGAGAATGCCGTGGCGGTCGATGCGCAGCCCTGAACCATGCGGGCAGGGCCGATGAGCGGCGCCCTCTATAGTCTCGACGTGCTGCGCATGGCGGCGGGCGTGGCGAACTATCCGCCGCTGGCCGACGCGCCCCTGCATGCCGAGCGCCGTTCGCCCACCTGCGGCAGCCGCATGACGGTGACGCTGGCCCTCGATGAAGCCGGCAAGGTCGCCGCCGTCGGGCTGGATGCCAGGGCGTGCGCGCTGGGTCAGGCGGCCGCCACGATCTTCGCGCGGCATGTCGTCGGGCTGGATCGCGGCGCCATCGCCGCCGCCGGCGAGGCATGGCGCGCTTATCTGGCCGGCGAATCGGATGCGCTGCCGGAGTGGCCGGAGCTGGCGCTGCTCGCCGCCGGCCGCGACTATCCGGCGCGCCACCCCTCCATGCGCCTTGCCTTCGAGACTGCGCTCGCCGCGCTCGACGAGGAAGAAACGCCTCGATGACCGGGCCGGACACCGCGCTTTCGGCAACCGAACTTCTGTTCACCGAAGGCGTGGTCATGCTTGCCGCCGCACTGGCCATGGTCGTCCTCTTCAAGCGCATGGGGCTGGGCGCGACGCTGGGCTATCTGGTCGCCGGCGCGGTGATCGGGCCGCACGGGCTGGCGCTGTGCGGGGGCGGCCAGAGCAAGATGGACACGGCCGAGATCGGCATCGTGCTGCTGCTGTTCCTGGTCGGCATGGAGCTCAATCCCACCCGGCTGTGGCGGTTGCGGCGCGATATATTCGGGCTCGGCGTGATGCAGGTGGCGGCGTGCGGCATCATGCTCGCCGCGCTCATCTTCGTCCTGACCGGCTTCACGGTCGGCGCGGCGATTGCGCTCGGCCTGCCGCTCGCCCTGTCCTCCACCGCGCAGGTGCTGCCGGGCCTCAAGGAATCCGGCCGCATCAATTCGCCCTTCGGCGAGAAGGCCTTCGCCATCCTGCTGTTGCAGGACCTCGCCATCGTGCCGCTCATCACGATCATCGCGGCGCTCTCGCGCGCGCCGGCCGATCCCGCCGCGCCGCCGGGCTGGATGCTTGGCCTCTATACGCTGGGCGCCATCGCCGCCCTCGTCCTGGCCGGCCGTTTCATCCTCCAGCCGCTGCTTCGGCTGATCGGGCGACTGGGCGAGCGCGAACTGTTCGTGGCGATCGGCCTGTTCGCGGTGCTGGCCTCGGCCTCGCTCATGCATGCGCTGCATCTCTCGCCCGCGCTCGGGGCGTTCGTCGCCGGGGTCATGCTGGCCGATTCGCCCTATCGGCACGAGATCGAATCGGATGTCGAGCCGTTCCGCACCATATTGCTCGGCCTGTTCTTCGTCGCGGTCGGCATGGTGCTGGATGTCAGCGTCATCCTCAGCGCGCCGCTGTTCATCCTTGGCATGGCGGCGGGGCTCGTCGCGGTGAAGATCGCGCTGATCACGCCCATCGCCATGCTGTTCGGTGTGCCGCGCAAACAGGCGCTGGGGCTCGGGCTGCTGCTCAGCCAGGGCGGCGAATTCGCGTTCGTGCTGTTCTCGCAGGGCCAGCAGGCGCTGCTCATCGCGCCCGAGGCGGCCAGCATGTTCAGCGCGATCGTCACGCTCTCGATGATGACCACGCCGTTCCTGCTGATGATCGCCCGGCGGCTGGAGTTCGCGCCGCGGCAGGGCGAGGGGCTCGACGGGCCCGAAAATGCGCCGCGCGGCGCGGCGATCATCGTGGGCTATGGCCGGTTCGGCCAGACCGTGTCGCAGATGCTGATGGGCCAGGGCTGCCAGGTCACGCTGATCGACAGGAAGCCGGCGCAGATCGAGCAATCGAGCCTGTTCGACTTCAAGGTCTATTATGGCGACGGCACGCGCATCGATCTGCTGCGCGGGGCGGGGGCCGAGGAGGCCAATCTGCTGATCTTCTGCATGGATGACGCCAGTTTCGCCGGCGCGCGGGTCGAGGCCATATTGGAGGCGTTTCCGCAGGCCGCGGTGCTGGTGCGGGCCTATGACCGGCTGCATCTGCTCGCCCTGGCCGACCTCAATCTCGCCGGGACCACGCGGGAAGTCTATGAGTCGGCCATCGCGCTGGCGCGGGCGGCGCTCGGCCGGCTGGGTCTGGACGAGGCCGAGATCGGCGAGATCGAGCGGCAGTATCGCGAGAATGATCGCGAGCGGCTGGAGGTTCAGGTCGCCTCCGGCCTGCTGGCGGCCAAGGATTTGATGTATCGCCCCGGCCGCACCATGGTGCTGCCCGAGCGGCAAACCGTTGGAGACGAAGCATGATCGCCATATTGGCTGCGCTCAGCGCGGCGATTGCCATTGCCGCCGGGGCATTCGGCGCGCATGGGGCGGCCAATCCGCAGGCGGCGGAATGGCTGCGGACCGGCGGCACCTATCAACTCATCCACGCCGTCGCGCTGCTGGCGCTGGCACGGCTTCCGGTCGGCACCGGCCCGTCGCTCGGCCTGCTGGCGGGCAGCCTGATCTTCGCCGCCACGCTCTATGCCATGGCGCTCGGCGCACCGCGCTGGCTGGGCGCGGTGACGCCCATCGGCGGCGTGCTGATGATCGCGGGATGGCTCTGGGCGGCCTGGCAGCTGACGCGCCAGGCCTGATGCGCGCTCAGGCCGCGTCGAGAAACGCGGCGACGTCGGCTAGGTCGACATCCTGCGCCAGATAGGTCTGCCCGATGCCCCGCGCGAGCAGGAAGGGCAGGGTGCCTGCGCTCATCTTCTTGTCGTGCAGCATATGCTCGACCAGCCGCGCTCCGCTCGCCCGCACGCCGGCATCCGCCAGCGAGGCCGGCAGGCCGACGGCGCGCAGATGGGCGGTGACGCGCCGCGCATCCGCCACCGGGCATTCGCCCCGCCGCGCGGAATAGTCGAACGCGAGCGCCATGCCCGCCGCCACCGCCTCGCCATGCAGCAGGGCGTCGGAAAAGCCCGTCTCCGCCTCGAGCGCATGGCCGAACGTATGCCCCAGATTGAGCAGCGCGCGCCGGCCGCTGGTCTCACGCTCGTCATCGGCCACGATCGCCGCCTTGGCCGCCACGCTCCGCGCGATCGCCGTGATGCGCGCCGGTGCGTCGCCCTCCAGCAGCGCGGGGCCATGGGCCTCGCACCAGGCGAAGAAGCCGGCATCGTCGATCAGGCCATATTTGGCCACTTCGGCATAGCCGGCACGGGTCTCGCGCGGGCCCAGCGTGTCGAGCGTGTCCGGATCGATCAGCACGAGGGAGGGCTGATGGAACGCGCCCAGCAGATTCTTGCCGGCCCGGCTGTTGATCGCGGTCTTGCCGCCGACCGAACTGTCGACCTGCGCGAGCAGGGTGGTGGGGATCTGGATGAAGTGGCAGCCGCGCTTCACGATCGCGGCGGCAAAGCCCACCAGATCGCCGATCACGCCGCCGCCCAGCGCGATGACATGGTCGCGCCGTTCGATGCCGTGCAGGATCATCCGGTCGGTCAGCGCCTCGAGCTGTGCCCAGCTCTTGGTCGATTCGCCCGCCGGCAGCACGACCAGTTCCGCATCCAGCCCGGCGCGGCCAAGCGCGGCGGAGAGCCGGGGCCATTGCGCCTGCGCCACATGCGCATCGGTGACGACCAGGAACGGCCGCTTGGTCGCATAGGGCGCGAGCGCGTCACCGGCGCGATCGAGCAGGCCGGCCTCGATGCGCACGTCATAGCTGCGTTCGCCGAGTGTGATGGGGACGATTGTCATTGTTGCAGGGCCTCGATGATCTTGTCGACGGTGGCGTCATGCGGCGAATCGGAGCTCATCACATGGATGGGCGCCTGCGCGTAGAAAAGCGCGCGCTCCTGCGCGAGGCGCGTCATGACCTCACGCGGATCGCGCCCCTTGAGCAGAGGGCGGCCGTCCCGGCGGGAGACGCGCTCGATGAGGATATCGATCTTCGCGTTGAGCCAGATGGCGGTGGCCCTGCCCAGGATCAGCCGCCGCGTATCCTCGTTGACGAACGCGCCGCCGCCGGTCGCCACCACCTTGGTCTGGCCATCGATCAGGCGCGCGATCACGCGCCGCTCGCCGTCGCGGAACTGCGCCTCGCCATAGGTATCGAAGATTTCCTGCACGCTCATGCCCGCCGCGCGCTCGATCTCCTCATCGGCATCCACGAAGGGCAAACCAAGGCGCGCGGCCAGTCGCCGGCCGATGGTCGACTTGCCGACGCCCATCAGGCCGACCAGCACAAGCGAGCCCGTCGCATCGCTCAGATGACATTTATCGTTTCGCACCATGGCCTGCGCGGCTATACAGCCGGCAACGCCCGAGGCAACGGCGATCCATCGACAATTCCCAAGGCCATATCATTCCATCATGAAGCTCAGCCGCCGCGAACCCAACCGTCCCCGCCGCCATCCGATCGTCAAGCTGGGCTGGCTCGTCCTGATCCTGCTCCTCGCCTTGCTGTGCCTGGCCTGGTGGAACGGCGGCGAAAAGCCGATCGGACAGATCGAGATTCCGGTCCCGGCCGAGCAGCTGGGCGGATGAGATCGCGATCATGCATCTGAATCGCGTCCTGCTGGGGCTGGGCATCGCCGCGCTGGCCATCCCCGTGCTGGCGCAAAATGGTCCGGAATCGCTGCTGCCGCCCGGTTTCGAGGATCAGCCGCCGCCGCCCGCGCAGCCGGCCCCGCCACCGCCGCCGGCCAGCACCAACGCGCCGCGCGTCCCCACCCAGCCGGCCGGCGCGACGCCACCGCCGCCGCATTTGCCGACCACGCCCGTCGACCTGACCGCGGCCACCCCGCCGCCCGCCGACAATGGCGCTGACGCAGAGGGCGACAAGACGGACGAAATCGCGGCCAAATACGACCTGCCGCCCACCGCCCGGCGCTCGCTCGACGTCATCGGCGTGCTGACGCCGGCGCTTGGCGGGCTGGATCGCGCGGCGTTTGGCGCCAGTCACGGCACGGCGCTGAGCCGGATCATGCGCGCGAGCCGCGCCCCGATCGCGTCGCGCTGGGCGAGCATCCTGCTGCGCCGCGCGCTGCTCACCCAGGTCGATACGCCCGGCGACGTCAATGGCGCGGACTGGGCGGCCGAGCGCGCGTGGCTGCTGCTGCGCATGGGCGAGGCGGACAATGCGCGGCTGCTCGTCCAGAGCGTGGATTCCGATCAATATACCAGCCGTCTCTATGCCGTCGCCATGCAGGTGCAGCTGGCCTCGGCGGACCCGGCGGGCCTCTGTCCGCTGCTGCCGCGCGCCGCCGCCTTCAGCGACGAGCCGGGCTGGTTCATGGCGCAGGCGATCTGCGCATCCTTCTCGGCCGACCAGGGCTCGGCCTCCTCGCTGCTCAACCAGGCGCAGCGGCGTGGCCTTGCGCGCGGCATCGACTATCGCCTCGCCGAAAAGACCGTGGGCGCGGGGCCGAACAGCCGGCGCTCGGTGAAGATCGAATGGGACGGCGTCGGCCAGCTCACCACCTGGCGCTTCGGCCTGGCGACCGCGACCAATGTCGAGATCCCCGATGGGCTCTACCGCACCGTAGGTTCGCAGGTGCGCGCCTGGGAGGCCCGCGCGCCGGGCCTCAGCCTCACGCGCCGCCAGCCGGGCGTCGCCGCCGCCACGCGCTTGGGCGTGTTCTCCGGCAAGGCCGCGCTCGATTTCTACGGAGCGCTCGCCGCCGATCCGGACGCCAGTCCGGCCGCGAGCGATCGCGCCGAGATGCTGGACAATGCCTATCGCGGCGACAGCATCCGCGCACGGGTGGACGCCATGCGGCAATATTGGAGCGCGGCGCCGGCCGATGGCTGGGCCGGCGGACAGGGCGGCGTGAATTACGGGGCCCTGCCGGCGATCGCGCGCGCCGCGGCGGCGATCCCGCCCAACGCGGCGCTTGGCGAGGATGCGCCCTGGCTCATCGCGGCCATGCTCTCTGGCGGCTATGACAACAGCGCCGCGCGCTGGGCATCCGTGCTGGGACGGATCGAGGGCGAGGCCGGGCAACGGGCCTGGGCCCTGCTCGCCACCGGGCTTCCGCAGGCCGCCGTCGATCTCTCGGCAAGCCGCATCGGCAGCTTCGTCAGCGCCGATTCGAGCGAGGGACAGCACTATGCCCATAGCCTCGTCGCCGCGCTTGGCGGGCTCGACCGGCTGCCGGCGGACGTCCGCGCACGGCTGCTGCAGGAGAGCGGCATCGATCCGGCGCCACGCCGCAAATGGTCGCGCGCGATCATGGCGGCCGCCCAGCGGGGCGAGCGCGGCACGGTCGCGCTGCTCGTCGGCGTTGGCATGCAGAGCGAACGCTGGTCGGTCGTCCCGCCGGAAAATCTCTATTTCATCGTGTCGGCACTCCGCCAGGTCGGGCTCGATCCCTATGCGCGGATGATCGCCGCCGAGGCCATGGCGCGGCTCTGATGGTCCGGGCGGTCGACAGCGACGCGACCATGATCGATCGCTTCCTCGCCATGATGGCGGCCGAGCGCGGCGCGGCGCGCAACACACTGCTGGCCTATCGCAACGACCTGAGCGACGCCGCCGTCACGCTGGGCGATCTCGCGGGGGCGGATCAGGCCGCGCTGGCCGGGCTGGCATCGGACTGGGCCGATCTCGCATCGTCCAGCCTGGCGCGCAAATGCTCGGCGCTGCGGGGCTTCTTCGCCTTTCTGGAGGATGAAGGCGTGCGGGCCGACAATCCGGCGGCGGGCCTGCCCCGGCCGAGCCTGCGCCGGCCGCTGCCCAAGATCCTCAGCCATGCCGATGTCGATGCCATCTTCGCGGTCATCGCCGCACGGCTCGCGCGGCAGCCGGTCGCGCCGCTCGATCTGCGGCTGTCCGCCCTGATCGAACTGCTCTACGGCTCGGGCCTGCGCGCCAGCGAACTGGTCGGCCTGCCGGCGCGGTCGCTGGCGACGGATCGGCCGTTCCTCATCCTGCGCGGCAAGGGCGGCCGGGAGCGACTCGTGCCCATCTCGGACCGGGCCCGTGCGGCCATCGCCGCCTGGCGCGCGCATGTGCCCGATGGGAGCGCCTTCCTGTTTCCTTCCGGCAAGAGCCATCTCAGCCGGGTGCGGCTGTTCCAGCTCGTCCGCGCGCTGGCGGCCGAGGCCGGGATCGATCCTGCCCGCGTCAGCCCGCATGTGCTGCGCCACGCCTTCGCGACGCACCTGCTGGAAGGCGGCGCGGACCTGCGCGCGCTGCAGGCGATGCTGGGCCATGCGGACATCGCCACGACCCAGATCTACACCCATGTCGACGCCGCCCGGCTCGTCGCGCTGGTCAATGCGCGTCATCCGCTCGTTGACCTTGCGGCGCAGCGGCCGTAACGCGCCGGGATGATAAGTTATCTCGATTTTGAGAAGCCCGTCGCGGCGCTCCAGGCGAAGATCGACGAGCTGCGCGAGACGGCCGACGATGGCGCCATCGACATCGATGCCGAGATCGAGCGTCTCCAGCAGCGTTCGACCTCCCTGTTGACCGACATCTACGCCAAGCTCACGCCCTGGCAGAAGACGCAGGTCGCGCGCCACGCCGAGCGGCCGCATTTCCAGGACTATGTGGCCGGCCTGTGCAGCGATTTCCTGCCGCTCGCCGGGGACCGCGCCTATGCGGACGACAAGGCCATCCAGGGCGGCTTCGCCACGATCGGCGGGCGCAAGGTGATGCTCATCGGCCATGAGAAGGGCCATGACACCGCATCGCGTGTGAAGCATAATTTCGGCATGGGCATGCCGGAGGGCTATCGCAAGGCGACCCGACTCATGGAACTGGCCAGCCGGTTCGGCCTGCCGGTGGTGACGCTGGTGGATACCTCCGGCGCGTTTCCCGGCGTGCAGGCCGAGGAGCGCGGACAGGCCGAGGCGATCGCACGCGCGACCGAGGCCTGCCTCGCGCTCGGCGTGCCGATGGTGGCGGCGATCGTGGGCGAGGGCGGCTCGGGCGGCGCGGTGGCGCTCGCATCGGCCAATCGCGTGCTGATGTTCGAACACGCCATCTATTCCGTCATTTCCCCCGAAGGCTGCGCCTCGATCCTGTGGCGGACGGCCGACAAGGCGGCGGATGCGGCGCAGGCCATGCAGGTGACGGCGCAGCAGCTTGCCGCGCTCGGCGTGATCGATCGCATCATTCCCGAGCCCGTCGGCGGCGCGCATCGCGGGCCGGACGCGGCGATCGCCAGCCTGCAGGCGGCGATCGGGGAAGAACTGGCGTCCCTGGACGGCCTGAGCGCGGACCAGCTCCGTCACGCGCGCGCCGAAAAATTCCTCGCAATGGATCACTGAACGCGCGCCTTTGCATCGCCCGATGACGTGGCTATTCTCGCCACGCATCGCAGAGGGGAGGCAAATGGCTCGTAAATTGATGCTGCTCTGGCTGGGCGGCGCCCTGGCCGCCGGGAGCGCAACCACGGGGACGGGGCAGGCCGCTCGCGAGATTCGCACCGTCACGGCGATGAGCGCGGCCGAGCGCCAGCAGGGCGCGCAGGCGCATCCGGAACTGCTGGCCGAGTTTGGCGGGCTCTATGACGGGCCGCAGGCGGCTTATGTCACCAGCGTCGGCCGCCGGATCGCGGTGCAGTCCAGCCTCTCCAGCCAGCAGAATGATTTCACCATCAGCCTGCTGAATTCCCCGGTGAACAATGCCTTCGCCATCCCCGGCGGTTATGTCTACGTCACCCGCCAGCTCATGGCGCTGATGAACGACGAGGCGGAGCTGGCCGGCGTGCTGGGCCATGAGGTCGGTCATGTCGCCGCGCAGCACAGCAAGCAGCGCCAGAGCGCGGCCGCGCGCAACTCGATCCTCGGCGCGCTCGGGCAGGTTTTGATCGGCGCCGTGGCCGGCAATTCGGGCCTCGGCCAGTTGTTGCAGCAGGGCGTGGGCACTGGCGCGCAACTGCTGACGCTCAAATTCTCGCGCACGCAGGAATATGAGGCGGACGATCTGGGCATCCGCTATCTGGCGAGCGCCGGCTATGATCCGCGCGCGCTCTCCTCCATGCTGGCTTCGCTCGCCGCGCAGACCGCGCTCGACAGCCAGGTGAGGGGGCAGGCCAACGCGGTGCCGGAATGGGCGAGCACCCATCCCGATCCGGCCTCACGCGTGCGCCGTGCGCTCGTCAACGCGCAGGCGACGCGCTCATCCGGCACGCTGCGCAATGCGGACGTCTTCCTCACCAATCTCGACGGGATTCTCTATGGCGAGGACCCAAAAGAGGGCGTGGTAAGGGGCCAGGAATTCCTGCATCCGGCGTTCCGGCTGAAATTCGCCGTGCCGAACGGGTTCACCATCGAGAACGGGACGCGCGCGGTGTCGATCGTGGGGCAATCGGCGCAGGCGCAGTTCACCGCGACCAGCTTCGGCGGCGATCTCGACGCCTATGTGCGGGGCATATTCACGCAATTGGGCGGGCAGGGTGGCGCGCCATCCGTCACGCTCCAGCGCAGCACCGTCAACGGACTGCCGGTCGTCTCCGGCGCGGCAGTGATGAGCAATCAGCGCGGCACGCGGCTCGATGTGACTGTGCTCGCCTATCAGTTCGGGCCGGGCACCGCCTATCATTTCGTGATGGTGACGCCCGCCGGCCAGGGCTTGGGCGCCTTCTCCCCGATGGTCGGATCGATGCGCCGCATGACCGATGCCGAAGTGAGCGCGATCCGCCCGCGCCGGGTGCATCTGGTCACTGTAAGGCAGGGCGACACGGTACAGGGCCTGGCTGCCCGCATGGCCTATGAGGACCGTCAGGTGGAGCGTTTCCAGGTGCTCAATGCACTGACCGGATCGACGCCTTTACGGGTCGGCAGCCGGGTCAAGATCGTGACTTACTGAGGACGGCGCAGGATAAATAAAGACGGCGACCGCGTCATGAACGCGGTCGCCGTTCTTGTTCTCTCGTTTTGTTTCCGAGAAATTAGCCGCCGTTCGGCGGATTATCGAGGTTGTTGGACACATTCGTGAACGTATTCTTCAGGCTGGTGCCAAGGCTGCTCATCGCGCCAATGGCTGCAACGGCGATAAGCGCAGCGATCAGACCATATTCGATGGCGGTCGCGCCTTTGTTATTCTTGCGGAAATTACGAATGAACTTCATGAAAGCCTCCTCAAACTGCGCTGCCTGTCACCCGGTCACTGTTACAGCGAGCAAATAGTCATTAGAGCCATGTCGGTTTATGAAACGCTAATTTTCCAAACCGATTGTAAAGAATTTCTGGTTAATGACTGTTCACTTCATTTGCGACGTTGGACCACATATTATTGGTTTTGGTGGCGACGCTGGTCAGCGCGCTGATCATGCCAAGCACGACCATGGCGATGATGAGGCCATATTCGACCGCGGTCGCACCGCGTTCGCACGCCTTGATCCGGCCGAAAAATGCGCGCACCGATCATCCCCTGGGCTTGGCTGAAGTGAGCGCGAGCCTAGGGATCAGATGTTAAGATTTTCTGGAGGAACCTGTACCCGATGACTGTCCAGCCGTTGATCGTGGTCGCCGCGGCGCTCGTGGACCCCGCCTCGCGCATTTTCGTGCAGCGGCGCCCGGCCGGCAAGGCGATGGCCGGCCTGTGGGAGTTCCCCGGCGGCAAGCTGGAGCCGGGGGAGGCGCCCGAGGCGGCGCTGGTCCGCGAATTGCGCGAGGAGCTCGGCATCGAGACGCAAACCGCCTGCCTTGCGCCCGTGACATTCGGCACCGGCGACATCAACGGCCGTCCGCTGCTGCTGCTCCTCTATGTCTGCCGCAAATGGAGCGGCATGGTCCGGCCGACCGAGGCATCGGACAGCCGCTGGCTGCACAGCCAGGATCTGTTCGCGCTCGACATGCCACCGGCCGACAAGCCGCTCGTCGCGATGCTCGATGCGTTGATCTAGGTGGATCGACATTCATCGTCGGATTTACAAACCCACGTCATGCTGAACGTGTTTCAGCATCCATCCTGCCTTCAAGCTCAGGTCTCAAAGGGGCAATGGATGCTGAAACAAGTTCAGCCTGACGGAGAATAGGAATAGTGGGTGGGCCGGCCTGCTATTCCAGAAACTTGAATGTCGATCCGCCTTAGGACGCTTTTCCCGATCCGAGCACTTGCGCCAGCGATACCGTGGCACTGCCGCGCCGGGCGGGGCGGGGCTGGCTGTCGGCGGGATGCCAGCCGCTCCCGTGCAGGATCGAGACCGGTTCGGTGACGCGGCCATCGGCATCGGTGATCATCGCGAAGGCTTCCGCCGCGCGGACCAGCTGGGCGCGGGTCAGCGGCGGGGGCGGCGAGGCGAGGCACTGGGCCGCGCCCATGCCGCGCAGGTCGGCGATCAGATCGAGCAGGGAGCGGTAGCGCAGATCGAGTCGCTGCTGGTCGACGACCGGCATGGCGAAACCGGCCCGCGCCATCAGGTCGCCGAGCGCCCGCACATCCACCTGCGGGTGCAGCCGCTGCGCCGGTCGATCGCCATCGGCCGTCAGCAGCGCCGATTTCAGGCCCGGAAAGGAGCCGGCGCCGACGAAGCTGAGCAGCAACAGCCCATCGGGCATCAGCGCGCGGTTCATGGCGATGAGCGCGCCGGGCAGGTCGTTCACACTGTCCAGCGTGCCACAGCACAGGATGAGATCGAAACTGGCCGGCTCATAGGGCAGCAGGTCTTCCCGAACGATGTCACCGCCGCTGCGGCCCGCCCAGACCGGCCCCGGATCGGCGCATCGCACGGCTGCGCCCTGCGCGCCCAGCGCATCGGCCAGGCGTCGGTCGGGGCAACCGATCACCAGCGCCCGCGTGAAGGTGCGCTTCACGTCGGCGAGGCGATCGAGCAGGTCCTGCGCCATTTCCGCATAGAGGAAGTCGTGCGCGGCAAACCCGTCGGCCGCGCGATCGCGTCGCCGCGCGCGGCGCGCGTCGTCGAAGATATGGGGAACGCTCATGTGCCGGCTTGTGCCGTTTCGCGCGGCGTGGAACAAGCATATCCATGGGGTGGGGGCAGTATTTGCAGGGCATGGTGCGGCCGGTGCTGGACTATGCCCTGCCGCCGCGCTGCGCGGCATGCGGGATCATCGTCGACATGTCCGGCACGCTCTGCGGTGATTGCTGGCAGGATGTCGCGTTCATCGGCGAGCCGATTTGCGCGGTCTGCGGTGATGACCTGCCCGCGGTCGCCGGGCCGGATGCGCAATGCGGCGCCTGCCTCGCGAGCCCGCCGCCCTATGACCGGGTGCGCGCCGTCATGCGCTATGGCACGGTCGGCAGGAGCATCGCGCATCGCCTGAAATATGGCCGCCGCGTCACGCTCGCCGATGTGATGGCGCTGCACATGGCCCGCCTCCTGCCGCCGGACGACCCTGACGCCCTGCTCGTGCCGGTGCCTCTTCACAGATGGCGGATCTGGTCGCGCGGGTTCAATCAGTCGGCGCTCGTCGCCCGCGCCCTGGGGCGGCGCGCAGGCCTGCCGGTCGATCTCGACCTGCTGCGGCGCACCCGCCGGACGCCGCCCCTGCATGGCCTTGGCCGGCGGGCCCGCGCGCAAGCTGTGCAAGGCGCATTCGCCTTGCGCAAGGGTAACGCGGCGCGGCTCTCCGGGCGCACGGTGATCCTCATCGACGATATCTGGACGACCGGCGTGACCGCCACGGCCTGCGCCCGCCTGTTGCGCCGGGGCGGGGCCGCGCGGGTGGAGATATTGTGCTGGACCCGCGTTTCCGATCAGGGCGATTGACTTTCCCGGCCGACCTTCCAACATCATGAGTCAACAGTCACGGAGATGCCGGCGTCATGGCGCAGGTCGAAATCTACACCAAGGCCTTCTGCCCCTATTGCGCGCGCGCGCTGAGCCTGCTGCGGGACAAGGGCGTGACGCTCGATGAGCATGACATCACCATGGGCGGCCCCGGCCGCACCGAGATGATCGAGCGTGCGCAAGGCCGGGCGACCGTGCCGCAGATCTTCATCGGCGGCCGGCATGTCGGCGGCTGCGACGATCTGATGGCGCTCGAATCGAGCGGCGAACTGGACGATCTGCTGGCGGCCTGATGGAAGAGCAGAGCATATGCATCGCCGTGCTGCAGATGACGTCGGGCATCGACCCGGCCGTCAATGGCGCGGCGCTGGCGGATGCCGTCGCGCAAGCGGCGGCGGGTGGCGCGCAGATCCTGTTCACCCCGGAAATGTCCGGCTGCCTCGATCGCGACCGGGAGCGCTCGGCTGAAGTCATCGCGTCCGAGGAGACCGACACGGTGCTCGGGGCCGTCCGCGCGACGGCGCGCGAGCATGGCCTGTGGGTTCATCTGGGCTCGCTCGCCTTGCTGGAGCCGGACGGCGGCAAACGCCGCAACCGGGGCTTCCTGATCGATGCCGACGGCGAGATAAGAGCCCGCTACGACAAGATCCACCTGTTCGACGTGGACCTGCCCACGGGCGAAAGCTGGCGGGAATCGAGCGTCTATGGCGGCGGCGATCAAGCGGTGGTCGCGGCCATGCCCTGGGGCAAGCTGGGTCTTTCGATCTGCTACGATCTTCGTTTTCCGGCTCTCTATCAGGCGCTTAGCGGAGCAGGCGCGCAGATGATCGCAATTCCGGCGGCGTTCACCGTGCCGACCGGCGAGGCGCATTGGCATGTGCTTCTGCGCGCGCGCGCCATCGAGAACGCGGCTTTCGTCATCGCTGCCGCCCAATGTGGCGCGCATGAGGATGGTCGCCACACCTATGGACATAGTCTCGTGGTCGATCCATGGGGCCGCGTGCTGCTCGATGCCGGCGAGGCGCCGGGGCTGTTCTTCGCGGATCTGCCGCTCGGCCGCGTGGCGGATGTGCGCGGGCGCATCCCGGTCATCGAGCACAGGAAACCCATTGAAAGCATTGTTTCAGAATGATTTCCTTCGACCTCAAATGCGCCGGCGCGCATGTCTTCGAAGTCTGGTTCCGTTCGAGCGCCGACTATGACCGGCAGCGCGAGGCCGGGCAGATTCCATGCCCCGTCTGCGGCGATCTCGATGTCGCCAAGGCCGTGATGGCGCCGGCGGTCGCGGCGAAGGGCAATCAGCGGACGGCGGCGGCGGGGCGGCCGGACGATGTCGCCCTGTCCGTGCCGGCAGAGCCCGCATCGGACGGGCGGATCAAGGCCCTGATGAGCGCGCTCGCCAAAGCACAGGCGCAGGCGCTCGAAACATCGCAATGGGTCGGCGCGTCTTTCGCGGACAAGGCGCGCGCGATGCATTATGGCGAGGCCGACCAGGCCGCGATCCACGGCACCGCCAGCCCGGACGAGGCGCGCGCCATGATCGAGGAGGGCGTGCCGGTGGCGCCGCTCCTCGTCCCCGTCGTCCCGCCGGATCGGGCGAACTGAGCCGACCCGTCGATCGCCCCTGATTGACAGGCGAAAGCGGACCGCCTAGGCGCGCACCAAGGAAAACAGCGGAATTTCCGGCGTGCGCCCGTAGCTCAGCAGGATAGAGCATCAGATTCCTAATCTGGGGGCCACTGGTTCGAATCCAGTCGGGCGCACCATGTTTTCCGATGAAGGAGGCGGAAGGGTCGCGCCCCGGCAAAGACCGGATTCCCTTAACCGGATATAAGGCTCCATTTCCTAGGGGAACGATGACAGTGTACGGCGGCGGCGGTAACGGCGTTCGGCCCAGCGCTGGAATCGGGATGTTCGTCGGTTTGCCAGAGGACGGCGCTGACGAGACCTTCCCCTTCGATTGACTTCGCCGATGGCTCGATGCCATAGGCCCGGCGCGCAAACGCGGAGGCGGATTTTGACAATCAATGTCGCGGTGATAGGCCTGGGCAAGATGGGTCTGTCCCATCTGGCCATCGTGAATGCTCTCGATGATTTCAAAGTGGCCGCAATCTGCGATTCCGCCGCGCTCGTCGGGCAGGTCATCGAGAAATATGGCAAGCTCCATTATGTCGGCAAATATGACGATGTGCTGGCCCTGCCGGATCTGCACGCCGTCATCATCGCGACGCCGACCACGGCGCATGCGCCCATGGTCCAGGCGGCGCTCGATCGCGGCCTGCACGTCTTCTGCGAGAAGCCGCTGACGCTCTCGACCGCCGAAAGCCAGGCCCTTGCCGATCTCGCCGCCTCCAAGGGGCTGATCGCGCAGGTCGGCTATCACAACCGCTTCATCGGCACGTTCAACGAGGTGAAGAAGCTGGTCGAGAGCGGCGCGATCGGCCGCGTCACTCATGTCCAGGCGGAAGCCTATGGCCCGGTGGTGCTCAAGCCGACCAAGCCGACATGGCGCGGCAAGGCCGGGCAGGGCGGCGGTTGCCTCTACGACTATGCCGCGCACCCGCTCAACCTGGTGAACTGGTATTTCGGCCGGCCGGAAAGCTGCACCGGCGCGCTGCTCAAGAGCGGTTTTTCGGCCGAGGTCGATGACGAGGTCTATGCCGGCCTGACCTTCGCGGACGGCATCACCGCCCAGCTCTCGGTCAACTGGTCGGACGCATCGGTCCGCAAGATGACGACGCGCATCTCGATCTGGGGCGAGGGGGGCAAGATCTATGCGGACCGGCAGGAGATACAGGTCTTCCTCACCGGCACGGCGCCCGTTCCGGCAGGCTATCAGGAAGGCTGGACGGTCAAATATATCACCGAGCTGACCCCGCCGGTGAGCTTCTACCTGCGCGGCGAGGAATATAGCGCGCAGCTCGAGGCGTTCGGCGAGGCGATCCGGGGCGTGCGGAAAGGCACGCAGAATGATTTCGCCAGCTCCGCCGATACGGATGCGACGATCGAGATGATCCGCGCCTCGGCCATGGGCGGCGCCGGCGCGGGCGCGGTCATGACGCAGCAGCGCCGCAGCGGCGGCATGTTCGGCAAGCTGCTGGGCCGATGATGGAAAAGACGCGCACCACCGCCCGGCCGGGCTTCGGCAGCTGGCGGCAATCGCGCCTGCTCAATGCGTGGGTGGACGCGCTGACGATCCCGGAGATCATCGAGCGGCTGGACGAGGGGATGCTGTTCACGCTGAACCCGGACCATCTCTATCATCTCCAGCGCAATCCGGACTTCGCGGCGGCCTATGCCGATGCGGTGATGGTCTCGGCGGACAGCAAATATGTCTATTGGGCGCTCGGGCTGATCGGCCGGGCGATCAAGTGCAAGACCTCCGGCTCGGACATCGTGCCGGCCTATTATATGCACCATGCGAACAATCCGGACGTGGGCATCTTCTTCCTCGGCGCGAAGCCGGGGATCGCCCGGCAGGCGCAGGAGCGCGTGAACCGCATCGTGGGGCGGGACATCGTGGTGGGCGCGCACGGCCCCTCGTTCAACTTCGTGAACGATGCGCAGGAAAGCGCGCAAGTTATTGAAATGATAAATTCCTCCGGTGCGACATGCCTCATCGTGGGGCTGGGGGCGCCCAAGCAGGAAGTGTGGATCCACAAGCATCGGCACCTGATGCCGGGCGTGAAGGTCTATATGGGCGTGGGGGCCGTCATCGATTATGAAGCCGATGCCGTGAAGCGCGCGCCGGGCTGGATGAACCGCAACGGGCTCGAATGGGTCTATCGGATGGTCACGGAGCCGCGGCGCTACTGGCGGCGCTATGCCCGCACGCTGGAATTCTTCTGGCTGGTGCTGTTCGATCGGCTCGGACTCTATCGGGCCCCCAAATTCCCGTCGCCCGCCACCGTCGAGCGCCGGCCGCAGCCGCAAGCCGCCTCGATCGCGGCGCCCGAACAAGCCTGAACGACGATATATCGCAAGGAAACGGACAGCAGATGGAACGCATCCTCTTCGGCGACAACCAGTTCTTCGGCATCAATCATATGTCGGAGGAGAAGGCGCGCCAGCAGGCCATGCGCTTCCAGGGCATCGATGCGATCATCGACGTGCTGCAGATCGCGCTCCACGCCGGCGCGGGCGGCTTCATGTGCACCACGCACGAGAAGATCGAGAAGATCGCCGACGATGTGCGCGCCAATCCCGCCAAATGGGAAGGGTTCACTTTCTATCCGGGCATGCCCTATGCCCATAAATATGCGAACGCCGTGACGGAGCTGGGCTATTTCGACGCGGTCCGCAAGTTCCTGCCCAAGGAAGGGCTGGTCGATACTGTCCTGCGCGGCACCAAGGCAGTGCTGAACAAGGATATCGAGAGCATGATGACGCTGCTCGTCGATGCCGAGATGAAGATGTTCCGCGATCTGCCGACGCCCGTGGTGTTCCTGCAGAATGTCGTGACCGATCTGGTGCAGGGCCTGGGCTTTGCCGATGCCTTCAAGGTCTTCTCCGACCATATCCGGACCCGCTACAATGCCGAGGCCGGCTTCATCACCATGAACGTGCCCAAGCTGCTGCCGATGCTGAAGGATGCGGGCGTGGAAAATCCCATCGTCTGCGCCAATTACAACAAGATCGGCTTCCGCATGTCCGGCGGCATCGAGGGCTATCGGGACGTGCTGAAGCGCTATCCGGCACGGATGATCGCCATGTCCGTGCTGGGCTCGGGCGCGATCCGGCCGCGCGAGGCGATCGAATGGATCTGCGCCGAGCCGCATGTGGAATCGATCCTGTTCGGCGCATCGAGCCGCGCCAATATCGAGCAGACGGTATCGCTGATCCACGAATATGACGCGAAGCGCGTACCGGCCTGACCATGTCGGCGGCGATCCGCGACCGGTCGGTGCGCCAGGAAGATGGAATGCGTGCGTCGCGAAGTGCGGCCAGCACATCATCGAAAACGCCGGGGGACAGCGATCATGCCCCTCTCGGCGCGATTTTGATTTAACATAATATATATTATCGGACTTTGAGATGGACGGCAGGGCGGCAGATATCACTCCCCTCCAGCGCATCATGGCGCGGCTGCGCGACCCGGAGCGTGGCTGCTCATGGGATGTCGCGCAGGATTTCGCGTCGATCGCGCCCTATACGATCGAGGAAGCCTATGAGGTTGCCGACGCCATCGCGCGCGATGACATGGCCGCGCTCAAGGACGAGCTTGGCGATCTGTTGCTACAGGTCGTGTTCCATAGCCGCATGGCGCAGGAAGCCGGCAGATTCGATCTGGAGGACGTGGTTTCAGCCATTTGCGACAAGATGGTGCGCCGCCATCCGCATGTCTTCGGCGATGGCGACGCTTCGCCCGGCTGGGACGAGATCAAGGCGGCCGAGCGCGCGGACAAGGGCGATGCCGACCAGTCCGCGCTGGCCGGCGTGGCGCTGGCGCTGCCCGGGCTGTCCCGCGCCGAGAAGATCCAGAAGCGCGCCGCGCGCGTCGGCTTCGATTGGGATGAGATCGACGATGTGCGCGCCAAGCTCATGGAAGAGCTGGAGGAAATCGACGCGGCCGAAAATGCCGACGCGCTGGAGGATGAAGTGGGCGACCTCCTTTTCGCCGCCGTCAATCTGGCCCGCCATCACAGGGTCGACCCCGAAACGGCGCTGCGCCGCGCCACGATCAAGTTCGAGCGGCGTTTCCGGGCGATGGAAGCCGAGGCGGGTGCCGCCTTTGCGGGCCTGAGCCTCGGAGAGAAGGAAACGCTCTGGCAGCGGGCGAAGCGCAGCACGGCCCTCCCCGACGCCGATTGACGATCGCAGCGGCAGTCGCGGCGCACGGCCTCCATCAAGGCGCGCAATGTCACGGGATCCAGCCGCCCGCCCATGCGCATATCAGTCCGTATCCGGTTGCGCCGTCGCTCCGCCGAACTGGCGCACGAACCGCTCATGATCCGCCGGGTCCATCCGCACGGAGAGCATGATTCCGGTTGATTCGCCTGATGTTTGGGGGACTTCGGACAGGACTTCACCATGGGCATGCAGCCAGGCCAGGGCCGCGCCGTCGCTGGCGTCCAGTGCCAGCTCATAGCGGCGATGCGCCTTGCCCAATATATCGGAGAGCTGGCGTTTGAGGGCGTCCACCCCCGCCCCGGTCAGCGCGGAGACAAGCGCGACCCAATCGTCCTTCGCCGCACGCGCCTGCACCGCGGCCAGCTGATCCGGATCGTCGATCAGGTCCGCCTTGTTCCACACCTCGATCATGGGCGTCTGTGCGCCCTGCCCCTCACCCGCCTCCCCATCGCCCGGCGCCGCACCGAGATCGGCAAGCACGTCCAGCACATCGGCCTTCTGCGCATCGCTGTCCGGATGGGCGATGTCGCGCACATGCAGGATGAGGTCGGCGGAGAGCACTTCCTCCAGTGTCGCGCGGAAGGCGGCGACAAGCTGGTGCGGCAGGTCCGAGACGAAACCCACCGTGTCCGAGAGGATCGCCTTGTCGATGCCCGGCAGGCTGATCTGCCGCATCGTGGGATCGAGCGTGGCGAACAGCATGTCCTGCGCCATGACGTCGGCGCCGGTGAGGCGATTGAACAGCGTCGACTTGCCGGCATTGGTATAGCCGACCAGCGCGATAACCGGCCAGGGCGCGCGTTGTCGCCGGGCGCGATGCAGGCCGCGCGTGCGTGTCACCTGCTCCAGCTCGCGGCGGATGCGGGCCATGCGATCCCGGATCATGCGCCGGTCCGCCTCGATCTGGGTCTCGCCGGGGCCGCCCAGGAAGCCGAAGCCGCCGCGCTGCCGCTCCAGATGGGTCCAGCTGCGCACGAGGCGGCCGGCCTGATAGTCGAGATGGGCCAGCTCGACCTGCAGGCGCCCCTCGGCCGTGGCCGCGCGCTCGCCGAAAATTTCGAGGATGAGGCCGGTCCGGTCGATGACCTTGGCGTTCCAGATCTTCTCCAGATTGCTCTGCTGGACCGGCGTCAGATTATTGTCGACGACGACCAGCTCGGCCTCCGCCTCGGCGATGCGCGTGCCCAGCTCCGCGGCCTGCCCCGCGCCCAGCAGGGTCGCGGGCCGGGACTGGCGCACGCGCACGGCGGTGGCGCCGACCACATCGAGGCCGATCGCCCGGGCGAGGCCCTTCGCCTCCTCCAGGCGCGCGTCCGTATCGCGGCGCTGGCGCCCGCCGAGATCGGCATGGACAACCAGCGCACGCGCGCCGCGCGAGACTTCCTCACGTTCTGTAAAATGGGCGATGGCTCAGCCCCGGCCCGGTTCAGTCGTCGGCATCGTCATCGTCGCTTTCGCCGGAGAGATCGAGCGGATGCGCCGGCTGCACCGTCGAAATGGCATGTTTGTAGACCAGCTGGACGAGGCCGTCGCGCTGGAGCAGCATGCAGAACAGATCGAAAGCCGAGATCTCGCCCTGAAGCATCACGCCGTTGACGAGGAACATCGTCACCGGCTCGCCCGACTTGTGGACGGCCGAGAGGAAGATTTCCTGCAGCAGCTTGGGCTTGCGCTCATTGGCCGAAAAGGCCGATTCGATCCGCGCGAGATCGATGGGATGCGCGGGCATCACCGTAGAAATCGCATGTTTGTAGACAAGCTGGGTCTGCCCGTCACGCCGGAGCAGAACCGAGAAATTGTCGAACCAGGTCACAATGCCCTGCAGTTTCACACCCTTCACGAGAAACATCGTGACGGGCGTCTTGCTCTTGCGGAGTGAGTTCAGGAAAATATCCTGAAGATTATTGAGCTTATCGGCCATTTTCTACTCCGTTATTGGCGGGTCGCTGCCCGCGTCGCGTTCAATCCGAACGTCAAGTTCATCACCCACATGATGATGCAGCGAGACTTAAGCGATCTTGCCGGGGAAATCCACCCGACGCGATGCCCCATCTCCGACCTTTGCCTGTCTCCGGCCTTCATATGCCCGCCTCCATATGGAGGTCAGCCGTCCTTCCCTTCGCCCAGTCCCAGCGATTTCAGTTTCCGGTGCAGGGCCGAGCGTTCCATGCCGATGAATGCGGCGGTGCGCGAGATGTTCCCGGAAAAGCGCTTGATCTGCACGCGCAGATATTCCCGCTCGAAATTCTCCCGCGCCTCGCGCAGCGGCGCCCCCATGATGGCGCTGGAAAGGCCGCGTTCGTCATTGCCGCCCGCCGCCTCCACCGGCAGCATGTCCAGTTCGATCACGCCGCCCGATTGCATGGGTGCAAGGATGATCGTGCGCTCGACGACATTGCGCAGCTGGCGGACATTGCCGGGCCAGTCGCCCGATTGCAGCGCGGCCATGGCGTTGGCCGCCATGTTCGGCGCCGGCATGCCGCGCTCCGCGGCGAAGCGCGCCAGATAATGCTCGACGAGGCCGGGAATGTCGTCGCGCCGTTCGGCGAGCGGCGGCAGGCCCAGCGGCACCACGTTGAGGCGATAATAGAGATCCTCGCGGAACCGCCGCTCCTCGATCTCTTCCTTGAGATCGCGCGCGGTGGAGGAAATGACGCGGATGTCGACCTTCACCAGCCGCTGCCCGCCGATGCGCGTGAAGCTCTGGTCGGTCAGCACGCGCAGGATCTTGCCCTGCGTGGTGAGCGGCATGTCCGCGACCTCGTCGATGAACAGGGTGCCGCCATGCGCCTGTTCGAGCAGGCCGGGACGGATGACGCCATCGGGCCCTTCCTCGCCGAACAGGGCTTCCTCCGCCCGCTCGGGCTCCATGCGCGCGGCGGTGACGATGACGAAGGGGCCGTCCGCGCGGTTGGACCAGTTGTGCAGCATGCGCGCCGCGACTTCCTTGCCCACGCCCGCCGGCCCGCTGATGAGCACGCGGCTGCCCGTGCCGGAGACCTTCTTGATCGTGGCGCGCACGGCATTGATCGCATTGCTGGTGCCGGTGAGTTCCTCTTCCTGCCCGAACCGGGCGCGCAGCACCTGGTTCTCGCGCCGCAGCCGCTCGGTCTCGGTCGCGCGCGACACGATATGGATGAGCTTGTCCGACTCGAACGGCTTCTCGATGAAGTCGACCGCGCCGCGCCGGATGGCGGCGACCGCCGTGTCGATATTGCCATGGCCGGAGATCATCAGCACCGGGATGGTCGCGTCGCGCTGCTTGATCTCCTCGAGCAGTTCCAGCCCGTCGAGGCGCGATCCCTGCAGCCACACGTCGAGCAGCACGAGCGAGGGGCGCCGGTTGGCCAGCGCTTCGAGCGCCTCGTCGCTGCTGGCGGCAAGCCGGGTCTCGAACCCCTCATCCTCCAGCACGCCGGCGACCAGTTCCCGGATGTCCGCCTCATCGTCCACGATCAGAATATCAAGCGCCATTCCACGTCTCTTTCATTGATTCCCCGGGGCTCTGCTCCCCGTCCTCGGCCAGGCGGCCGAGCCGCTCGGTGTCGAAGCGCAGCGTCACGACCGTGCCGCCGCCCTCGGCATCGCCGAACGTCACTTCACCGAAATGCTCCTCGACGATCTTCTTGACGATCGCCAGGCCAAGGCCCGTGCCCTTGGCCCGCGTCGTCATATAAGGTTCGATGATCCGCTCGCGCTCCACCGGCAGGCCGGCGCCGTCATCCGCAAGGGCGATCACGATCTCCTTGCCCTCGCGCGCCAGCGTCATGCCGATATGCCCCTGCGGCCCCTGCGGCCCCTCGGCAGCCCCGCCCTGCCCCGCGGCCTGACTGCGGCGCTGCTCGATCGCCTCGACCGCGTTCTTGACGATGTTGGTGAGCGCCTGGCCGAGCTGCCGGCGATCGCACACCAGCATCGGGTCCGCCTCACTGCTGGTGAAGGTGAAGGCGATCTGCGGATGCGCCACTTCCTGCAGGAACATGGCGTGCCGCGCGATGTCGATCAGTGCTTCCTCGCGGAACACCGGCTTGGGCATGCGGGCGAACGAGCCGAACTCGTCCACGATCCGCCGCAGGTCGCCCACCTGCCGCACGATCGTTTCGGTGAGTCGCCGGAAGGTGCCGGGATCGGACTCGATTTCCTTGGTATAGCGCCGTTGCAGCCGTTCCGCGGCGAGCTGGATCGGCGTCAGCGGGTTCTTGATCTCGTGCGCGATGCGGCGCGCGACGTCCGACCAGGCCGCGCGGCGCTGGTCGAGCAGTTGCTGGGTGATGTCGTCGAACGTGATGACGTGATTGCCGCCTTCGGCCACCAGCCGCACCGCCAGCGTGCGGATCTCCCCGCCTGCGCGGATCTGTATGATGTCGCTGCCCACGCCGGATGCGAGCAGCGTGGCCAGCTCCTCGGAGACCTGCTCCAGCGGCTGCCCCGTCGCCTGCACGCCGGGCGCCACGAGCAGCGCGGTCGCCGAGCTGTTGAGCAGCTGGACGATGCCGTTCTGGTCGACCGACAGCACACCCGCGCTGACGCCTGAGAGCACCGCCTCGATCAGCGCGCGCCGGTTGGCGAGTTGGTTGTTCGCCGAGACCAGCGCGCCGGTCTGCGCTTCGAGGCGCTGGGTCATCCGGTTGAACGCATTGGCGAGCGTGCCGAGCTCATCCGCTGCGCGCGGATCGGCCACGCGCGCCGAGAGGTCGCCGGCGGTCACGCGCCGGGCCGCGTCGACCAGTTCGCCGACCGGCCGCACGAGACGGTCCGCCACCGCGAGCGCGATCCACACCGCCGTGCCGACCAGCATCAGCGTGCCGATGAACAGCGCGATGTTGAAGCGAAGCTGCAACTGGCGCGATTGCGCGGCGAAATCATCATAGTCGGAGAGGACCGCCTGCGCCCGCTGCATCTCGCTGAAGGCCGAGATCTGCGAATCGCGGGTGGCATAGAGATAGGTCCGGGAATCGGGATAGAGCAGCACGAAGGCCTCGATCTGGTTCGGCTTCTCCTGCACCACCACAGGCTCGCCCTCGTGCAGGCGCCGGACCACCTCGGGCGTGACGACATTCACGGCGGTGCGCTGTTCGGGATCGACCGTCGCCGCCGTCCGCGCCACGCCATCCCGCCCGATCTCGATGATGGCCGACCGGTTGAGCTTCCGCGTGACCACCTGATAGATATAGCCTTCCGCGAAGGACGGGCTGGAGATGGGCGACTGCGTCAGATAATCGCGCAGGTCGCTCGCCATGGTCACGGTTTCCTCGCCCAGCTCCTTGAGATTGGACTGATAATAGCCCCGCGCCAGATCGCTCGCATTCTGGAGCATGCCGCGCGCATCGGACGAGAACCAGAATTGCACGCCATATTGGAACAGCAGCGAGGCGAAGATCACCACGAGCAGCAGCGGCACGCTCGCGATCACCGAGAACAGGGCGACGAGGCGCGTGTGCAGCCGTCCATTGCCGCCCACCAGGCTGCGCGCGGCGCGGCGGCGGGCGATGCGCTGGCCGAGCAGCACCAGCACGACGATCGCCGGCACCAGGTTGAGCACCAGCAGCAGCGCCACGACGGGCGCGCTGAGCAGCGTGTCATCCTGCTGCGGGCGATTGATGATCCAGTAGGTGAAGGCCGCCGTCGCGAACAGCGTCAGGCCGCCGAACAGCTCCGCAAGGCGCGCGAGACGCGGCGATCCGAACAGGGTCGGCGGCGATTCATCCATGGCGCCGTGCAAGCCGGAGAGCTGATCCATCGTGGCAATGCTACAACATCAGCGTGGCTCTGAAAACACGCTTTGCGACATTCCGGCCGCACCGGGCCAACGGCACGTCGCCCTCAGCGCTCGCGCAGCGGCATCACCGGGTCGATATCATAATGATTCAGCTTCTTGCGCAGGGTGTTGCGGTTCATACCCAGCGCGGCCGCGGCCCGGATCTGGTTGCCGTCCATCGCGGCCAGCGTCTCGCCGAGCAGCACGGGTTCGATCACGCCCAGCAGCCGCTCGTGCAGTTCGCTCGGCAACGGATCGCCGCCGATCGCGAGCTGTTCCCGGGCCCAGCGCCGCGCGGCATCGCGCAGGTCCGTCACGCCGGTGCCCGCATGGTCGGCCAGCGGCTCGACGAGCGAGAGTATCTGCCGCAGATTCTGGACCTGGATGTCCTTGTCGCGCGTCAGCACGGTCAGGCGCTTCATCAGATTCTGCAGCTCGCGGACATTGCCCGGCCAGTCATATCGTTCGAGCAGCCGCGCCGCATCCTCGGAGAGGCTCTTGCGGGGCAGCCCGCCGCTCGCCGCCTGATCGAGGAAATGCCGGGCGAGCAGAGGCACGTCCCCGGCCCGGTCCCGCAGCGCCGGCAGGCTGATCGGCACGACGTTGAGGCGATAGAAGAGATCTTCGCGAAACCGCCCCTCCCCGATCAATATGGCCAGATTCTGGTTGGTCGCCGCGATGATGCGCACGTCCACGCGCACCGGCCGCGTGCCGCCCACGGTCGTCACTTCGCCCGATTGCAGCACGCGCAGCAGGCGGGTCTGCGCCTCCATCGGCATGTCGCCGATCTCGTCCAGGAACAGGGTGCCGCCCTCGGCCTGCTCGAACTTGCCGGCCGACCGGGTCAGCGCGCCGGTGAAGGCGCCTTTCTCATAGCCGAACAGCTCCGCCTCGATCAGCTCGCGCGGGATGGCGGCCATGTTGATGGCCACGAAGGGCGCCGCGCGGCGCGGGCCCAGATTGTGGATCGCCTCGGCGACCAGTTCCTTGCCCGTGCCGGATTCGCCCAGCACGAGGATGTTGAGATCATTGCCGACCACCCGTGCGATCGTGCGGTAGACTTCCTGCATCTGGGGCGAGCGGCCGATCAGCGGGAGTTCCTCGCGCGGTGCATCGTCCGGCTCGGCGGAGGCTGACTGGCCGAGCGAGCGCACGCCCAGCGCCTCGGCCACGGCGCGCGTCAACTCGTTGAGATCGAACGGCTTGGGCAGATATTCGAACGCACCCTGCCCGGTCGCCCGCACGGCCGTGTTGAGCGTGTTCTGGGCGGAGAGGATGATGATCTTGAGGTCGGGATCGCTCGCGAACAGCTCGGCCAGATTGTCCAGCCCGTCCCCGTCCGGCAGCATGACGTCGGTAATCAGCACGTCGGGCGCGAAGCGGGGCAGCGCCTCCGTCCGCTCCGCCACAGAGCCGACAGTGCGGACGATATGCCCCTGCCGTTTCAGCGCCTCGGACACGACCATGCAGATCGCCGGATCGTCATCGACGACGAGGACCTTGCCGCTGAGCCGGGTCATGCCGTCACTCCCATGGGCAGCAGCACCCGGAAGATCGAGCGTCCGGCGCCCTTGTCGCGCTCATATTGCACCAGTCCGTTCATGTCCCGCACCAGCTTGTCGACCAGCGCGAGCCCGAGCCCCTGCCCGCTGCGCTTGCTCGAAATGAAGGGGTTGAACAGCACGTCGCGGAGCGTCTCCGGCACGCCGGGGCCATTGTCGATCACCTGGATCTCGATCTGCAGCGGCGCGGCGCCGCCGCCGCGCGTGCTCAGCACGGAGAGGCCATGGCGATAGGCGGTCGCCACCTGCACCATGCCTCCATCCATATTTTCAACAGCTTCCACCGCATTCTTGACGAGATTGAGCATGATCTGGACAAGCGCATCGCCATTCACCTGCGCGAAGGGCAGCGAGGGATCATAGTTGCGCGCGATCGGGCAATCCTGCGCGAAGCCGGCGGTGGCGATCGTGACCGCCCGGTCGAGCAGCGGATAGATGTTTTCCGGCCGGCATTCCAGCGGCTGGCTGCTCGTGAAATGCTGCATCCGGTCGATCAGCGCGGCGATGCGATCGACCTCGTCGCAGATCAGCCTGGTGAGCGGCCGCGTGGCCTCGCTCGCATCGCCTTCCAGCAGTTGCGCAGCGCCGCGAATGCCCGAGAGCGGGTTCTTGATCTCATGGGCCAGCATCGCCGCCGCGCCCGTCGCCGAGCGCACGCCCAGCGATGCCCGGCGCATGCCCAGCGTCTGCGTCTGGCCATGGACATGCAGCGCGACGATCCGCCAGCGCTCGTCATCGAGCAGCGGATGGACCAGAATATCCATCTCCACAGCCTCGTTGCGGCCGGCATGGACCTGTATGGCATAAGCGCCGAGCGGCTTGTCGCTCGTCCAGATGGCCGCATCGACATGCGGATCGGCAATGCGCAGCACATGGCTGACCCGGCTGCCGACCAGCGCCGAGCGTGCCATGTTGAGCAGCGTCTCGGCCCGCGCATTGGCAGCCGCGATCATGCCGTCCGGGTCGAGGAGCAGCGTGGCGACGGGATGCGAGGCGATCAGGTCCGATGGTGCCGGCCGGGCAAGGCCAGCGCCGCCGGCATGTTCGCGGATCGGCTCAGGCGGCATTCCGGATGGCGTCCTGTCGTGACAGGAAGGGATCGTAGAAGGCGGCCAGCATGTCCAGCACGCGCTCCGGCTCGTTCACCTGATTGACGGCGTTGCGGAATTCCGCCGAACCCGGCAGCCCGCGTGTGTACCAGCCCAGATGCTTGCGGGCCATATTGACGCCGATCTGGCTACCATAATGATCGAGCATCGCGCGATAATGTTCTGTAATAAGGCTATATTGCTCATCGATCGAAGGATCGTCAACGGCCGTGCCCGTCGTCAGCGCCTGCATCACCTGGCCGAGCAGCCATGGCCGGCCATAGGCGCCGCGCCCGATCATCACGCCATCCGCGCCGCTCTGTTCCAGTGCCGTGCGGGCGTCCGCGATCGAGCAGATGTCGCCATTGACGATCACCGGCACGCTCACCGCATCCTTGACGCTGCGGACGAAGGCCCAGTCGGCCGAGCCCTTGTACATCTGGTTGCGCGTGCGCCCGTGCACGGTAATCATCCGCGCGCCCAGATCCTGCGCGATGCGGGCCAGTTCCGGCGCGTTCAGGCTGCCATGGTCCCAGCCCATGCGCATCTTGACCGTCACCGGCACATCGACCGCCTTCACCGTCGCGGCGATCAGGCTCGCGGCCAGCGGCAAGTCGCGCATCAGTGCCGATCCGGCGTCGCCATTGACGACCTTCTTCACCGGGCAACCCATGTTGATGTCGATGATCGCCGCGCCGCGATCCGCGTTGAGCTTGGCCGCCTCCGCCATCTCGGCCGGCTGGCAGCCGGCCAGTTGCAGCGAGACCGGCTCCTCGACCGGGTGCCAGGCGGCCTTCTGCAGCGACTGGCGCGTCTCGCGGATCATCGCCGGGGATGCGATCATCTCCGTCACGTTGAGGCCCGAGCCATAGCGGCGCACGAGCGTGCGGAACGGCATGTCGGTCACGCCCGTCATGGGCGCGAGGATCACCGGCATATCGATCCGCACCGGACCAATCTGGATGGGCTTGAGCATTGTCGTCATGTCGATTGCCTAAAAAACAGGCAGCGCCCTTAGCGCGAAAGCGGTTCGGCGGCAAGCAGCGCCACCTCCCGGGCGCCTGCGGATAACTGAGGATGACGGCGGATGCGGCCGCCGCATCCCGCCCCGTCATGGCAATTCCAAAAGCGCGCGGCTTGCTCTAGGGCTCGCCCCATGCCTGAACCGCGCCGCCTCGCCGCCATCATCCTCGCCGCCGGAGCCGGATCGCGCAGCGGTGGCGTCATGCCCAAGCAGTTGCGCCCGCTCGCCGGCAAGCCCGTCATCGCCCGCGCGCTCGATGCGTTCGCGGACCACGGCGCCTTCGCCGATCTGGTGGTTGCATGCCCGCCGGATGCGCGCGCCGCGACCCAGGCCGCATTGGGCGGTCGCGCCGTCATCATCGTCGATGGCGGCGACACCCGGCGCGCATCGGTGCGCAACGCCCTTGAGGCCCTGTCCCGCCTGGCGCAGCCGCCCAGCCATGTGCTGATCCATGACAGTGCCCGGCCGCTCGTGCCCGCGGCCGTGCTGGACCGGCTGATCGGCGCGCTCGCGGATGGGGCGAGCGGCGCGATCCCGGTGCTGCCGGTCGCCGATACGCTGGTGCTGGCGCAGGACGAGAGCGCTGGCGGGATCGTGGATCGCGCGCCGCTGCGCCGCGTCCAGACCCCTCAGGCCTTCGTCTTCGATGCCGTGCTCGCGGCCCATCGCGACTGGGAAGGCGCGCAGGAACCGACCGACGACGCCCAGATGCTCCGCGCGGCCGGCCATGCGATCCGGCTGGTGGAGGGCGACGCCGCGCTCGAGAAGATCACTTATCCCGGAGACCATGAACGCATGGAACGGCAGTTCGCATCCGCCCTTGTGAGCCGCACGGGCCTTGGCTTCGATGTCCACCGGCTGGTGCAGGGCGAGCCGCTCTGGCTCGGCGGCGTGGAAATCCCCCACAGCCACGGCCTCTCCGGCCACAGCGACGCGGATGTCGCCATCCATGCGCTTGTCGATGCCATTCTCGGCGCGCTGGCTGAAGGCGATATCGGCGCGCATTTCCCGCCGTCCGACCCCAAATGGCACAAGGCGACATCCGATCGCTTCCTGGCCTTCGCGGTGGAACGGGTCGCCGCGCGGGGCGGGATCATCGATCATGTCGATCTCACCATCATCTGCGAGGCGCCCCGCATCGGCCCTCACCGCGAGGCCATGCGGGCGCGTCTGGCCACGATCATGGGCCTCTCCCCGGCGCATATCAGCGTCAAGGCGACCACGACCGAACGGCTCGGCCTCACCGGACGTGGGGAAGGCATTGCCGCGCAGGCCATCGCGACCCTGCGCCTGCCCGCCCCCGCACTCGACTGAAACGGCTGCCCGCACGGTCAAACAAAAGGTAAACGCCATGGCCTTTGTCATCAAAGCGGGCCATGATCCTCTGCATGGCCGGGGTCGCAGAAGCCAGAAACACACTCCTGCCCGCTGAGTTGGTCGCTCTCGCACAAGATGTGATCGAGGCGAATCGCAGGCTTGGCCGGCGGATTTCAGTGGCAGAGAGCTGCACGGGCGGCCTCGTCTCGGCTGCGCTGACGGAGATTGCGGGCTCGTCCGCCGTCTTCGATGCCGGCTTCATCACCTATTCCAACGAGCAGAAGACCAGCATGCTCGGCGTCAGTGGCGACGTGCTCGACACGTTCGGCGCCGTCTCGATCGCGACGGCCTGGGCCATGGCGCAAGGCGCGCTGAACCGCAGCGGCGCGGATGTCGCGGTCTCCATCACCGGCATTGCCGGCCCCGATGGCGGCAGCGAGCTCAAGCCGGTGGGCACGGTCGTCTTCGCGCGCGCGGAACGCGGCGACGACAGCGAGAACGTCATGGCGGACCTGCGGCGCTTTCCCGATACGGGCCGCGGCGGCGTGCGCCTTCAGGCCGCGCTGTGCGCGCTCGAACTGCTGCTGCCGGAGGATTTGGGCGCATAGAGCGCATTGGCCCGCGTTTCGAACGCGCCGATCATCTTGCGCAGCGCCCGATCGAACACCTGCCCGGCCAGCATCTCGAACATCCGGTTCTTGAACGCGAAATCGACGGTAAAGTCGATCAGCACGCCCCCTGCCCCGTCCGGACGGAACTGCCAGTCATTGCTCAGATGCTTGAGCGGCCCGTCGACATAATCGACATGCACGCTTGTCGGCCGCTGCTTGACCACGCGCGAGGTGAAGGTCTCGCGCAGGCCCTTGAAGCCGACGATCATGTCCGCCAGCATCTCCGTCTCGCTGTTGGCGCGCACCCGGATGGCGCTCACCCAGGGCAGGAACTCGGGATAGGCGGCGACATCGGCCACCAGATCGAACATCTGCTGGGGCGAATAGGGGAGATGCCGGGTTTCGCTGTGCCTGGGCATGGTGTCGCGCCTCAGCCCCGCGCCTTGGCGAGCGCGGCCTCGCGCGCGGCCCGCATCTGCGCGAAATCCGCGCCGGCATGGTAGCTGGAGCGCGTCAGCGGGCTGGAGGCGACCTGCAGGAAGCCCTTGGCCCGGGCGATGGAGCCATAGGCCTTGAAGCCGTCCGGCGTCACGAACTCGATGACCGGCGCATGTTTGGGCGTCGGGCGCAGATATTGCCCCATGGTGAGGAAATCGACATCGGCCGAGCGCATGTCGTCCATCACCTGATGCACTTCGAGCCGCTGCTCGCCCAGGCCCAGCATGACGCCGGACTTGGTGAAGATGGACGGATCGAGTCGCTTCACCATCTCCAGCAGCCGCAGCGAGGCATAATAGCGCGCGCCGGGGCGGATGGTCGGATAGAGGCGGGGCACCGTCTCCAGATTATGATTATAGACGTCCGGTCGCGCCGCGACGATCGCCTCGACCGCGGCTTCATGCTTGTTGCGGAAGTCGGGCGTCAATATCTCGATGGTGGTCGCCGGCGTGGTGCGGCGCAGCGCCTCGATCACCTTGACGAACTGCCGCGCCCCGCCGTCCGGCAGGTCGTCCCGGTCGACCGAGGTGACGACGATATGCTCAAGGCCCATTTCCGCGCAGGCATCGGCCAGATTCTGCGGTTCGCGCGGGTCCACGGGGCGCGGCATGCCGGTCTTGACGTTGCAGAAGGCGCAGGCCCGCGTGCAGGTGTCGCCCAGGATCATCACCGTCGCATGCTTCTTGGTCCAGCACTCGCCGATGTTCGGGCAGGCGGCCTCCTCGCAGACCGTGGCCAGCCCTTTCTCCCGCATGAGCTTGCGCGTGGCCTCATAGCCGGCGCTGACCGGCGCCTTCACGCGGATCCAGTCGGGCTTGCGCCGGCCGGGGCCCAGCGGTTCGGATGAAAGATCGTTCATGGCGTCCAGATAGCGAGTGCCCTGCCCGCTTGCCAGCCCCGTCAATCTTCGGCAAACGCGTTTGTCATGATAACGCTTGAACATATGCTCGAAGGCTATCGTCGATTCCGGGCGAATGGCTGGGCAAACCAGCGCGCGCGCTGGGCCGAGCTGTCCGAGCGGCAGGACCCGCGGGTCATGGTCATTGCGTGCTCGGACAGTCGAGTCGACCCCGCGCAGATCTTCGACACCAATCCCGGCCAGGTCTTCGTGGTGCGCAACGTCGCCGCGTTGGTGCCGCCGTTCGAGACCAATCCGGGCCGCCACGGCGTCTCGGCCGCGCTGGAATTCGCCGTGCAGATCCTTGGCGTGAGCGAGATTCTCGTCATGGGTCATGGCCTGTGCGGCGGCTGCCGCGCCGCCCTGACCCAGGACCTGCAGGACGCCCCGCCGGGCGAAGGCGGCTTCATCGCAAGCTGGATCGCCATGCTCGACAGCGCCCGCGCCGAGGTGGTGGCCGTCCATGGCGAGGACCGCAGCCGCGCCGCCGGCCGGGCCATGGAAGAGGCCGCGGTCAAGGTCAGCCTCGAGAATCTGCGCACTTTCCCATGGGTGAAGGACAAGGAGGATCGCGGCGTGCTATCCCTGCGCGGCGCCTTCTTCGCCATCTCCGACGGCTTGCTTCATCTGCTGGATGAGGAAACGGGCGCGTTCAGCGCCTATGAATGACCTGATCGCGCCGCCCGCCTGAGCCTTGCTCCGGGCGGGACGGGTTTCCGGGCGCGACGACCCGGGTCATGGCTCGGCACACCGCCGACGAGCGGATTGCCCCTCCTGCCGAATACCGGCCGACTGCACCTGCCCTGCCCCTGCCCCTGACAAGGCGCGCACGAACGGGCTGGCCATCCGCGCGCGCCATTGCGTCAGGGCTTGTTGCGGATCGCGACCAGTTCATCATGGATGCGGAACATCAGCACCCATAATTCGCACGCCAGGCGCCAGAACAGCACAGCCAGCGCGACGCCGATCACCACGCCGATCAACATGCCCAGTCCATAGACGAAGGAGAAGCTCATCGCGCTGAGCGCCCCCAGCGCACCGCCGAGCCCGCCCAGTCCGATCAGCACAAGACCGAGATAGTAGATGATCTTGATCAGCCGGCCGCCGATCATCACATCGAAGTTCATGAGATTTTCGAGGATCGCCTTGGATCCGGAACTGAAGTCTGATGGTGGAATAGTTGCCATGTCGAAAGTCCCCCACTCATGTCGAGCGCGACCTAGCGCTCCATGCAGCATGACATGTTCACGCCGACAGGCAAGAGTCGATTATTGCTGAACAATCTGCGGCTATAGCTGGCGCTGCCTGCACGGCGCCCGGCTAATCTGCCGGAAAGCTCTCATAGCCCGCATTGGGCCAGAGGAAATTGGTGTAGGTCAGCATCACGCTGAAATCGAGCGCGCGGACCTGGTGCCACCAGCCGATCGGGATGAAGAGCAGGTCGCCCGGCTCGAGCGTCACGGCATAGGGTGTCGCCCGCCGCGCCAGCGGATAGCGCTGGAGCCGCGCGGGGTCCTCCAGGTCATGGACATCGCTGAACACATGCCGGCGGTGATAGAGGAAGCGCGCCTGGGTCGAGGGCACGAGCAGCACATGCTTGCGCCCTGTCACCTGCACCAGCAGATTGTTGGTGAGATCGAAATGCAGCGGCGTGAACGTGCCGGCCGGCCCGATCCACAACATGCCGCCCCCGGGCGTGAGATAATCGGCGATCGGCCGCGTATCGGCCATGAGCGGGGCGAAGGCGGCCTGATTGGCGGCGCTGTTATAGGCCGTCACATAAGCGTCGTTGCCCGGCGTGCGTTCGATCAGGTCCAGATAGGCGCGGAACGGCAGGCGCTGCTTGTGACGGTCCTTGGCCAGCTCGAAATCGCCCGCCCCCTGCCGGTCGCCCTGATACTCCACCGGCGCATCGCCGACGGCCGCGCGCAGATAGTCGGGCGTCCAGCGCTCCAGCGCCGGCCAGTGCGCGATCGCGCCCTTGATGAGGCAGGGCCGGCCGGGCGCATAGAACTGGTCCAGAAACTCCGGTCCGGAGAGCCCCTCGACCCGCCAGAGCCCCGATGCCGCGGCGGAGAGGCGGCGCTGCGCCTCCATCACGTCCATCAGCCAGTCGCGCCGGGCGAGCGCGACCGCCGCCTCGCGGCCAGCATCGGCTGCCGGAGCGGGCGCCGACGGCGCGGCGAACGGTGGCGCTGCGCCGGCCCGAGCCGTGGGGGCGAAGCCGATATTGCGCAACGCCATGTCGAAGCGGGGATCGCCACCGGCCGCGACTCGCGGGCCGGTCGGCACGCCGCCGCCGTTCGCAAGGATCGACGCGCCGGTCGGCTGGTCGGCTTTCTTGCTCACGGCGCGGCCCCCCTCGCTGGCGTTGCAGGCCGCCCGATCCTAGCGCGTCAACTTCTTGTAGGCGAGCCGCGTCGGACGATCCGCCGCGTCGCCCATGCGCCGCCGCTTGTCCTCCTCATAGGCCTCGAAATTGCCCTCGAACCACTCGACATGGCTGTCGCCCTCGAAGGCCAGGATATGCGTGGCCAGCCGATCGAGGAAGAAGCGATCGTGGCTGATGACCACGGCGCAACCGGCGAAATTCTCCAGCGCATCCTCGAGCGCGCGCAGCGTCTCGACGTCGAGATCGTTGGTCGGCTCGTCGAGCAGGAGGACATTGCCGCCCTCCTTGAGCATCTTGGCCATGTGCACGCGGTTGCGCTCACCGCCGGAGAGCTGGCCGACCTTCTTCTGCTGGTCCGGACCCTTGAAGTTGAACGCGCCGACATAGGCCCGCGTCTGGATCTCATGCTTGCCGATGGTCATGAGGTCATGGCCGCCGGAAATCTCTTCCCAGACATTGTGGTTGGGGTCGAGCGCGTCGCGGCTCTGGTCCACATAGCCGAGCTTCACGGTCGGGCCGATGTCGACCTCGCCCGAATCGGGCTTCTCCTGCCCGGTGATGAGCCGGAACAAGGTCGATTTGCCCGCGCCGTTCGGGCCGATGACGCCCACGATGCCGCCCGGCGGCAGCAGGAAGGAAAGATCCTCGAACAGCAGCTTGTCGCCATAGGATTTGGTGACGTTCCTGATCTCGATGACCTTGCCGCCCAGCCGCTCGGGCGTCTGGATGACGATCTGTGCCTTGCCGGGCGCCCGGTTCTCCTGCTTCTCGACCAGTTCGTCGAACGCCCGGATACGCGCCTTGCTCTTGGTCTGCCGCGCCTTGGGCGACTGGCGGATCCACTCCAGCTCTTCCTTGATGGCTTTCTGGCGGCCCGCTTCCTCACGGTCCTCCTGCTCCATACGCTTGGCCTTGGCTTCCAGCCACGCGGAATAATTGCCCTCGAACGGCAGGCCCCGGCCCCGGTCGAGCTCGAGCACCCAGCCCACGACATTGTCGAGGAAGTAGCGATCGTGGGTCACGAGGATGACGTTGCCGGCATAGTCGATCAGATGTTTTTCCAGCCACTGGACGCTCTCCGCGTCGAGATGGTTGGTCGGCTCGTCGAGCAGCAGGATCTCCGGCTTTTCGAGCAGCAGCCGGCACAGCGCGATTCGGCGCTTCTCACCGCCCGAGAGATTATCCACGCTCCAGTCGCCCGGCGGGCAGCGCAGCGCTTCCATGGCGATCTCGAGCTGGTTGTCGAGCGTCCACCCGTCCACCGCGTCGATCTTCTCCTGCAGCGTGCCCATTTCCTCCATGAGCGCATCGAAATCGGCGTCCTCGGGCGGATCGCCCATGATCGCACTGATCTCGTTGAAGCGATCGACCAGGTCGGCCACGCCGCGCACGCCGTCCTTCACATTCTCGAGGACGGTCTTGCCCGGATCGAGCTGCGGCTCCTGCGGCAGATAGCCCACGCGAATGCCGTCCGCAGCCCACGCCTCGCCCTGAAACTCGGTGTCCATGCCGGCCATGACCTTCATCAGGGTCGACTTGCCGGCGCCGTTCACGCCGATGATGGCGATCTTCGTGCCGGGCAGGAACTGCAGGTTGATGTTGTTGAAAATCGGCTTGTTTGCACCGGGGAAGGTCTTGGTCAGACCCTTCATGACATAGCTGTACTGGACGGCCATCGGGAATCGGTCCTTCGGGATCGCTGGAAGATGAGGCAGGAAACCGCGCCCGGTTAGCCGAGCGTGCGAAACTTGGCAAATGGAGCGCGTGCCGGCGATCCATATGGTGCTCCCGCACATATTATGGAAGAAGGCGGCATCGCCGGAATCAACGGCTTTCCACCGCTATTGCCAATTGGTTCGGTTGAAAATTGCTATTGATTTCCCCGCGCCACACGTTAATTGGGCCGCTCGTGCCCATGCTTTGGTGCACGCATTTGCTATGGGAGCCAGACAAGATGAAGAAGTTTGCTGTGGCCGGCGCCGCGATTGCGCTGATGAGCCTGGCTGCATGCGGCGAGAAGCCCGCGGCTGAGACCAACAATGCGATCAACGAAGTCGTGCCCGAGATGGAAAATGCCGCCAACGACATGGGCAATGCGGCCAACGCCCTCGCGAACTCGGCCAACGCCGTCGCGAACTCGGCCAACGCGGTGAACGCTGCGGAGTAATTCGCGCTTCGCCTCGTATCGACGAGCAAATTCGAAAGGGCGGTTCCGCAATGCGGTGCCGCCCTTTTCCTTTGTCGGCACCCGAACCGCGCTCGCTCAATCCACCCGCGCCCGATTGCACCGTCTAGTCACGTTTCCCCTTGCCCTTGCAACACCCCGAAAGCTAAGGGCGTCGGCCAGTCGGGGAGTAGCGCAGCCTGGTAGCGCATCTGCTTTGGGAGCAGAGGGTCGCAGGTTCGAATCCTGTCTCCCCGACCATTTTTCAACGGCGATGGATTGCCGTTCCCGCCATCCCGGCCGCGCATCACGCAAAGAAAACGGCCGGACCGCGAGGCCCGGCCGCAACGTGCTGCATCGAGGGCATGACCGATTACAACGCGATCATGGGCGCGATAATTGTTGTGAACCCGTCGCCCGCTTATGGCTTGAAGCCACGCATAGCCGGTTGACTGGCCAGTTTCGCAAAAAACACGGGCCGCGATAGAGCCGGGAACCCGCCTAGCATGTGGGCAATTCAATAAGGACGGCGAAGACCAAGCCCGCTAGAAAGCAAGTATGCGAGGGTGTCTAGGCCGCGTTGACAAAAGATTGCATCCATAGTCTTGCTGCGGCGAGATTGAGGAAGCTCTCGAACGACAGGACGGTCTTGTCATAGCGCGTGGCGATGCGGCGCTGTTGCTTCAACTTGCCGAACA
>Ga0180219_1000217_pt1 | contig 58309 bp, 51 predicted proteins | sample eDN3rd30CBELigMG_FD_151338 | JGI IMG/M metagenome (GOLD analysis project Ga0180219, IMG submission 151338) | Enriched Miracle-Growth compost microbial communities from Emeryville, California, USA - eDNA 3rd pass 30_C BE-Lig MG (version 2)... ...
GCTGTTCCATGTGCGCGGGGGGCGGCGGAGAGAAAGTTGCTGCCGGCGAGCGTATCGTCTCGACCACCAATCGCAATTTCGAAGGCCGGCAGGGGACGGGCGTTCGCACCCATCTGGCGAGCCCCGCGACCGTGGCCGCGGCTGCGGTGCAAGGTGAAATCTGCGATCCGCGTCCCCTCATGCAAGATAACCTACACGGCAGATAGATGGACAAGTTCACACAGGTGCGCGGCGTGGCCGCGCCGCTTCTCATCGACAACGTCAATACCGATCAGATCACACCGGTGCAGTTCATGCGATCACTGGAGCCGGATTATGAGACGGCCCTGTTCGGACGCTGGCGCATGGCCGCGGGAGACCCTTTCGTGCTCGACCGGCTGCGCTTCAAGCGCGCGCCGATCCTCGTGGCAGGCAGCAATTTCGGTTGCGGCAGCGCGCGAGAGGTCGCGGTCTGGGCGCTTGTGGCGCATGGCATCCGCTGCATCGTGGCGCGGAGCTTTTCCGAAGTGTTTCGTGAAAGCACCTTGAAGAACGGCGTGCTGCCGATCTGTCTTGGTGCTGCCGATCAGGCTGCGTTCGAGCAGAAAGTCGTTGCGGTCGATGGACAGGCAGCGTTCGAGGTCGATCTCGTCGCGCAGACAATTGCCTGTCCGGATGGGGCGTTCTTTTCGTTCAATGTGGAACGCAATGAACGGGCGGCGCTGCTGGAAGGGCTTGATGATGTGGCGCTGACGTTGCGCCACCGGGCACTCATTGACGAGCGCGAGGCGCGATTGGCTGCCGAGCAGCCGTGGCTGCAGAGCGCTCATTCTTAGCCGCCCTCATCCGACCCTCGCGATGCGAGGGCACCTTCTCCCGTGGGACGGAGAAGGACTCAACTGCGGCCCTTAATTCGTTACGCCCATCACGCGCGCGACGGTTTTGACAATGTCAGGCGTCGGCTGACCGGATTTGGCGAACAGCTTATCCAGTTCCTCGCCTGTCTTGGGATTCATGTCGAGATTGCGCTTCTTGGCGTCCTCGATGAATTCGCTGCTGCGCACCGCGGCGTCAAAGGCTTCGCGCAGGATCTTCGTGCGATCGTCGGGCACGCCGGGTGCGACCAGGAAGGCCGTGCCGAATTCCGATGGCAGCGCGACGAAGTCCCACAACGCCTTCTTTTGCGGATCGTCGATCAGGTCGCGCACTTTCGGCACGTTCGGCAGCGGCGTGTCGCTGAAATCGAGGCCGGCGATGACGTTGATCTTCTTGTCGCGCAGCCAGTCGGGATGCAGGCTCACCAGGGTCGACCAGGCGATGGTCGCAACCTGCACCTCGCCCTGTTCCAGGGCGACGGCCGTCGGGCCTGACCCCATGAAGCCGGGGATGACTTTCATTTTCGTGCCGAGGATCTCGTTCATCAGCACCGGCTGGATCGAGGTGGTCGAGCGCCGCGCCGAGGCGGCAAGGATCGTTTCTTTCTTCTTCAGGTCGTCGACGGTGGCGGCGCCGCTGGTGTGCCAGCTTGCGAGCACGCGGCCGAAGTCGCTGATGCGGCCGAGGAAATGAAATTGCATCGGATCGAATTTCGCTTCCTTCGGCTCGACGAAAGGCGTGACGAAGAAATTCGGCATGGCAACGGCAATCGCCGTGCCGTCGCGCGGCGCCGCATTGGCGAGATAGTTGATCGCGTTGATGCCGCCGGAGCCCGGCCGGTGCTCAACCGAGACGCTGGGATTGCCGGGAATATGCTTGCCGAGATAGGCCGACAGCAGAAGCGAGTAGGAGCTGAAGCCGCCGCCGGGCTCGCTGCCGACCACGATCTTCATGGCCTTGCCGCGATAGAAATCGGTTTGCGCAACTGCGGCGGCGGGCGCGAAGCTCACGGCGCCACTCATCGTCATCAGAGCCACACCGCACAAAATGCCGATCCGCATACGTTTCACTCCGTCATTCTTCGTTTGATAGGTCATCATAAGGCCTGTGGTCTTTGCATCAAGCTTGGCCGAGTGCTGATGCTGCGGCCGCCTTGCCGGCGGCCTTGCCGAACACCGCGGCCGACATCAGCCCGGAGCCGCCGGGATAATTGAAATAGAACAGGCCGCCCACCATTTCGCCGGCGGCATAGAGGCCGGAGATGGGCAGGCTGGCTTCGTCGAGCACGCGGCAGGTGGGGTCGATGCGCACGCCGCCAAAGGTGAAGGTGATGCCGCAGGTCACGCCATAGGCCTCGAACGGCGGCTCGGCGATGGCGGTCGCCCAGTTCGATTTTGGAATGGCGAGGCCTTGTGTGTGGCGGCCGTCCTTCTTGCCGGGATCGTAGGGAATGTCGGTGCGGATCGCCTTGTTGAAGGCGTCGATGGTCGCGAGGCAGGCCGTCTTGTTGATGCCTTCGAGCTGGCCCACAAGGCCATCGAGCGTATCCGCGCGGAAGCGCGCCGATTGCTTGACGCGATATTCGCCGTGCAGCCTTGCGGCGCCGTTCTTGTCGAAGATCTGCCAGGCCACCTGGCCGGGCTGCGCCAGGATGGCGCGGCCGAGTTTGGCATAGGTGAGCGCGCGGATATCGGCGCCTTCATCGAAGAAGCGTTGTCCGTCGGCGTTGACGACGATGCCTTCGAGATAGTCGTCACGCTTGAACACGGTGCCGTATTCAAGTTCGTTGACGTCGGGTGCGTTCAGGTCCCAGCTCGCCGAATGGCAGCCGGACCAGTTGCCGAACGGCATGGCGCCGACGTCGAGCGCCATGCGCAGGCCATCGCCGGTGTTGAAGCGCGAGCCGCGCACTTTGGCGAGATCCCATGAGGGGCCGAGATACCGCGTGCGCCATTCGACATTCGCCTCGAAGCCGCCGCAGGCAAGCACGGTGCTGCGCGCATGGATTTCAAAGTCTTTGCCATTATGCCGCGCAACTACACCCGCCATCGCGCCGCAACGATCGATCAGTTCAAGCGCTTTCGTCTCATACAGGATGCGCACGCCCAGGCGTTCAGCCGTCTTGAACAGGGCTTCCGAGGCGCCTTCGCCCGCGCCATAGGCTTCGAGCGCCGAGCCGCCGGAAAAGCGGATGCGGCCGTCGGGCAGCTTGAACTGCCATTCGTACAGCGGCAGAAAGCGCACGCCCTGCTGATGCAGCCAGAACATGGTCTCGCGGCTGTTCTCGACCAGCATGTCGGCCATGTCGGGCTGGCAGCGATATTGCGTCACCCGCGCCAGATCGTCGAAATATTCCTCGCGCGTATAGGCGCCGAATTCAGCCCGGTCGCGCTCGGCCTGGCTCAGCCCGCCGACCAGGGTGTCGATGTCGTCGACGCCATGATAGACCGAGCGGATGGCGCCATTGGAAAAGCGGGTGTTGCCGCCGCGCTCGGCCGGCGTCGCCTTTTCGAGCACGATGACCGAGGCGCCCGCCTGCCGGGCGGCGATGGCGGCGCAGAGCCCGGCCATGCCGGCGCCCACGATCAGGACATCGACCTGCAGCACATCGGCTTCCAGCGTATGTTCACTCTGCGGCACCTTGTCTTGCGGCACTTTGGGCTTCCTCCCACGGGCGAATAATGGATGCTGTCTTGGTTCAAAAAACCTTCGGTCATCGGTCATGACCTGTCAATCGGCGTGGAAACGAGGCTAATATCGTTCTCGTATTCTGCTGCATCCCGATGGAGCCTTCATGCGCTTTCCTCTCGTCCGCGGTCCTGGTGTTGCTTTGGCTGCCTTCTGTCTCGCTTCTCCGGCGCTTGCGCAGAAGGAGAAGATGGTCTGGTTCACCATGCCCACCGACAACAAGATGCAGTTGATCTTCGGCATCCCGGAAAGCGACTCGACGATCATGGCGGTCATCTGCACGAAGGGAAGCGACACGATCGAGGTTCATTCGCTTATCGGTTCGCGCGGCCTGAAGGCGGGTGACGCTGCGACGGTCACCCTGTCCAACAGCAAAATCAAGAAAACCTTCAGCGGCAAAGCCTATAAGGACGATGAGGGCACCACCGCCAATGTGGAGGGAAGCGGCAAGCTCGCCGACTTCGAAGACGTGATCAAAGTGGGACGGCCGTTCGTCATCTCGGTCAAAGGCGCCAAATACGGGCTCTCTACCAAGGGCGTACAGAAGCCGCTGGCGACGCTCGTTGCTGCCTGCAGAGGAACGTGATCTTCCCTTCTCCCGTTTACGGGAGAAGGTGGCCCTCGCATCGCGAGGGTCGGATGAGGGCAGTCCCCACGCCTTGTCTTTCATTCTGCGAAGAAAGGGCTGAGCCGCAGTCTTTTTTGCCCACCCTCATCCGACCCTTGCTGCGCAAGGGCCACCTTCTCCCGCGGAGCGGGAGAAGGGTTGCGCTACCTATTGCGCCGCCAGCTTCATGGCTTCGGCGTTGTAGTCATAGAGCACGCGGCCGTAGGGAAGCGTCAGGTCGGCGACGTAATGATGGGCGCCGAGGACATGACGCACCGGCAGATCGGCGACCGGGGCGTTGACATGGGGAACGAGATGCAGCCGGCCAGGGCCCATCCAGGCACCCTTCACGGTGATGTCGACAAGGTTGTAGGCAACGAGCTGGCAGATTTCGAGCCGGCCATCGGCGCCGGGAATCAGCTTCAGATTCACGGCCGTCTTCGCCAGGCTTGCCGCCGTCTGCGCCGTATTGGCGGCATTGCTTTCATGCTTGTAACCCATGGTGCCCATGGCCACGAGCTGGTCCGCATAGGACAGCGTGCCGGTCAGCGTATCCTTGAAAATCTCGAGTTTCGGATGGGCGTATTTCTTCGGGAAGCCCCAGATCTCGCGGCCGGCGGCAATCGGCGGATCATCATCGAGATACATCTGCGAGACGAAGTTCATCTCCTCGCCGCGGAAGCGGCAGGGAATGACGAGGCCCGACTCGGTATAGCTGCCAAAGCCCGAGCTGTCCGGCATCTTGATCCATTCGTAATGGACGATCGGCTGTTCGATCGGCTCCAGTGGCTCGGGCAATTGCGCGCGGATGATCTGTGGATCGGTCTCGTAGGTGATGACCATGAATTCGCGGTTGATGAAACGATAGGGACCGGCGGGATAGCTCGGCCCCGCGGCCGGCATCGACGGCAGTTTATGAACGTCTTCTTCACGCATGGTGCTTGCTCTCCGGTTCAGCCGCATCAGCGCCGTGAGGGCGCAAGGTGTCTTGAAATCATATGTCCGGCGGAAACCTAGGGGGGGTTGTTCGACACTCGTATGTCGCCGCGCCGATAGATGCATGACGGTCGGCGGCGCGGCCGCCGTCATGATGCCGTCATGAGTGTCCGGTCACTTCGTGAGCTTAAGCGGGCTCGATCAGGTTCAATGCGGGAACGGATGGTCGGACGCGCCGGACTATAAGGATCGACCGTGACTGCACAGGCTGAGAGCGAGTTGGCGCAGGGCGTCATCGAGGCAGATGGGGCTGTCGATCTGGCGACTGCGGCGAAGGCCGGTGACTACGGCGTGGTTCCCGGACTGGTGTGGGCATTTCATATCCACAATGACGGTTCGGCCGAACCGATGCCCGTCGACCAGCCGCTGGAAAATCACCACGACGGCTGGCTGTGGGTGCATCTCAATCTCGCCGATGCGCGGGCCCGGCAGTGGCTGAAGGATATCGATCTTCCCGCGCCCGCCGTGCGGCTTCTGGCATCGCACGACAATCACCAGCAATTGCATGCGACGGAAGCCTGCATTTATGGCGTCATCGCCGATCTCAGCCAGAGCCTTGGCGAGGCCGGTGACGAATTCGCGCATCTGCATTTCGCGGCGACGGAACGGTTGATGATCAGCGGCCGTTATCGCGCGCTCGCCGCCGTCAACAAGGTCCGCGAACTCATTCAGCAGGATGAACACCGCCTGCCGTCGGTGGCGGCGCTGATGGAGCTGATCGTCGAAAATGTCGCCGATGCGGTGGGGCGCCTGGCCGACAGGATTTCCGCCGATCTCGACAAGCTCGAAGATGACCTGACACGCGGCTCCTATGACGACAGCAGGCTGAATCTGAGCCGCTCCCGGCGCACCAGCGTGACCCTGCACCGGCATCTGGCCGGCTTGCGGACCTTGTTCCATCGTCTTGAACTGGAAGGCACGGCGGACCTGAAGCCGCAATTGCGGCTGGCCGCAAGCAAGCTGGCGCAGCGCCTCGATGCGCTCGATCACGATGTGGTCGAAATCCGCGACCGCGCCCGCCTGCTGCAGGAGGAAATCGGCGAGGCGCTGGCGGCAGCCTCGAACCGCGCCGTCAACATTCTCTCCGTCATCACCACTGTGGTGCTGCCGCCGACCCTGGTCAGCGGCATTTTCGGCATGAACACGAAAGGGCTGCCGCTCACCGAGGATCCCAACGGCTTTCTCTATGCCATGGGGCTCATGGTTGCCGCCACGATTGGCGTCTACTTCCTGATGAGACGGATCGGCGCGCTGAAATTCTGACGGGTCTTTCCATGCGTAGAGTGTTGGCTGCGTACAGCGTTCTGGCTGGCCTGGTGATGACGTCTCCTGCATTTGCAGGCGCCAAGGATGAAACATCCGCCGACTGGATTCCCTTCGTTCCGCCCAGCGTCACCAAATGGCGGGACGAGATGGCGGAGAAGGGGCTGTCGCTTGGCTGGACCTATATCGGCGATACGATCGGCAATGTGTCGGGAGGTTTCAGGCAAGGCGCCATCTATCAGGGCCGGCTCGATGTCGGCCTTGATGCCGATCTTGAAAAGCTCACCGGCTGGACGGGCGCACGTATCCACGCCAATGTTTTCCAGATTCATGGCCATGGGTTAACGCATAGCAATATCGGCAATATCGCGCCGGTCAGCGAGATCGAAGCGCTGCCCGACAGCCGCCTCTACGAGCTCTATCTCGAGCAGAGTTTCGGCGAAAAATTCTGGCTCAAGGTCGGCCAGCAGGCCGCCGATACGGAATTCTTCGACAGCAAGACCGATGATCTGTTCGTCAACGGCACGTTCGGCTGGCCGGCGATCAAGGCTTCGAACCTGCCCGCCGGCGGCCCGGCGCCGCCGATCGCGGTGATGGGCGTGCGCGCGAAGGCGCAGCTCGCCGACAATGTCACCGCCTTCGCGGCGATCTTCAACGGCAATCCGTCGCGTCCCGGCCCGGGCGATCCGCAGCTGCGCGACAATCACGGCCTGGCGTTTCGCGTTCAGGACAGTCCATGGCTGATCGGCCAGGTGCAGTTCGACTACAGTCTCGGTGGCCTGCCGGGCAATGTCACGCCCGGCGCCTGGTATCATACCGGCGAATTCGACGATCAGCGTTTTTCGCTGGAGGGCCTGTCGCGGGCGGATCCCGCAGGGTCGGGCATTCCACGCAAGCTGCGCGGCAATTACGGTATCTTCGGCGTGCTGGAGCAGACGCTGTACAGCGCGCCAGGATCGAAGGACAAGGCGGTGCAAGACGCTGGAGGAAAAGACGCTGGCGGAAAAGATGCCGTGAACGGCAAGGCGGTGACGGCGTTCTTGCGCGCCGCCTACAGCCCGCCGGACCGCAACCTGATCGACTTCTATGTGGATTCAGGCATTCAGTTCGTCGGCTTCGTTCCCGGGCGTCCGCTCGATCGGTTTGGGACGGCGGTCGCCTATATGGGGATTTCATCCGCGGCGCGCGGGCTCGATCGCGACACGCAGATTTTCACCGGCAAGCCAACGCCGTTGCGCAGTTTCGAAGGTCTGCTGGAGATCATCTACGAGGCGCATGTCCGCCCGGGCTGGCTGATGGCGCCGTATTTCCAATATATCTACCGGCCGTCCGGCGGCGTACCGTCACCGACCGATCCGTTGGGGATCGCCAGGATCGGCAATGCGGCGGTGTTCGGGCTGACGAACACGATCAAGTTTTAGATCGAGCTGATTTTATCAGCCGATGAAGATGCGTTTGCAAACTGCAATAACCTACCAGAAGTCCTCATCGAGAGAGTCTGACTGGAAAGTCGGCTTAGAGCCGCAGTTCATGGAAAGGTAGCAGCCCTTGACTCCTGGTTTCCCGCTCGCGCCTGCGGCGCGTCGGGAATGACATTGGTTGCAGCATGTGCCGCAGTGTCATCCCCGACGTCTGCGCAGCAGACGAGCGGGATCCAGAAGCCAAGGGGGTAATAAAGCACCAGCCTTTCCGCCAACTTGCATGCATCGTTGCGCGCTCGTCGTCGTCGCCGGCTTCATGCAGCTCGACGCCATTTCAGCGGCATTGCCGCACGGCTTTGATTCCATCCGGATAAGTACGGTGCGGAAAATGCAGGGCATTTGTCATCTGAATGACAAGCGCTGACGTCACAGTGGGCTGTACCAAGTATTGGGGGTCCATATGAGTGACATTGCACTACCAGGGTCAGTCGAACCCGCTCAAAAAGAGGGCCACAGCCGGCCGAATCTCGACAAGGGTCTCAATCCGCTGACGCTCATCATCTTTTTGGGCGTGATGGCGGCGGGTCTGATGTTCGTCGGCTACAGCATCTATGAAGATGTCGAGGCGACTGGCGCCAAGGTCACGACCTATCTGCCCTATCTGCTGCTGTTCGTGGCGCTGTTCATTGCGTTGGGCTTCGAGTTCGTCAACGGCTTTCACGATACGGCGAATGCCGTCGCGACCGTGATCTACACCCATTCGCTGCCGGCCGAATTCGCCGTCATCTGGTCCGGCTTCTTCAACTTCCTCGGCGTGCTGACGTCGACGGGCGCCGTCGCCTTCGGCATCGTGTCGCTGCTGCCCGTCGAACTGATCATGCAGGTCGGCAGCGGCGCCGGCTTCGCCATGGTGTTCGCGCTGCTCATCGCGGCGATCATCTGGAACGTGGGCACGTGGTACTTCGGCCTGCCGTCTTCCAGCTCGCATACGCTGATTGGCTCGATCATCGGTGTCGGCGTCGCCAATGCGCTGATGCGCGGCCAGGACGGCACCTCCGGTGTCGATTGGAGCAAGGCCTATGAAATCGGTCAGTCGCTGCTGCTGTCGCCGCTCGTCGGCTTCATCTGCGCTGCGCTGCTGCTGATGGTGTTGAAAGTGGTCGTCACCAACCCGGCTCTGTACAAGGCTCCGGAAGGCAACAAGCCGCCGCCGCTGTGGATTCGCGGTCTTCTCATCCTGACTTGCACGGGCGTCAGCTTCGCGCACGGTTCGAACGACGGTCAGAAGGGCATGGGCCTCATCATGCTGATCCTGATCGGCACGGTGCCGACCGCCTATGCGCTCAACCGGGCGTTGCCCGACAGCGGGCTGGAATCCTTCCGCTCGTCATCGGTCGCCGCCGCCAAGGTGATCGAGGACAAGGCGACGGGATACAGCGTTCTCGGCAACCCGCGTCCGGCCGTCTCGCTCTACGTCTCGCAGCACAAGATCAGCGAAGGCACCTATCCGTCGCTCGCCGTTCTGGTGAAGGACATCTCCAAGCAGATCGAGGAATACGGCTCGCTCGCCAAAGTTCCGGCGGAAGCCGTCGGTAATACGCGTAACGATATGTACCTCGCTTCCGAGGCGATCCGCTTCCTGATGAAAGACAAGGAAAACGATCTGTCGAAGGAACAGGTCGCGTCGTTGAACGCCTATAAGGGCTCGCTCGACGCGGCCACCCGCTTCGTCCCGATCTGGGTGAAGATCGCGGTGGCGATCGCGCTTGGCCTCGGCACCATGGTCGGCTGGAAACGCATCGTCGTGACTGTCGGCGAAAAGATCGGCAAGACGCATCTGACCTACGGCCAGGGCGCCTCGGCGGAACTGGTGGCCGCGGCCACGATTTTCGCCGCCGACAATTACGGACTGCCGGTCTCGACCACGCACATCCTGTCGTCCGGCGTGGCGGGCACGATGGCGGCCAACGGCTCAGGCCTGCAATGGTCGACCATCCGCAACATGGTCATGGCCTGGGTCCTGACCCTGCCGGTCGCGATCATGCTGTCGGCCTGCCTGTACTATCTCTTCCTGCACGTCTTCTAGTCGCGGCAGAGCCAGACCTGAAATGCAGAAAGCCGCCCGAGGGCGGCTTTCTTGTTTTCATGATCGGACCAACACAAAAAGCCGCCCTGAGGCGGCTTGCTTGTCCCGCGCAGCGGGGCGAAGGAGAGTATCAGGCCTTGGGGGCTGCTGCTGCCGGGCGGCGCATGCCTGCGGCCGAAGGCTTCGGCTTCGGGCCGGCAATGAGGCCTTCGCGGATCGCGGTCTTGCGGGCGAGCTTGCGCGCGCGGCGCACGGCTTCCGCCTTTTCCCGAACCTTGCGCTCGGACGGCTTCTCGTAGGCCGAACGGAGCTTCATTTCCCGGAAAATGCCTTCGCGCTGCATTTTCTTCTTCAGGAATTTCAAGGCCTGGTCGACGTTGTTGTCGCGGACTAAAACTTGCAAACTGTTTCCAATCTCATGGCTGATGCCCGGCTTCTATACACGAGATTGTTGAAAAAAGCTCGCACGACTTTCACAAAAGGGCGTTTGGCGGTGTTTTGCAGCAGGGCGCGTGGCAAATGCGCCTGCGCAGACTGATTTTACTCAATAAAATCGGATTTCGAGCCGGCGCCGTGGCCCGGCGGGTCCGGTTCGGAGAGCCATCTGAATGATCAATACCCCCCGTGCGCGCCGCGCCATGGCGACATCTCCCCACCACCTCGCCAGCGAAGCCGGCCTTAGAATCCTGCGTGAGGGTGGCAATGCCATCGAGGCGACGGTCGCCATGGCGGCGATGCTGGCGGTCGTCTACCCGCACATGACGGCGATCGGCGGCGATGGTTTCTGGCTGGTCTCCCAGGGCGGCGCCGAGCCGGTCGCGATCGACGCCTGCGGGGCGGCAGCCGCCAAGGCGGCGCCCGATCTTTATGCCCGTCACGGTCTGGCGGCCATTCCGTGGCGCGGCCCGCTGGCGGCAAATACGGTCGCCGGCACGATTTCGGGATGGGGGGAAGCGCTGAAACTGAGCGGGGAACTGGGCGGCCGGTTGCCCCTGTCGCGCCTTGTCGAGGATGCCGAATGGTCGGCCCGCAACGGGTTCGCGGTGACGGCGAGCCAGCGGGACCTGACGATCGCCAAACGCGCCGAATTGCAATCCGTCCCCGGTTTCGCCGACACGTTCCTGATTGCCGGCCGCGCACCCGAGGAAGGCGAGCTCATGAAGCTGCCGGCGCTGGCGGCGACGTTGAAAAGGATCGGCGAATACGGAACCGAGGATTTCTATCGCGGCGCGCTCGCCCGTGACATCGCCGCCGACCTGGCGGCGCTCGGGTCTCCCGTTGCATTGGAAGACCTCGCCACGCACGCCGCCCAGCGGCGCGTCGCGCTGACCACGAAGATCAATGGCGCGCGGCTCTTCAACTTCCCGCCGCCGACGCAGGGCGTCGCCTCCCTGATGATCCTCGCTCTGTTCGACCGGCTCGGCGTCGGGCAGGGCGAAAGCTTCGAGCATATCCATGGGCTGGTCGAGGCGACCAAGCAGGCGTTCATGGCGCGCGACCGATGCGTCGGCGATCCGGGCTGCATGAGCGAGAGCGCCGAGAGCCTGCTTGATCCTGCCGCGCTGGACCGGCTGGCGGCGCGGATCGATATGTCCACCGCCTTGCCGTGGCCGCAGCCGCCCAGCGGCGGCGACACGGTCTGGCTTGGCGCCATCGATGGCAACGGGCTGGCCGCAAGCTTCATCCAAAGCATCTTCTTCGAATTCGGCTCCGGCTGCGTGCTGCCGAACGCCGGCTTCGTCTGGCAGAATCGTGGCGCCAGTTTCGAACTGAGTGGAAAGGGGCCACGCGTGTTGGCGCCGGGGCGCAAGCCGTTTCACACGCTCAATCCGGCCATGGCGCTGTTCGATGACGGACGCATCATGGTCTATGGAACCATGGGCGGCGAGGGACAGCCACAGACGCAATCGGCGCTGTTCTCGCGCTACGCCATGTTCGGCCAGGGCCTGCAGGCGGCGATCACGGCGCCGCGCTGGCTTCTGGGCAAGACCTGGGGCGAGAACAGCGTGACCCTGAAGCTCGAAAGCCGGTTCGATGAGAGATTGGTGAGGGAGCTACGCAATGCCGGCCACACTGTGGAAATGCTCGATGCCTTCACCAGCACCATGGGACACGCGGGCGCAATCGTCAGGCACCCGAATGGAATATTCGAGGGCGCGACCGATCCGAGAAGCGACGGCGCCGCAATGGGATTTTGAGGTCCTTCAGCCGGCGCTGAGCCAGGCGCGCAGCAACAGGCTGCCGCCTGAGATCAGCAGCAGACAGTAGATGGTTTTGAGGAATTGCTCGCGCGACATGGCAAGGGTGACCTTATGGCCGAGCCAGGTGCCGAGGATCATCGCCGGCACGCAGGCCGCCGCCAGCACCAAAGTGTGCAGGTCCGAATAGACGCCGACAAAGAAAAACGTCACGGCGCGGGTGAATGTGCTGAGGCTGATGAGGGCGCTTTGGGTGGCGCGGATGGCGTCCTTGTCGGCCAGCCGGCGCGTCAGGTACATCGCATAGATGAAGCCGCCGCTGCCGAACATGCCACTGAAGATGCCGCCGAAGCCGCTGAAGGGGATCACCCAGCCGCGGCTGATCGTGCCGGTGCGTGGCGGCGCGAGCAGCGAGTACAGCGCATAGCCGACGACGAAAACGCCCAGCGCGATCATCATCGGTCGCTGCGGGACGATGAGCAGGGTGTTGGCGCCGATGACGCTGCCGATGATCAACAGCGGGATCATCCATTTCAATTCGTCGAAGGCGACCTTGCTGCCGAGCTTCAGGCCGTTGAAGGTCGCCGCCGCGCAATCGACCAGCGCCAGCACCGGGACGACGGTCGCCACCGGCATGAATTGCGCCAGCGCCGGCGCGGTGATGAAGACGGCGCCGAAGCCGGCCATGGCGAAGATCGCATAACCGAGGGTGACGGCGGGAAAGGCGATCAGGAGCAGCCAGATCGACGGAATTGAATCTGGGCTCATGCGCAGAGGACTCCGGAACGCGATTCGTGTTGTTGTTGGTGGCAGACAATCATGCCGTCCCGGCGTTGACCAGTGACTGAAACGCAAGCCTGATCAAAGGTTAGGACATCAGACGTCGATTTCCTCGGCGTAATGCACCGCCAGCCAGACGGTCGGCTTTTCCGCATCAGTCCACTCGACCCTGTGGCGCGCATTCGCCGGTATCTCGATCCAGTCGCCGGGAGACAGGATCTGCGGGTGCGCTTCATCCTCGAAACGCAGTCCGGCGGCGCCGGACAGCAGCGCCACCCATTCCGTGCGCGCCTGTTCCAGCCATTTTCCCGCGGGCGTCGCCTGCCCCATGGACACGATGCGCTCGATCTTCACCTGCGGCGTCGATGTCAGCTCGCTGGATTGTTCGTCGCGCAAGCGCTGGGGAATATCGGCAAACAGATTGCCCTTCCGGAACATTGCTTTCTCCATCTCGACGTTTGGCCGCCGACTTCCTTATTATCCCGAGATTCCCGTGCGCGAACAGCGCGGATTTCGCGGTAAAGGCTTGAAATGACGATCGTGAAATCCGGCCTTCCCGTCCTCGCCTTCGCCTCCGCCGCGAAATGGGAAGCCTGGCTGGCGGCGCAGCCGCAGACATCGCCGGGCGTCTGGCTGAAACTGGCCAGGAAGGGGGCCGGCAAAGCCGGCATCTCGCGGCAAGAGGCGATCGAGGGCGCGCTCTGTCATGGCTGGATCGACGGCCAGCTCGCCGCCTTCGACGAATCCTACTCGCTGGTTCGCTTCACGCGGCGCAGGAAGAACAGCAAATGGTCGCAGATCAATTGCGGCAAGGCGGAAAAGCTGATCGAACAGGGTCGGATGTCCGCCGCCGGCCTGCGCGAGATCGACGCGGCCAAGGCCGATGGACGCTGGCAGGCGGCTTACGCGTCGCAAGGCAAGGCCGGCGTTCCCGACGATCTGCGACAGGCGCTCGACGCCAGGCCGAAGGTAAAACGGTTTTTCGACCAGCTCGACAGCGCCAACCGCTATGCCATTCTGTACCGCCTGCAGACCGCCAAGACCGAGAAGACCCGTGCCGAGCGGCTGGAGAAATTCGTCGCCATGCTGGCGCGGGGAGAGACGATCCACCCGCGCAAGACCACAGCGTAATGACAAGCGCCCTCAGGCCTGCGTCGTATCGAGTTGAGCGGCCTTGGCGGCTTCCAGATCCATCCAGTTCACGCCCCACATATGGCCATCGAGATCCTCGAAGCCGCGGCCATACATCCAGCCATAGTCGTCGATCGGTGAGGGATCGATGCGGCCGCCGGCGGCGCCCGCCCGGGTGACGATGGCGTCGACCTCGGCCTTGTTGTCGGCGGAGAGGCAGAACAGCGCCTGGTTGCTGGTCCTGGCGTCGGAAATCGGCTTGGGGGTGAACTGGCGAAATTTGTCGTGGCTCGTCAGCATCACGTAGATGGCCTCCGAAAACACCATGCAGGAGGTGGTCTCGTCGCAGAATTGCGGATTTCTTGCCGCGCCGATGGCCTCATAGAAGGCGGTGGCGCGGGCCACGTCGGCGACAGGCAGGCTCAGAAAGAACATTTTCGGCATGGGACTTCTCCTTTATGGCTGCTCAAGATTGAACTGCCACAGGACGCTCGCCGGCCGGAAAATCCGACAGGCGCCCGCAAGAATAATTGCGCGAAAAAAAGTCGTGAGCATGTCGGATCGCCGCTCGGCGGTGCGTCCTAGGGCTGCAAACGATTTTTGAAGGAGAGAGACATGACGACTGCAAATGCAACCGCCACCCCCGCATCCGACCGCGAACTGGTCCTGACCCGTCTCATCGATGCACCGCGCGAAAAGCTGTTCCGGGCCTGGACCGAGGCCGAGCTGCTGAAGCAATGGTTCGCGCCTCTGCCCTATACGACGCCTGTCGCGGAAATGGACGTGCGGGCCGGCGGCGCCAATTTCATCGTCATGCGCGGACCCGACGGCACCGACATGCCGATGCACGGCGTCTACCTGGATGTCGTCAGGAACGAGCGGCTGGTGTTTACCGATACCTATACGACGGCGTGGACGCCGTCGCAGAAGCCGTTCATGACCGTGATCATCACCTTCGAGGACGAGGCCGGCAAGACGCGCTACACCGCCCGCGTGCAGCACTGGACGCTCGAGGATTGCGAGGCGCACAAGAAGATGGGCTTCCACGAAGGCTGGGGCCAGTGCGCCGATCAGCTCGCGGCGCTTGCCGCGAAGTTGTAGTCTCTCCGTCATGGCCGGGCTTGTCCCGGCCATCCACGCCGTGCGGGTGGATGGCGCTTCGCTTTGTGATCGAAGCCTTTACTGCAAGATGACGCGATGTCCCGGCGTGGGTGCCCGCAACAAGTGCGGGCATGACGTGGTGGAAGTTGCTTCGTTGTTGTCCTGATTTTCATTGTCATGCATCGCCAAGTGCGATACGCGCGGCGGCTGCGACGCGGTGGTCGCACAGTTTGCAGGACAGGACGGATCAGTGGCAGGGCGTTTTTGTGGGATCGATTTCGGGACATCCAATTCGACGGTTGCCGTCCTGCATGGCAATGACATCGTTCTGGCGCCCGTCGAGGGACATCACGAAACCATTCCGAGCGCGATTTTCTTCAGCTTTGCCGAAGGGCCGCTGTTCGGCCGCCGCGCCATCCAGGACTATACGGACCATGAGCCGGGCCGGCTCATGCGCTCGCTCAAGAGCATTCTTGGGCTGGGGCTGTTCCATGAAAAGACGCGGCTGCAGAAGCAGAATCTGGCACTGTCGGATGTGCTCGGCCTGTTCCTCTCGCACCTGAAGAAGAAGAGCGAGGCTTTCTCGGGCCATGAACTCGACTCCGTCGTGCTGGGGCGTCCGGTGCAGTTCATCGAAGGCGATGCCGCCGCCGACCGGCAGGCGCAGGACGATCTCGAGGCCGTGGCGCGCAAGCACGGCTTCCGCAATATCGCCTTTCAATATGAGCCGATCGCGGCGGCGCTTGAATATGAGCGAAGCGTGCGCGGCGAGGAAACCGTGCTCATCGTCGATATCGGCGGCGGCACGGCGGATTTTTCCGTCGTGCGCGTGTCGCCGCAGCGGGCGCGCGCCGCCGATCGGGCGAGCGACATTCTCGCCAATCGCGGCATCAGGGTCGGCGGTACGGATTTCGACCGCATGATCTCGCTGCGCTACGTCATGCCGCACTTCGGCTATGGCTCGACCTATGGCGAGAAGAAGCTCGAGCTGCCGGGCGCCATCTTCATGGATATGTCGACGTGGTCGCGCATCAACTTCCTTTATACGAAAAGCGCGCTGACGATGCTCCGCTCGCTGCGCTATGAAGCGGCCGAGCGCGACAAGATCGACCGGCTGCTGCATGTCGTCGAGCATCGTGACGGCCACCGGCTTATCGGCAAGGTCGAGCAGGCCAAGATCGCGTTGACGGACGCGAAGACGGCGGAGATCGATCTTGCCGAATTCATCCCCGACCTGCGCATTCCGCTCGACCGCAAGAAGGTCGCGGCCGCCGTCGAGCCCGGCATCGCGCGCATCGGCGAGGCGATCCTGGCGACGCTGAAAGATGCGGGTTTGAAGCCCGCCGCCATCGACACGGTGTTTCTCACCGGCGGCAGTTCGCTGATGCCGGCCGTGCAGGATTGCGTCTCGCGCCTGCTCGGCCGCAAGGAGCTTGCCGTCGGCGACATGTTCGGGGCCGTGGGGAAAGGCCTGGGGCTCGACGCGCAGGGCAAGTTTGGGTGAGCCGAGGAGAGCGCCGCTGTCATTCCCGACGTCCGCGTAGCGGGCGAGCGGGAATCCAGAAGCCAAGGTCTACAATGTTGCCCCTGGATTCCCGCTCTGCGCTTCGCTTGGCGGGAATGACACACCAAGGTCGAAGCTCAGTGCTCACGCGGCCAGCAGCTTCTCGATGTCGGCCTTGATGTCTTCCGGCTTGGTGGTTGGCGCGTAGCGCTCGATCACCGCGCCTTTGCCGTCGATCAGGAACTTGGTGAAGTTCCATTTGATCGCTTCCGAGCCGAGGATGCCCGGGTGGGCGGACTTGAGGAATTTGTACAGTGGATGGGCGTTGTCGCCGTTGACGTCGATCTTCGCGAACATCGGGAAATTGACGTCATAGGTCAGCGAACAAAAGTTCTTGATCTCTTCGGCGTCGCCCGGCTCCTGCGCGCCGAACTGGTTGCAGGGAAAGCCCAGCACTTCGAAGCCGCGCGATCCCAGCTCTTCATGCAGCTTCTCCAGACCGGCATATTGCGGTGTGAAACCGCATTTGCTGGCGGTGTTGACGATCAGCAGCACCTTGCCGCTGAAATCCTTCAACGAGGTCTCTTCGCCGGACAGGGATTTGGCGGAAAAATCATAGACGCTGGTCATAGGCAGGACTCCAAGAATGATGCTGGCAGATTAAGCCTCGCTACGCTTTCTGCAATCGCCGATCCTTGGCGAAGAGTTCCGCCGTCCAGTCGACGAAGACGCGCAGCTTGTTGCTGAGATGGCGGTTGGGCGGATAGACGATGTGCATCGGCATGGGCTCCGTCGTCCATGCGGTCAGAATGGGTTTCAGCTCGCCGCTGTCGATATGGTGCTGCACCATGAAGTGCGGCGCCTGGATGACGCCATAGCCGGCCAAGGCTGCTGCGACATAGGCGTTGCCGTCATTGGTCGAGAACAGATGCCGGCCTTTGATCTCCAGCATCTCGCCGTCGCGGATGAATTCGAGCGGCTGCATGCGGCCGTTGCCGGCGCTGAAATAATTGACGAGCAGATGGTTCTCTTCCAGATCGGTGGGATGCGCCGGTTCACTGTGGCGGGCGAGATAGGCCGGCGCGGCGCTGGTCATAAAATTCAAACTGCCGATCCGCCGCGCGACCAGCGACTGGTCGAGAATTTCGCCGGCGCGGATGACGCAATCGACATTCTCGCTGATGAGATCGACCGAACGGTCGGTGACGCCGAGGTCGATCTGGATATCGGGATAGCGGGCATGAAAATCCGGCAGCGCCGGGATCAGCAGCAGCAGGGCCAGCGAGGCGCTGATATCGACGCGCAACCGGCCCGACGGCAAAGCCTGCGACGACGACATGGAGCTGTCGAGATCGTCGAGCTCGGTCAGCAGGCGCACGGCGCGCTCATAATAGGCGGCGCCGTCGGGCGTGACGGTGACGCGCCGGGTGGTGCGGGCGAGCAGGCGGGTGCGCACATGCGCCTCCAGGCTCTGGATGAGCTTGGTCACCGTCGTCTTGGGAATGTCGAGGGAGGTCGAGGCACGGGTGAAATTGCCCGTCTCGACCACCCGGACAAAGGCGCGCAAGGCCGCCAATTGATCCATTCGGACCTACCTGCCTTCGTTTCAGAAAAATCGTCTGTATTGTTTCTATATAGAAACAGTGTTGTCAATTTCAGACTATTTATTCGCGTATAGAACTATATTAGCTTCCGCACAATGATTTTGGTGCGTCGCACAATTCGATGCAGAGATCCCCGCCGAAAGTGACGTCGATGTCGATCCAGTCCACCCAGGAACAGTTTCTGCTTGAGGGCGAAGCGTTGAATGCGCTCGTTCTGCGCGACGAAACGGCGCCGGCCGGCGGGCCGGTGGTGTTGCATCTGCATGGCGGCAGTTTCGTCTCGGGGTCTCCGGGGGACGGCGACGGCGTCGCGATGCTGTTGGCCCAAGCCGGTGCCATGGTGGTTTCGGCCGGCTATCCGCTGGCGCCGGCGCACCCGTTTCCTCAGGCCATCAACCATGTGTTCAAGGTCCTGAAGCTGGTCGGCGCCATGCGCGGCCGCTGGGCCCGCAAGAAGAGCAAACTTGTCGTCGCCGGCGAGGAAGCCGGCGGCAATCTCGCGGCCGCCGTCGCCCTGATGGCGCGCGACCAGCAGATGCCGGATCTCGCGGGGCAGATCCTGATCGCGCCGATGCTCGACCCCTGCATGGCGACGAGTTCGATCCGCAAGGCGGATGCCGGGCCTGTCGGTTGCCGCTGGGCCGATGGCTGGAGCGAGTATCTGGGCTCGGCTGAAAAAGCCGCGCATCCCTATGCATCGCCGGCCAATGCGTCGCGGCTGTCGGGCCTCGCGCCCGCACTGGTGGTGACGGCTGCGGACGATCCGATGCGCGATGAGAGCTGCGCCTATGCCGCGCGGCTGCGCGCCGCGGGGGTCGTGACGCTTGATGCGGAACTGTCCGGCCCCACGGCTTGGCCGTGTTCGATGCAAATGCCGCGCGCTGCTTCCGAGCCCTGGGCCGGTGAGCTGCGCGATCACTTCATTCGTTTCTTCGACATCCTCGCAATCGGGTCGCGCACGGTCGCTGCCGGTGGCAAGGCTTGAAACGACAAGGCTTGAGACCTTCAGGAGCATATCGTGGAACCCAATAAAATCTTTCGCCGCCGCAATCTTGTCCTTGCCGCGCTCATCGCCGCGTCGGGCGCAACAGGCGTCGCCTACTGGCCCAATCTGATCGGCACGGCGACTGCCGAGGGACCTTCTGCCGCGGCGACGCCGCAGGCGACGCCGGTATCGGTCGCCATCGTCGAACAGCGTCCGGCGACGACATGGAATGAATTTTCCGGCCGGCTGGAGGCCATCGACAGGGTCGATGTGCGGCCGCGCGTGGCCGGCGCCGTGCTGGCGGTGCATTTCCGCGAGGGCGCGCTGGTGAAGAAGGGCGACCTGCTGGTGACGATCGATCCGGCGCCCTATGCGGCGGAGGTCGATCGCGCCGAGGCGCAGTTGGCCTCGGCCCAGGCACGAGTCGTGCTGACGAAGAAGGAACTGCAGCGCGGCCAGCAGTTGATCGGAACGCAGGTGCTGACCCAGCGTGATTTCGACCAGCGCGAGAATGCCAATCGCGAAGCCGAGGCGAGCGTGCGCGCGGCCGAAGCGGCATTGAAGACGACGCGCCTCAATCTCGATTACACGCAGGTGCGCGCGCCCGTGTCGGGCAGGGTCGGCAAGATCGAGATCACCGTCGGCAATCTTGTCTCGGCAGGGGCCGGCGCGCCGATCCTGACAACGCTCGTCTCGGTCAATCCGATCTACGCCAGCTTCAGCGCCGATGAAGACATTGTGGCCCGCGCGTTGAAGGGGCTGGGTCCGCAGGCCGATACGCATCTGCAGGTCGAGCGCATTCCGGTGCGCATGGGCACGGCGACGTCGGACGGTACGCCCTATCGCGGCAAGCTGCAGCTCATCGACAATCAGGTCGATGCGCGCAGCGGTACCGTGCGCGTGCGCGCGGTTTTCGATAATGCCGACGGCAGCCTGATGGCGGGACAGTTCGTCAGGCTGAGCATGGGCCAGGCGAAAAGCGAGCCGGCGCTGCTGGTGGATGAGCGCGCCATCGGCACCGACCAGAACAAGAAATACGTCATGGTTGTCGGCGACGACAACAAGGCGGTCTATCGCGAGATCAGCGTCGGTGTTGCGGTCGATGGATTGCGCATCGTGAACGGCGGCCTGCAGAAAGGCGAACGTATCGTCGTCAACGGCCTGCAGCGCATCCGTCCGGGCGCACTCGTCGCGCCGCAGATGGTGGCGATGGATGGCAGGCTCGCCAGCGCCGAACCTGCTCCGGGGGCTGCCGCCGTGGTCCAGAGATAAACCAATTGCGTCGCGGCGAAGAGAGCCGCGACGCCTGATCACTGAAACTTTGTGAAACCTGCAACGCCGCCGCTTGGCAGCGATCGGGATCGGCTTTTCGATTTTTGCCTGTTGGGGCTGTGCCATGAATCTCTCGAAATTCTTTATCGACCGGCCGATTTTTGCCGGCGTTCTCTCGGTCCTGATCCTGGTGGCGGGCCTGATCTCGCTGACGGTGATGCCGGTCTCGGAATATCCCGATGTGGTGCCGCCGTCGGTGGTGGTGCGCGCGCAATATCCCGGCGCCAGCCCGAAGGTGATCGCCGAAACCGTCGCCACGCCCATCGAAGAGGCGATCAACGGCGTCGAAGGCATGCTTTACATGAGCAGCCAGGCGACGACCGACGGGTTGATGACGTTGACAGTCACCTTCCGCCTCGGCGCCGATCCCGACAAGGCGCAGCAGCTCGTGCAGAACCGCGTCTCGCAGGCCGAGCCGCGCCTGCCGGCTGTCGTGCGCCAGCTCGGCATCACCACCATCAAGAGCGCGCCCGACCTGACGATGGTCGTGCACATTCTGTCGCCCAATGACCGCTATGACATGACCTATCTGCGCAATTACGCAGTCCTCAACGTCAAGGACCGGCTCGCGCGTGTCGAGGGCGTCGGTCAGGTCCAGCTCTTCGGCTCCGGCGATTATTCCATGCGCGTCTGGCTCGATCCGCAGAAGGTGGCGGAACATGGCCTGTCGGCCAGCGATATCGTGCGGGAAATCCAGGCGCAGAACGTGCAGGCCGCGGCCGGTGTCGTCGGCGCGTCGCCCGGCCTGCCGGGCATCGACCTGCAGCTTTCGATCAATGCACAAGGCCGGTTGCAGAGCGAGGAAGAGTTCGCTGACATTATCGTCAAGACCGGCGACGATGGCGCGATCACGCGCCTGCGCGATGTCGCCCGCATCGAGCTTGGCGCTTCGGATTATTCGCTGCGCTCGCTGCTCGACAACAAGTCGGCAGTCGCGGTGCCGATCTTCCAGGCGCCGGGCTCCAATGCCATCCAGATTTCCAATGACGTCCGCAAGGTGATGGCGGAGCTGAAAGCCAATATGCCGGAAGGGGTCGACTATTCGATCGTCTACGATCCGACGCAGTTCGTGCGCGCCTCCATCGAGGCGGTGATTCACACCCTGTTAGAGGCCATCGTCCTCGTCGTGCTGGTGGTGATCCTGTTCCTGCAGACCTGGCGCGCCTCGATCATTCCGCTGCTGGCAGTGCCGATCTCGATCATCGGTACGTTCGCGGTGATGCATGTCTTCGGCTTCTCCATCAATGCGCTCAGCCTGTTCGGCCTCGTGCTCGCCATCGGCATCGTCGTCGATGACGCCATCGTCGTGGTCGAGAATGTCGAGCGCAATATCGAGGCGGGCCTGTCGCCGCGCGATGCCACCTATCAGGCCATGCGCGAGGTCTCCGGCCCGATCATCGCCATCGCGCTGGTGCTGGTCGCGGTGTTCGTGCCGCTTGGATTCATCAGCGGGTTGACCGGCCAGTTCTACAAGCAGTTCGCGCTGACCATCGCCATCTCGACGGTGATTTCGGCGATCAACTCGCTCACCCTGTCGCCGGCGCTCGCCGCCCTGCTGCTGAAGGGACATGACGCGCCGAAGGACGGGCTGACACGGTTGCTCGATAAACTGCTCGGCTGGTTCTTCCGTCGCTTTAATCGTGCCTTCGGCACAGGCTCGAAAGCCTATGGCGGCGGCGTCAAGCGCGCCATCTCCGGCAAGCTGGCGGTGATGGCGCTCTATCTCGTTCTCGTCGGGCTGAGCGCGGTGCTGTTCAAGGCGGTGCCGGGCGGCTTCGTGCCGGCGCAGGACAAGCAATATCTCGTCGGCTTCGCTCAGTTGCCTGACGGCGCGACGCTCGACCGCACGGAAGATGTCATCCGCCGCATGAGCGAGATCGCCTTGAAGCAGCCTGGTGTCGAAAGCGCCTTGGGGTTTCCGGGCCTGTCGATCAACGGTTTCACCAACAGTTCCAATTCAGGCATCGTGTTTGCGACGCTCAAGCCGTTTGAGGAGCGCAAGACGGCGGAGCTGAGTGGCGGCGCCATCGCCATGCAGTTGAACCAGAAATACGGCGCGATCCAGGAAGCCTTCATCGCCATGTTCCCGCCGCCGCCGGTGTCGGGGCTCGGCACGATCGGCGGCTTCAAGCTGCAGATCGAGGATCGTGCCGGCCTCGGTTATGAGGCGCTTGATGCGGCGACCAAGGCGTTTCTGGCCGCCGCCGCCAAGGCGCCGGAGATAGCGGGGCTGTTCTCCGGATTTCAGGTGAACGTGCCGCAGCTCTTTGCCGATGTGGACCGCGCCAAGGCGCGCCAGCTCGGCATTCCTGTGACGGATGTGTTCGACACGCTGCAGATCTATCTCGGTTCCCTCTATGTCAACGACTTCAACAAATTCGGCCGCACCTATTCGGTGCGCGTGCAGGCGGATGCCAAGTTCCGGGCGCGGGCCGATGATGTCGGCCTGCTGAAAGTGCGCGCGGCATCGGGCGAAATGGTGCCGCTGGCGGCGCTGTTGAAGGTGCAGTCGAGCGCCGGGCCGGAACGGGCGATGCGCTACAACGGCTTCCTGACGTCGGACATCAACGCCGGGCCGGCGCCGGGATTCTCGAGCGGCCAGGCGCAGGCGGCGATCGCCAAAGTCGCGGCCGAGACCTTGCCGCGCGGCTTCAGCTATGAATGGACGGACCTGACCTATCAGGAAATCCTCAGCGGCAATTCGGCGCTCTGGGTGTTTCCGCTGGCGCTGCTGCTGGTCTTCCTCGTGCTCGCCGCGCTCTATGAGAGCCTCACCCTGCCGCTGTCGATCATCATGATCGTGCCGATGGGACTGCTGGCCGCCATGTTCGGCGTCTGGATGACGGGCGGCGACAACAACATCTTCACCCAGATCGGCCTGATCGTGCTGGTCGGACTTTCGGCCAAGAACGCCATCCTCATCGTCGAATTCGCACGTGAGCTCGAATTCGCCGGCAGTTCGCCGGTGGCGGCTGCCATCGAAGCGAGCCGGTTGCGGCTGCGGCCGATCCTGATGACGTCGCTCGCTTTCGTCATGGGCGTGCTGCCGCTGGTTCTCTCAACCGGCGCCGGCGCGGAGATGCGTCACGCCATGGGCGTGGCAGTGTTCTTCGGCATGATCGGCGTGACGATGTTCGGCCTGTTCCTGACGCCGGTGTTCTATGTGCTGCTGCGCAAGCTCGCCAGCAACCGGCCTTTGAAGCAGCATGGCGATGTGGCGCATGCGCCTGTGGTTCATGCACCGGCTGCTGTGCGTGAGTTGGAGCACGTGTGAGCGCGCTTAGCCTTCTCCCGCTCCGCGGGAGAAGGTGGCCCTTGCGAAGCAAGGGTCGGATGAGGGTGCGATGCAGGGCGTACTTAAGAATCTAAAGCCGCTTTGATTTTCTCGAACACTATATTCCCGCCATCCATCACAATACTGTTCGATAACCGCAGCATCTTGTAGCCTCCACTCTCGCCCTCATCCGACCCTCGCTGCGCGAGGGCCACCTTCTCCCGTAAACGGGAGAAGGATTCACGCGGGCCTGAACCGGCGCACAGCCATGATGGTCAGCACGACGAAGATGACCAGCAGAATTCCCTGCGCGATGGCGAAAGGCGGTTCCGACTGGGTCGGCGCCAGGGCGCGCAGCACATTCACCTTGGCGAAGGCCTGGGCGATCAGGACGAAGATGAGGAAATATTCGCCGAGTGTCACGCCCACCGCATAGACCCAGCGCCAGGCGCCGGCATAGTTGAAGACGTAGCGGGCCAGCACCGCCGCGAACAGGATGACGAGCGAGATGACGCCGACGCCGTGCGAGGGCAGGAATGTGGTGAAGGGAAAACCGAAGCCGGTGACGCTCGTTCCAATCGCGGTGATGAAATAGAGCAGGCTCCAGGGACCATCTGCTTTCGAAGCCATAAGATCCTTGACGACGACGATGCCGGCAACGATCGCCACAAGGCTGATGACCGAATGGAACCAGCCGAATGCTGTCAGATCGAGTGTCATGATACGCCCCCGCGTGCGGCTTCGGGGTGAAGCCTGGAATGATCCTAAACCGCGGTGTGCAGCACGGCTACCCTCATCCGACCCTCGCGATGCGAGGGCCACCTTCTCCCGTTAAAGAAACGGGAGAAGGATTCCGCGTGCATCCCTTCGCCCGCTTGCGGGAGAAGGTGGCCCTTGCGCAGCAAGGGTCGGATGAGGGTGTCTTCAGCCGTCTACGGGGGCCGCGCCGCCATCGCCCTGCTGCTGGGTGCGCCAGAGATGGGCGTAGCGGCCGTCGCGCTCCAGCAGCTCCGCGTGCGTGCCGCTCTCGACGATATTGCCCTGGTCGATGACGACGATCATGTCCGCATTGGTGACATTGCTGAGACGATGGGTGACGTTGATGACCGTGCGTTCGGTGGCGATGCGTTGCAAGGTGATGTTCAGCGCCGCCTCCGCAAGGGCGTCGAGCGCGCTCGTCGCTTCGTCGAGGACGAGGATGGCCGGGTCGCGCACCAGCGCGCGGGCGATGGCGACGCGCTGGCGCTGGCCGCCGGACAGTTTGCCGCCGCGCTCGCCGACCACGGTGTCGAGCCCGTCCGGCAAGGCGGCAACCGTCTCCCAGACCTCCGCGGTGCGCAGCGCCGTTTCAACCTCTTCCAGGGTGGCGTCCTGCTTGCCCATGCGGATATTGTCGAGGATGGAGGCGTTGAACAGGAAGCTTTCCTGGAAGACGATGCCGATCTGCGCGTGCAGCGAGTCCTGGGTCACGGAGCGGATATCGACGCCGTCGATGGTGACGCGGCCGGAGGTCGGGTCGTAGAAGCGCATCAGCAGGTTGAGGATCGTGCTCTTGCCCGAGCCGGAGCGGCCGACAACCGCCACATAGGAGCCCTTCTCGACGTCGAGGTTGACGGCGTTGAGCACGGTGTTGCCGCCCGCATAGGCAAAACTGACGTTCTCGAAGGCGAGCTTGTGCTGCATCGGCGGCAGTATGGTCGCGTCAGGCGCATCGGCGATGCTGGGCTTTTCGTCGAACACTTCCTGCAGGTGCTGCATCGAGCCTGCGGCCTGCGCCAGGCTCGGCACGAATTGCGTCATGTCGGTCAGGGCATAGCCCATGGAGACGAACATGGATTCGAAGGCGACGAGGGTGCCGATCGACATCTCGCCCTTGAATGCCCAATAGGCGCCCAGGATGATGATGACGATATGGATGATGTAGACGCCCATATAGGCGCTGCTGGCGGAAAGCGCGGAGAAGAAATAGACCTTGAAGGCGTGCGCCGACCAGGTCTCGTTCAGGCCGCGGAACTGACCGACCGCGCGGCGGCGCAGACCGAACGCCTTGACGACCGGCTGGGCCTGCACATTCTCCTGCGCTGCGGACAGGATATCGGCCTCGCGCGAGCGCTTGTCATAGGACAGCGCGAAGGCCATGCGCGACAGGATGCTGGGGCCGGCAAGAATCATCGGGAAGACCAGCAGGCCGATGAGCCCCAGCCACACATTGAAATAGAACATCAGCACCGTGGCATAGATCACCTCCAGCATCGGCATGATGAGCCAGGGGATGAGCTGGACGAGCATGTTCTCGCTGGCGACGATGTCGCCGGAAAAGCGCGACAGGATGTTGCCCGACGGCGTGCGCTGGAAGAACGGCATCGGCAGTTTCTGCAGCTGCTCGAATAGCGAAATGCGGATGTCCTTCACCACGTTGGAGAAGACGCCGGAATAGATATAGTCGTTGGCGATGGCTGTCACCGAGACGCCGATGGCGGCGGTGCTGAGGAAGATCAACACCAGGATTAGCGCGTTCCAGTCGCGCTCGATCAATCCTTCGTCGATGAGATACTGGGTGGCGAGCGGGAAAGAGGCGTTGAAGACTGTCTGGATCGCCAGCAGCACGGCGACGATGGCCAGATGCTTCCCGTACGGCCGCAGGTACGGCGACAGGAAGCGGAGCATGAAGCCGAGATCCTTAGCCTGGATCTTGCCTTCCTCTTCCTCCTCCTCGAGGTACTGGCTGATATCCAGATCGTCATCGCGGGCGTCCGGTTTCTCGCTCGTCACAGCCGCCGCTCCCGCAATGCCATCCGATCAACCCGGCCAAGGTCGCTATCGTTCATTTGCCAAATTTGGCGCTCAACTTGTCCTGCCGCTTGCTGACTGACTTTGCCGCCGATCTGATGGCCGGTTTGGCCGCGGCGATTGCTTTGGCATTCTCCGGCTTGCTGAAGAAGCACATGCGCATGGTCTTGGCGTCCGGATACCAGTGGTAGTCGCCTTCGTTCGCCTGGCATTCGGTCTTCCAGACTTTCTTCAGAACCTTGGGGTCACTGATCGCCATGCGGAAGCCGTTCTTCTGGAGCCGCTCTGACCATTGCCAGGTCGTCATCAGGCTCTGGATGCCCCAGAACAGCTCGTGATACTCGATGACGTCCCTGGTCATGTCGCTCGTGATGGTACCGAAGAACACGCCTTTGCGGACGACGCGAAACATTTCCTTGATTGCCTGGTCGAGATCTTCCTCGGGCAGGTAACAAAGGCATGTGTCATAGATATAATCGAAGGAATTGTCCGCGAACGGCATGTTGCGGACGTCGCCGAGGATATTGCGGTGCTTCCACTTCTCGGCGGTGCGCGCATGGACATGCGCCGAATTCTCGATGCCCCAGGCCTCGATACCGATGCGGTCGAACAGTTCGATGGTGATGCCGGTGGCGCTGCCGACGTCGAGCAGCTTGTAGGGCGGCTTCTGGCCCCAGATCGTCTTGATCAGGTTGGCGGTATAGTGCTCGTCGAAATATTCGGCGTAGGAATCCTCGTAGGTTTTGTCGGCGGCATATTCGTCGTGATAGCCGGCGCCGAGCGCGTCGTCGTTCTCGGCAGACGGTATGAGATCGTCTTGGGGGATCGCATATTTCTCAGCGCGCAATTCCGTCATGATGATGTCGGTGGCGAAATCGGCGGAATCATAGGCGGCGTTGACGGTCGAATCGAAGATGTAGTCGCCGACCGTGAACAGGCCCGGATGGTCGACAGGCTCGGGACGATGACGCTGGACGAGTTCGTGGGCCGGGTTGCCGCCGGGGATGGCGTTCACCGTGGCGACCCAGCGCTGCACATGGGCCTCGATCAGCATGTCGCGGCCATGGGCGAGGGGCTTGGGCAGGCTGTCGACCACGCGCTTGATGATGGTCTCGTCGTCGAGGTTGGTCATCGCCAGGGCCTGCGTGCCGGCGATCAGCCAGGCGAGCGAGCCGAACTTCCGGCTCGGATGGCGCGCGCCCTCGTCGTAGAGACAGGTGCCGCCGAACACATCCTGCATGAAGTAGGAGCCGCCCACCTTGTTACGCCAGAACGGCTCCTTGAACAGGGCGGTGACGCGCAGATAATGCGCCGGGCGATCGTAATGGGCGAGATGAGCGTCAAGCGCCATGCGCAGCTTGCGGCCTTCGAAGTCGATGCCCTGCAGCCAGGAATTCGGTAGCGCCATGACGACATAGTCGAAATCGCGATGGCTGGTCTCGCCGTCCTGGCGGAAATGGAGGCGGTAACGCTCGCCTTTTTTGGCGACCCTGGTGACCAGCGCATTCTTGACGATTTCCGCCGGCGTGGTCTCGGCCAGGCGCTGGACCAGACGTTCATTGCCGCCGACGATCGAATAGAGGCGGAGGTATCCGTCATTGTCCATCAGGACGTTCTTCGCCCCGTTCATGGCATTGGTCAGATGCGGCGGGGCGGCGACGTCGGTGTGGACGGCGGTTTCAAGATAGCGGCGGGCGGTCTCATCCTGCACGGTGTCGAGCACTTCCGCGAAGGTCTTGGTCGACCACGGATGCTGGTTCTCCTCGCGCCAGTAGCTCTCGTAATAGTCCTCGGCGCTGAGCTGCTCCTGGCAAAGCGCGTGGAATTTGTCGATGGCGGCGAGCGTCTCCGGTCCGAGCTTCTTGCGGATGTCTTTATCGCTATTGAGGATCTTGTCGCCGATGATGACGGCATCGCCGTCCATCGGCACAGTGAGGAGGCCGAGGCGTTCGGTCAGTTCGCGCACCGGATCGGTTGAGAACTGGGAATAGTCGTAGAATTCCGCGACGCCGGCCTCATACAGGATCGGCGCGCTTTTGAAGGAGCGGGTGATCAGCTTGCCGCCCAGCCGGTCGGAAGCTTCGAAAATTGTCGTCTTGCAAAGGTCGCCGCATTTGTCCGCAAGAATCTGTGCGGTGAACAAGCCTCCGGGCCCACCACCGACAATCGCCACGCGTTTCATAGAACACCCTGACCGGTTGGAATGCTGTTCAAACTCGTCAAACAAACTCGTCTTGGACCTATCGCCCGTTAGATCATCATAGCCGCTTGTCGCGGCCAAACGTGCAAACCGCCTGCCAGCAATTGCGGCAATTTCGCGGCATTTTCTATGTAAAGGGCCGGTTGCGTCTGTCAATGCAGCCTGAAGGCGCGCGCGGGTGGGCGCGCGCTTTTCCTGCTGATTTGGTAAGCACTATCATGACTGGAGCCGCGCGGCTCCCCATAGACAGGGCTTGCGGGCGGTCTGCTATGAGTCAGCGCGCGGCGCCGCGGGAACTCATGATCTTGTTGTATTCGGTGAGAATTTTCACATAGGTCGGAAATTCATCGAGCGGGTACTCGGAAATCCTGCGTCCGGTGACGAGTTTGCTGGCGTTCGAGCCTTCGACTCTTGGGTTGCCGCGTCCGATCGAGGCTTCGTAGGCGTCCGCGCCTTCCTTGCTGCCAAGCCAGGCGGCGAGCACCTGCGCGCCTTCCGGATTGGCGCTTTTGTTGACGCAGCAGGAGTAGAGCGTGCTGATCGCCAGCGGATCGGTCAAGGCATAGGCAATCGGCGCGCCCGAGGCGATGATCGGCAAGGTCGAATGATAGAGGCCGTAGCCAACCTCGATTTCGCCGGTGCCGATTTCCTGGGCCAGCCGGTAGGTGGTGTCATAAAGCTTCGGCTGCATGGCGACGAATTTTTCCAGATGCTCGCGCACCGCCGCCGCGCCCATCACCTTGGCCATGCTGGCATAGCTCGGCGTGCGCAGCCAGCCGCCGGCCTTGCCGCGCCAGCGCGGGTTGAGCAGGTCATTGAGCTGTTTCGGTGCGTCGGCGTCGGAGACCTTCTGCTTGTTCCACACCAGCACGGCGATGGCCGAGGCGGTGGGGATCATGAACGGCGAGATGATGTTGGCGGCGGGCACGCCGAGCGCCGCCCAATCCGGCCGCGCCAGAAGGCCGCGCTGGTCGAGCAGGGCGAATTGCGACTGGTCGCCCGTCAGCATGCCGGCCGGGCTGCCGCCGGCCTGGGATTCCTGCACCACCTTGGCCGCGAGCGTGCTGCCGCCGGTGTCGCGAATATAGTCCACCTTGATGTCGGGCCAGGTCTTGTTGAACGCCGCGATCACCTTGGCGATGGCCGGCGCCTCGGAGCTTTCCGACCAGACGACGGCCGGCTTTTTGGCGGCGATGGCGGCGAGGTCGACCAGCGTCTTTGGTTTTGCTGCCTGCGCCTGCGCCCCTGCCAACGGTGTTACGGCCAAAGCTGCGCCTGTGCCCGCGACGAACGCGCGCCGTGAAATCTCCGACATGTTCCCCTCCATCTTGTTTGTTCTTGTCGGCTTCGTTTCAGACCGGAAATTGCTCCAGCAGTTCGATCGGGTCGCCGTAGCGGCTGGCGCATTCGATGACCTTGGGGTCGCGCAGCGACTGCAGGAAACCGTCCTCGATGAGCACGCGATTGCCGGCGGTCACATTGGCGTCGAACACCACAAGGTCCATATGGACGTGCGGCTCTTCCCAGTTCGGCATCAGCCGGCGCAGATATTCGGATTCCTTGACGCCGTTGATGCCGAAATGCAGGGCGCCGGGAGAGTTGGGTCCGGCGGGATAGATGTCGAAGCGCGGCGCCTTCGGGTTATGGCCGCAGCCGAGCTCCTCCAGGGTGCCGCCGATGAGAAAGTCGCGCAGAACGCTGGCTTCCTCGCTGTCGCCATGCACCGCGACAACACGATCGTCACGGATCTCCACGCCGGGCGGCGTCTCGAACGGCTTGTCGAAGCCGACGCCCCATTGCGCATAGATGACGCCGTTGAGGCCGACCTTATGCTCGGGATCGTTGCCGAACATGATCGGATCATAGAGGTTCGGGCCATGGGTCGGCATGTAGTGCACGTAGCAGCCGTCCTCATTGGCATAGTTATGGCCGCGCCAGCGGTTGTCCTTCTTCATCTGTTCGCGCATGGCGGCGCTGAACGGCACGCGGAAGTCAGTGCCGCGCTTGTCGGTGATGCGCAGGTCGAACGGGCCATGCTCGGGATAAAGCCTTGCCGTGCCGCGGATCAGTTCGCCGACGATCTCGATGGGGAAGCGCGCCTGCGGCGTGTTCCACAGGTCGATGTTGCGGAAGAAGGTGATCTTGACCCAGCGCTGGCCCTTCTTGCGGCGCAGGTTCTGGCAGAACGGATCGAACACCGAGGCGAACCAGGTCGAGACGACGAAGGTGGCGCGCTCCAGCAATGCCTTGGCTTCGTCGGGCACCGCGACATAGCGGGTGGATTCGCCCATATAGGAAATGAAGGTGGCGCCGCGCGATTTGCAGAGGCCCTGCACCGCCTGGATGACTCTTGGGTCAAGCAGCGGATCGGTCAGCATCACCACATGATCGCCGGCGCGGATGCCGAAGACCTGATGGAAATTGTCGAGCGCCTGGATGTATTCGGCGGTGGTCGCGGTGCCGTAATCGACCGGCGTCGGCAGGCCGCGGCGGGTCTTCGACTTGAGAATATCGGCGTTGGTGTTGGGAATGCTGGGCATCAGGGCCTCCCTGTGTTTGGGATAAGTCTATATGCGCCTGCGCTCAGGGGGAAGACCGCCGCGCCGCGATGGCCTGCAGCCCCTGGCCGATGGCCATCAAGGTCACGAGGCCGAGCACAAGCCAGATGGCAACGGCGGCGGTTGTCGTCGGATAGCCCTGGTTCCAATAGGAAAATAGCAAGGTCGGCAGAGTGGCGTTGTCGCGGCCCTGCAGCAGCAGCGCGGAGCTGAGCTCGCGCACGGAATGGGTGAACACCCAGATCCAGACGGCGGCGAGCGCCGGCAGCAGCAGCGGCACGACGATGCGGCGCATCACGGTGAGCCAGCGCGCGCCCGACATGCGCGCGGCTTCTTCCAGTTCGTTGTGCAATTGCAGCATGGCCGCATTCATGGCGCGCGACGAATAGCTGAGGAAGACGGTGGTGTGGGCGACGGCGATGATCCAGATGGTGCCGTAGATGCGCACCAGCGGAATCGAGAGATAGACATAGATCAGCGCGGTGGCGATGAGCACGCCGGGAAAGGCCAGCGGCAGGAAGGCAAGAAGATCGAGCAGGCGACGGCCGGGCGCGTTGGTTTTGACGACGACCCAGGCGATCAGCAAGGCAAGGCCGGTGGCGGCGAAACTGGCCGTGAGCGCAATCAGCAGCGAATGACCGATGACTTTCAGCAGGGCCGGGTCGGTCAGGAAGACGCGGTGATTGGCGAAACTCATCTGGCGCAGCGCGTCCATGGAGAACGCCATCTGATAGGGCAGCAGGCTGGTCCAGCCGATAGCGCAGATGGGAGCGACGACGGTGAGCAGCACGAACAGCACGACGCCGGCCTGCGCGAACGGGCGCGCGCGGCCAAGCGGCACGGTGCGCTGGCGCGAGGCCTTGCCGGTGATTGTGGTGAAGCGCCCCGCTGTGCGCGTCAACCGCTGGTAGAGCAGGCACAGCGCTACAAGCGCCGCCGCGATGATGATGGCGATGGCGCTGACCGCACCATATTCGGGCAGGCCCATGGGGCTGTGAAACAGCAGGTCGTAAACATGGGTCGAGACCAGCAGGATGCCGACCGGATGGCCGATGGCGCCGGGCACATCAAAGACCACAAGGCTGACGATGAGAAGATAGATGGCCGAGCCCGCCAGCGCCGGCGCCAGCAGCGGCAGAGCGATGCGCCGCACCACATCCACCATGCCCGCGCCCGACATGAGGGCGGCTTCTTCCAAGGTGGCGTCGAGCTTGCGGAAGGCCGGCGCCATGATGAGAAAGGCCGAGGGTGACAGCGCCAAGCCTTCGACGAAGATCATGCCGGTCATGTTGTAGATGTCGAGCGGCGCGCTGGTGAGGCCGAAGATCTGCGTCAGCGCCAGATTGGCGACGCCGGTGCGCGGGCTGAGCAGGATGATCCAGGCAATGGCCATGATGAAAGGCGGCATCGCCATCGGCAGGATCATCAGCGCGCGGATGAGGCCGGCGCCAGCGATGTCGGTGCGTTCGACAAGCCAGGCCAGCGCCGTGCCGATGACAAGCGCGAGCGCCGTCGAGCCTATCGCGAACTGAAGGGTGCGGCCGAACAGGCGCCAGAGCTGCGGATCGGCCCAGGTGTCGGTGATGTGTTGCGTGGTGAAGCCGGGATCGAGCAGGAAGCCGGTCGGCCGGAAGGCGCAGATCAGCAGGATCACCAGCGGCGCGACCACCAGCCAGATGAGTGGCAGGGACAGCAGAAAGGAGGGCAGAAACGCGAAGGGATCGACATTCCTGGCGTTACGCACTTCCAGCCCAGCGTTCGTCATTTCCACCCATTCCGGACGCTTTGGGCAGCATCCCTCACTTTTCTTCTCTTATCTTGATGTTTTCGCCTCTTGCGCGGCCGGACGCAAGGTCCGGGTGTCTTTGCCGCGTATCCTTACGGGGGGCCGCGCAGCGATTGAACGTGACTTTAGGCTGTGACAGATTTGCTCCGTGGCAGATTCGGCCTTCTTCCGGGGATCATGCCAGGGAGAAACGGCAATGTTTCTGCGCAATGCATGGTATGTGGCGGCCTGGGATCGCGAGGTCACGCGCAACCTGCTGGCGCGGACGTTTCTGAACGAGCCGGTCGTGCTCTGGCGCAAAGAGGACGGCACGGCCGTCGCCATGGAGGATCGCTGCTGCCATCGCCATCTGCCGCTGTCGATGGGCGCACTCGTCGGCGATGAATTGCGCTGCGGCTATCACGGCCTGAAATATGATGCGAGCGGCGCCTGCGTCGAAATCCCCGGCCAGCCGCATATCCCGTCCCGCGCCCGGGTCAAATCCTATCCGCTGATCGAGCGCTACGGCAAAGTCTGGATCTGGATGGGCGATGCCGCCGCCGATCCCGCCAAACTGCCGGACCTGTGGTGGTGCGAACATCCGAACTGGACCTTCACCAAACCCGACATGGTGCGGCTCAATGCGGACTATCGGCTCATCGCCGACAATGTGCTCGATGCGGCCCACCTGACCTATGTGCATACCTCGTCGATCGGCGCCGAATCCCTCGTCGAGATCGAGCCGGTGACGACGCAGCAGGATGGCGTCGTGCGCGTGGCGCGGTGGATCTACAACCGGCCGCCGCCGCCGGCCTACAAGAAGGCCGGCAATTTTGACGGCAATTGCGATCGCTGGGCGGCGGTGGAGTTCCGCGCGCCGAATTTCTGCGTCAATTTCGCCGGCTGCGTCGATGCCGGCATGGGCGGGCCGGGCAAGGACATTTCGCGCTGCAATCGCAAGGTCGAGCTTGTCGCCATCAGCTTGCCGACGCCGGAGACGGAGGTGTCGCAGCATTATTTCTACTCCTTCGCCCGCGCCTTCGGCCATGACGATCCGGACGTGGAGCAGTTCTTCTCGCAGGGCATGGTGGAAGTGTTCCGCGAGGATTTCGTCATCCTCGAAGCGCAGCAGCGCCGCATGACCCAGCTACCGAATGCGCCGCAGATCGACATCAAGACCGACAACGGCCCCAATCTGGCGCGGCGCATGCTGGCGCGGTTGATCGAGGCCGAGCGGGTGAGCGGCGGCACGGTCGCGGCGAAATAGTTTCGCAACGTTTCGTTAAGCATTGCTGCCGGTTTGAATGCGGGCGCAACGCTTCCATCAGTTTTTGTCCGTTACAATCCCGCTTAAAGTTTCTGGAATCGAGGCGGAATCGAGGATTGTATGGCTGAAGCACGCCGCGTGCCGCGCGTTCGCTCCATGCTGGGCGCGCAGATCATCTTCAACAACAAGCTCTCGTCGATCGAGTGCCACGTGCGCAACGTCTCGCCGCGCGGCGCCAAGCTGATTGTCGGCGAACTGCTGTCGCTGCCGCAGGAATTCGAGCTGAACGTGCCGGCCAAGGGCAAGACCTATCAGGCCCATGTGATCTGGCGCCGCGGCGACGAAGTCGGCGTCGAATTCGCGCTCGACAAGGCGCGCGCGTCCGTCGGCGATGCCGATGAGCGCATCCGTGCCCTTGAAAGCGAGAACGAGGCGCTGCGCCGCAAGGTCGTGGATCTGAAAGCGAAGCTCGAGCGCTTCAGCGAGCTGGGCGGTTAGGCCACCGCCTATGTCATTCCCCACGCGCGAAGCGCCTGCCTGCGCGGAGCCGCTTCGGCGAAGGCAGGCGAGTGGGAACCAGGCTTCTGCGAGTGGTGAAGCGCTGAATCATCAGGTCTGGATTCCCGCTCGCCTGCTGCGCAGGCGTTGGGAATGACAGAGGGTGCCGCTCCGCTTAAAAACCCGATAGACTCGATGAATTAGTCCAATCGGAAATCGGGGTAAAAGCCAGTGATGAAGATCGGAGAGTTGGTAAAAGCGCACTTGAAGGGGATCTTCGACTACTGCGAGACTTTGGATCACACAGAACTCGCAAGGCTGATGGAGCGGCGGTTCTCAAAGACGACTTTCAATATCAACTTTCCGTTCTGCGCCGAAGTCGATGCCATTCCACCGGAATTGTCCAAGCGATACTGGAGCATGATTTACTTGGTTCGCGGCAAAAGCGTTCGCGTTTCTAGCCAGTGGTTTGACAGTAGCCGATCCGCATTCATCCAATATTTGACCTCAAGGCAAATAAGCTTGCGGGAGCACTTGGATGCCGCTGAGGCAGCAAGTGCGATTACCGCGTCAATCGATACACGCAGAGTTACAAATCGGAGTGCAGCATCCAACAGTCGCCACCGAGGGTCGGCCATTGGAAACGCTCAGAATCTCATGATCCGAAATATCCTGAGCAACCTCGGGAGCGAATCCTTCACTGACCAGGACTGGCTCGCGACGAAGGAATATTTCGCTCACCAATGCGCTTACTGTGGTTCGAGCGATGAACTTTTGATCGAACACGCTGTCCCGATCAACAGGAGATCACTGGGAGAACATCGCCTGGGTAACCTTGTTCCCTCCTGCAAGAAATGCAATCAGTCGAAAGCCAGCCGGGATTACCGCGAGTTTTTGGGTAATGACACGTTGCGGATCGACAAAATCGAGATGTACATGGATAGCCGAAATTACGCCCCGCTTGGCGACAACTCCCAGGTGCGGATGATCCTGGACATGGCGTACGCGGAGGTACCGTTGATATCTCAGCGCTACATCACATTGATCAATGCCTTGCTATCGAAAACAGACACGTCGGCTTCCGGCAATCCACAAGAGCCCGATCGATTTGGCAGCGAGATTGGAGAGGTTGATCCTGACGAGTCAGGTCTGGATTCCCGCTCGCCTGCTGCGCAAGCGTCGGGAATGACAGAGGGTGCCGCTCCGCTTGAAAACCCGATAGACTCTGGCACGCCGCTGGAGGAGCCCCATGAACGCCCGTTTTCGTTATTCCGCCAATATTTCGATGCTGTTCGCGGAGCTGCCGTTTCTCGATCGCATCGAGGCGGCAGCTAAAGCCGGCTTTCCCGCCGTCGAATGTCATTTCCCCTATGATCTCGACATGGGCGAAATCCGCGCCCGACTTGAGGCCAACGGCCTCATCATGAACGGCGTCAACACGTTCGCGGGCAATCTTGGCACGTTCGGTCTTGCCGCGCAGCCGGGCCATGAAAGCGCATTCGCCGCCGCCGTCGACCAGGCGCTGACGTTCTGCACCAGGGTTGGCGTCGGCTCGATCCACTGCATGTCGGGCACGGTGCCGCCGGAGAACCGCGTCAAGGCGCGCCAGACCTTCCTCGCCAATATGGCGTGCGCCAGCGATGCGGCGCGCAGCGCCGGCGTGACTTTGCTGATCGAGCCGATCAACCGTTACGACCGGCCGAATTATTTCGTGTCGAAATCCGATGACGTCGTCGATCTGTTGAAAGAGCTCGATCGCGACAACGTCAAGATGATGTTCGATTTCTACCATGTGCAGATTTCGGAGGGCGATCTGCTGCGCCGCATGGAGGCGCACTGGCCGCATATCGGCCATTTCCAGTTCGCCTCGGTGCCGGCGCGCAATGAGCCCGATATCGGCGAAATCGCCTATGGCGCGATCTTCGCCGCCATCGCCGAGCGCGGTTGGCCGGGCTGGGTCGCCGCCGAATACCGCCCCCGCGCGGGCACCTTGGAAGGGCTCGGCTGGATGCGCACTTTGACGCCGGCTTCCGCGTGAGCGACGACAGGACGGCTTTCATTCGCGCCAATACCGAACTCATACCCGTGCCGCATGCGCCGGAGATCGAGCTGTATCTGGCGCATGAGGCGCTCGAGCTCTGGCAGAAGACGGAAGAAGAATTATCCGAAATGGGCCTGCCGCCGCCGTTCTGGGCTTTCGCCTGGGCCGGTGGCCAGGCGCTGGCGCGCTATATTCTCGATCATCCCGACATTGTCGCCGGAAAGCGGGTCTTCGATCTGGCGTCAGGCTCCGGCCTTGTGGCGATCGCGGCGGCGAAGAGCGGCGCGGCGGCGGTGACGGCGAGCGAGATCGACGATTTCGCGCTCGCATCCATCGCGCTGAACGCGGCGGCGAATGCCGTCCGCATCGAGGTGCGCGCCGGCGACATGGTGGGAAGGGACGAGGGCTGGGACGTGGTGCTGGCGGGCGATGTGTCCTACGAACGCGATATGGCCGGCCGTATCACCGACTGGCTCGAGGCGTTGCACCGGCGCGGCTGCAAGGTGCTGATCGGCGATCCAGGTCGCAGCTATCTTGCCCGCGACCGTTTGACGCCGATCGCCGACTATCAGGTTCCGGTGACGCGCACGCTAGAGGATGCCGATATCAAGCAGACCAGTGTCTGGTGTTTTCGCGACCCAGCATGACGCTGAAGATCCCTCTCGATCTTTCCGTGCGTCGCGCCAGGAAGATGCCCAGAAGGCCGCCGGCCGCAGCACCGAAGGGCATGAATTGACGCACGATTTCATCGGCGCAGGCCGGACCCGAGCAGGCATGGCGGCCGAACTCGACAAAGGCCAGACCTGAAATCACGCCAAGCAACACGCCCGCCACTGCGCCCAGCGCGGCCAGCAGCAGGATTTTCAACATACGCAACATGGTTCGCTCCGGCGCCAGAGATAGTGCCCGTACTACGCAACCACAATGCGTCTGGATAAAATGTATCGAAGCGCACAGGAGAGTGTTGTTGGTTTGCAACTCTTTTGCGCCACAGAAGCAAGCGCGCTACTGATAAGCCATACGTAGATCGAGCGTTCCCTCCTTGCCGATTTTTTCGTAATTCTCGTCGAGCCAGGCCTTGGTCACGGCGCGGCCGATGTCGCGCAGCTTGACGAGAAAGCTCCAGCGCGTGTCGAGCTTCGAGCCGGCGGAGAAGATCGCGGTCTCATCGGCGCCGTCGATGCGATGGACGAAGGGCCGCTTGTATTTCGCACCGGACAGGACGTTGGAATCGATCAGCCGGTTGACGAAATCGATGGCGCGCAATTCGCCCATCAGCGCGCCGTTGAAGGTGATTTCGTTGAGCCGGTTCTGGATGTCGCGCGCGGTCCTCGGCGTCACCAGACGTTCAATCGGGTTGATCTGGACGATGAGGATATCCGACGATTGCGTGCTGTAGAACAGCGGGAACAGCGCCGGATTGCCCATATAGCCGCCGTCCCAATAGGGCACGCCGTCGATCTCGATGGCCTGAAACATGGTGGGCAGGCAGGCGGAAGCCAGGACATGGTCGGCCGTCAGCTTGTTCTGGTCGAACACGGCGATCTTGCCCGAGTGCACGTTGGTGGCGGCGATGAAGAGCTTGATGTCCTCGCAGGCGCGGATCTTTTCGAAATCGACGATGTCGGCGAGATGATCGCGCAGCGGGTTGATGTTGAGCGGATTGAAATCATAGGGGCTGGAAAACGACGAGACGAAGTTGATCCACATCTGCACCGGCGATGAATCGAACGACCAGCCGCCGAACATGCGGTCGAAAATATCGCGCTGGCTGCTGGTGAGTCCGCTCTCCTCGCAGATTGACGACCAGAATTTCTCCAGCGACTTGCGTGCACCCTCGCGGCCGCCGTCGATATAGCCCTGCGCCAGTACGACGGCGTTCATCGCCCCGGCGCTGGTGCCGGTGATCGCCTCGATATCGACGCGCTTATCCTCGAGCAGGTAGTCCAGCACGCCCCAGGTGAAGGCGCCGTGCGAGCCGCCGCCCTGGAGGGCGAGATTGATTTTCTTCTCGCCGTCCCAATCGATTTTCGCGTCTGTCATGCTGGCTTGGCTTTCCGCTTCAGCCTCGGTGTCATTCCCGCCAAGCGAAGCGCAGAGCGGGAATCCAGAGGCAACGTGACGTCACTCGCTCCTGGCTTCCCGCTCGCGCCTGCGGCGCGTCGGGAATGACAGGCATGCGTGGTTCACTCCGCGGTCCAGCCGCCGTCGATGGAAAGGTTGGCGCCGGTGATCTGCGCCGCGTTGTCGGAGCACAGGAACACCGCCAGCGCCGCCACCTGTTCGGAGGTGACGAATTCCTTCGTCGGCTGGGCCGCGAGCAACACGTCGTGAATGACCTGTTCCTTGGTCATGTTGCGGGCCGCCATGGTCTCGGGGATCTGCTTCTCGACCAGCGGCGTCCACACATAGCCCGGCGAGATCGCATTGGCGGTGATGCCGAATTTCGCCACTTCGAGCGCCACGGTCTTGGTCAGGCCGGCGATGCCGTGCTTGGCCGAGACATAGGCGGCCTTGAACGGCGAGGCGACGAGCGAATGGGCGGACGCCGTATTGATGATGCGGCCCCATTTGCGCGCCTTCATGCCGGGCACCGCGGCGCGGATCGCGTGGAAGGCCGATGACAGGTTGATGGCGATGATCTGGTCCCATTTCTCGACGGGAAATTCCTCGATGGGAGAGACGAACTGGACGCCGGCATTGCTGATGAGGATGTCGACCGAGCCGAGGCGGGTTTCGGCGTCTTTCACCATGGCGGCGATTTCCGGCGGCTTGGTCATGTCGGCGCCGTCGTAGATGCACTTGACGCCAAAATCCTTTTCGATGCCGGCGCGGATCTTTTCGATTTCCGCGGCGTCGCCGAAGCCGTTGAGGCAGATGTTGGCGCCTTCCTTGGCGAGGGCATGGGCGTAAGCCAGACCGATGCCGCTGGTGGACCCGGTGATGACGGCGTTGCGAGACTTCAAGGACATTAAAGGCACTCCAGTTTCTCTACAGCCACGGTTGTATTGCAGCGCAATATCATATGCACCTTTTGTTTGCGGGGCTCGCGAAAACGTTAGAATCCCCCTATATTGGTCGTATGGCTCATAAAAGCGCGATGACAGTCCCGCACAATCACGCTTCTCACGATCATGACGATTGCGAGGGGCATGGCTCGAACCTGCGGGCGCATCCGGTCAAGCTGACGCCTGGCCGGAAGATTATCCTCGACCTGCTGTGCGAGGCGGCCAAGCCGATGGGCGCCTATGACATGATCGACAAAGTGGCGGAAACCACGGGCAAGCGGCCGGCGCCGATCTCGATCTACCGGGCGCTGGATTTTCTGCTCGAAAACGGCCTTGTGCACCGCCTGTCGTCACGCAACACCTTCGTCGTCTGCGGCCATCGCCATGATGCGGGCGAGCCTCTGGTGTTCCTGATCTGTGACGCCTGCGGCAGTGTGTCCGAGGACAGCGCGCCCGAACTCGACGCCTGTCTCGATCATGTCGCAAACGCGGCGCATTTTGCCCGCAAGTCGCAGGTCATCGAGGTCAGCGGCGTTTGTGCCAGATGCGCCGCCGCGTCGCTATGACGTCGGCGGTTTCGGGCATTGAACGTCAGGCCTTGCGGACCTTGGACCTTGACCCGGACGGCCATCCGGCGCACAGGCGATCTGCAATTCAAGGAATGATCGGACCATATTGATGTCGGCTCACGAAGACATTCTTGCCGGGCTGGATGCGCCGGAACCGGCGCAGCCCGCGGACCGGCACGCCAGTGTCGGCGTCCGGGTTGGCAGCGGGCGCGGCTCCGTCGTCGTTGGCGGCGGCGCGCCGATCGTCGTCCAGTCGATGACCAATACGGACACGGCCGATGTGGACAGTACGGTGAAGCAGATCGCCGATCTCGCCCGCGCCGGATCGGAGCTGGTGCGCATCACCGTCGATCGCGAAGAGGCGGCGGCGGCCGTGCCGCACATCAAGGAACGGCTGCTGAAGATGGGCGTCTACGCCCCCGTCGTCGGCGATTTCCATTACAACGGCCACACCTTGCTGGCCAACCATCCCGCCTGCGCCGAGGCGCTCGACAAGTACCGCATCAATCCCGGCAATGTCGGCTTCCGCGAGAAGAAGGACCGGCAGTTCGCGGCAATCGTCGAACAGGCGATCAAACACGGCAAGTCCGTGCGCATCGGCGCCAACTGGGGCTCGCTCGATCAGGAATTGCTGACCACGCTGATGGACGCCAATGCGAAATCGGCGAGGCCCGCCGACGCGCGCGCGGTGACGCGCGAAGCCCTGGTGCGCTCAGCGATCTGGTCAGCGCAGCGGGCCGAAGAGATCGGCCTCGGCAAGGACCGCATCATCCTCTCGGCGAAAGTCTCCGCCGTGCAGGATCTCATCGCCACCTATCGCATGCTGGCGAAGCGCTGCGATTACGCGCTGCATCTGGGCCTGACCGAAGCCGGCATGGGCTCGAAAGGCATTGTCGCGTCCTCGGCTGCCATGGGCATCCTGCTGCAGGAAGGCATCGGCGATACGATCCGCGTGTCGTTGACGCCCGAGCCGGGCGGCGACCGCACCTTGGAAGTGCAGGTGGCGCAGGAACTGCTGCAGACCATGGGCTTTCGCACCTTCGTGCCGCTGGTCGCGGCGTGCCCGGGCTGCGGGCGCACCACGTCGACGGTGTTCCAGGAGCTGGCGCAGAGCATCCAGGGCTATATCCGCGACGAGATGCCGGGCTGGAAGCAGAAATATCCCGGCGTCGAGGCGCTCAACGTCGCGGTGATGGGTTGCATCGTCAACGGCCCGGGCGAATCCAAGCACGCCGACATCGGCATCTCCCTGCCGGGCACGGGCGAAGCGCCGACCGCGCCGGTCTTCATCGACGGCAAGAAGGCGATGACATTGCGTGGGGCAGGCATCGCCGCCGAGTTCAAGCAGATCGTCACCGACTATATCGACAAGCGCTTCGGCGCGAAGGACGCGGCGGAGTAGAAGCTCACGCACCCTCATCCGACCCTTGCTGCGCAAGGGCCACCTTCTCCCGCCAGCGGGAGAAGGGTTCGCGCGTTCTTCCTTCTCCCGTTTACGGGAGAAGGTGGCCTCTGCGCAGCAGAGGTCGGATGAGGGCGCGCCACTAGATGATGTTGCTCACTTCTTCTCCACCACCGTCTCGCACACCGGCGCGACGTGCTCGCCGTTGCTGCGGCTCCAGCAGCGGCAGACGTAGTTGAAGACGTTCTGGTAGAGATCCTGGCGGCGGTTGCGCTGGCCCTTGATCTTGCTGTCGCCGGCGTCGCCGACTTTTTTCGGGCCGCCGGCCCATTCGGCGTAAAGCTGCACCTTGCAGGCCTTGTCGAGCTTCAGCGCGTAATAAACCGCTTCCTCGACCGTCTCGCCGCAGGTGACGATGCCGTGATTGCGCAGGATCAGCGCATTGTTCTTGCCGAGGCATTTCGCCACCGCCGCGCCACGCTTCGCATCGACGATGAGATCGGTGGTCTCTTCGAAGATCGGCAGTTCATCGAAGATGGTGGCGTCCGACACCACGGGGAGGAACGGCTTGCCGAGGCTGGAGAAGGCCACGACGTGAGAGGGATGCGTGTGCACCACGGCGTTCACGTCCGGACGCGCGCGCAGAACTTCCGAATGGATGAAGACCTCGTTGTGGCGCGGCATCGTGCCGCCAATCCTGGCGCCCGATGCATCGCAGGTGATGACATTGTCCTCGTTCATCTCCTCGAGGCCGATGCCGGCGGGCTTCATCAGGAAATGTCCGGAGCCGCCGGGCAGGCGCGCGGTGACATGGCCGGCGACATAATCGCCCTGGCCTTCGTGCGCCAGCACGCGGCCGGCTTCGATGAGCTTCTTCTTCAGTGCGAGGGTCATGTCGGCGATACCTTGCTTTGTTTTTTGCTTCAGCCTCAGGTGTCATTCCCGCCAAGCGAAGCGCAGAGCGGGAATCCAGAAGCAACGTGACGTCACTTGCTCCTGGTTTCCCGCTCACCCGCCTGCCTTCGCGCAGCCAGGCTGCGCGGGTGTCGGGAATGACACTTCGGCTACTTCACCATCTCGGTGGCGGCCTTGATGATATCCGGCGGGGTCGAATAGATCTGCCGCAGCACCTCCTCCACGGCTTTGCCATCGATGGCGCTGACGTCGAGGCCTGACTGCTTCGCCTCGGCGAGAAAGTCAGGATCGGATGTGGTGCGCATGAATGCATCCTGAAGGACCTTCAGGCGCTCGGCCGGAATCCCCGGCGGGGCAATGAAAGGCCGGCCGGCTGTGAGGGAGATGAACAGGAAGCGGACGATCGCCCTGTTGCGCTCGCTATCTGCGAGTTCGACCACCGTGGGTACGTCAGGCAGTTCGGGAGACCGCGTCAATCCGTATTGCGCGATCGGAATGATGGTCTTGTCGGCAATCCAGTTGGGCCGTGTGCTCATGACACTGCTCATGCTCCAGGCGCAGCGGCCCTCGACCTCGCCGCGTTCCATCGCCAGCGAGATGTCGTTGCCGCCGGGATAGCCGGAGATGAATTTGATCTTGGCGCCGAACATGTTCTGCAGCAGCGCCACAGCGGTGTAGCTGATGTCGCCGCGGGTGATGCCGCCGGCGATGAACTCATGGGTTTTCAGATCGTCAAACTTCTTGATCTTGGATGTGCTCAACGCCACGCAGATCATGTTGTCTTCGGTGACGCTGCCGATCCAGCTCATCTTGCTGAAGTCGATCTTGGGACTGTTCGGATCGACGAGGGGCATGATGAAAAGGCCGCGATCGATGATGCCGAAGGCGGTGCCGTCCTTGGGCGCGACATCGCGCAGATAGAGCGCCAGCTTCATGCTGCCGGCGCCAGGCATGTTCTGGGGAACGAGATCGGGCTTGCCGGGAAGCTGCTTTCCCATGTGGCGCGCGATGATGCGGCCATAGTTGTCATAGCCGCCGGCGTTGAAGCCGATGTAGACATTGACGGTCTTGCCCTTGAACATGGCCTCAGCATTTTCCTGCGCGCGGGCAGGCGCGCACAGGGCAAACAGGGATAGGGCAGCAGCCAGCATTCGCCGCATGGTTTCCTCCGATTTTTTGTCAACCGAGGTTAGCGCAAAAAAGCTATAAGCTGGCCAATGTAATCTTATGCGCGGCGCTATCGGCTTTCATGGTCCTTTCGCGGGCTATATTTCGGTGGGCACGCATCCAGATATCGATCAAGCGAGCGTACCGCTCAGACGCTGATGAAAATCGGTACTGCGCTGGTCGAGGCCCGTGAAGCTGATCGCAGATCCCCGCGCCCGATATTTGGTCTCGATGGAATCGAGCGCCGCCACGGTCGAGGCATCCCAGATTTGGGCATGCGTCAGATCGACGGTCACATGGCCGGGATCATTGGCGTAAAGAAACCGTTCGACGAGATCATTGCTGCTGCCGAAGAACAGTGGACCATGCACTTCGTAGCGGACGTGATCCCCGTCCTCGCTCAGGACGCGCTCTACGCTGATCACATAAGCGACGCGGCGCGCAAATAAGACCATCGCCAGCAAGACGCCGCCGGCGATGCCCACGGCGAGATTGCCTGTCGCAACAGTGATCACTGTCGTGATCAACAAAACCAGCGTCTCCGGGGCCGGCATACGTCGCAGCGTGGCCGGCATGACGCTGTGCCAGTCGAACGTCTTGATGGCGACGATCATCATCACCGCCGCCAGGGCGACGAGCGGAATTTGCGCCATGAAATCGCTGAGCACGGTGACCAAGGCCAGGAGAGCAAGCGCCGCTGCGGCGGTCGATATCCGGGAGCGTCCGCCGCCGATCTTCACGTTGACCACGGTCTGGCCGATCATGGCGCATCCGGCGATGCCGCCGTAGAACCCGGCGGCGATATTGGCGATGCCAAGCGCCCAGGATTCCTTGCCCTTCTTCGACCGGGTGTCGGTCAGTTCATCGACGAGTTTCGCCGTCAACAAGGTCTCGAGCAGTCCGACGAAGGCGACACTGAGCGCCGTTGGCCAGATGATCCGCAGGGTATCGAGCGAGAGTGGAACGACGAAGGCCGTGATGCCCGGCAATCCCTGTGCCATCGAGCCTTCGCCTCCGACGTTGGGAACGGACAATCCGCCGTATATGACGATCGCCGTGACAACGAGGACGGCAATCAGCGGCGCGGGAACCGCCGTCGTCAGCCGCGGCATCAGCAGAACGATCGCAACGGTGAGCGCAAACAGCGGATAGACGACTAAAGGCACATGAAGCAGGTGCGGCACCTGCGCGACGAAAATCAATATGCCGAGAGAATTGACGAAGCCGATCATGACGGAACGCGGAATGAAGCGGGTCAGCCGCGAGAGGCCAAGCAGCCCGAAACCGATCTGCACCAAGCCCGCCATTATGATCGTCGGCAGGATGTAACCCGTGCCGTGTTCCCTCACCATGGGACCGATCACGAGCGCGATGGATCCGGCCGCCGCCGTCACCATGCCGGGACGTCCGCCGAGCGCCGACATCACCAGCCCCAGGACGATGGATGCAACCAAGGCGACCTTGGCATCGACGCCGGAAATGAAGGAAAAGGAGATGACTTCCGGAATGAGAGCCAAGGCGGTGACCGTGCCTGCCAGTATTTCTCTCGTCAAATCTTTGCGCGAGCGCAGCACGGCTGCGACGGACGGCGTGTCTTCGGCGGCGATTTGTTGTTCGGCCCGATCGATGGTCGTCATGAATCAGCTTTCAAGTTTCCGTGCGGATCAGGTCTCGCGCGAGATGCAGCGAAAGCCGATGTGGCAGGTTGATGTATCGACGCTCTCGCCTTGCCGCGCCGCCGGGCGAAAGCGAAGGCAGTAGTTCGGCGCGCACAGGTGCGAACCGCCCTTGACGACCATGAGCGCGTCGGGCATGTGCGCTTGCGCGGGTTGGCAACAGGACTTTTCAGCGGAGGCCCTGCCGAACGGGCTCGCCGTCCACTCCCAGACGTTGCCGACGACGTCATAGAGGCCATAGCCGTTGGCAGGAAAGGCCCCGGCTGGGGATGTATCCTCATAACCGTCCTCGGCGAGATTTTCATAGGGAAAGCGACCCTGCCAGGTGTTGGCGAGGAACAGTCCTTCCGGATGCGCCGCATCGCCCCAGGGATAGGCCGCGCCGTCGAGCCCGCCGCGCGCCGCAAATTCCCATTCCGCCTCGGTCGGCAATTCCTTACCCGTCCAGGCGGCATAGGCGCGGGCATCCTCGTAGGCGACATGCACGACCGGATGGTCATTCTTGTGAGCGACGGAACTGCCGGGGCCATAAGGATGACGCCAGTTCGCGCCCGGCATGTACGTCCACCACGCGCGGGGATCGCGCAGGCCGACCGGGGCTTCCGGCTTGACGAAAACCAGCGAGCCGGGAACCAGGCAATCCGGGCTCGCATCGGGATACATGTCGCGCGTGGGCGTTTTTTCGGCAAAGGTGACATAGCCGGTGTCGGCGACGAAGCGGCTGAATTGCGCATTCGTCACCGGCGCGATGTCCATCCAGAAGGCGCCGACGGTCGCAGGACGGGCCGGCCGCTCCTCCCGGTAGAACGCATTGGAGCCCATGAGAAAGGACCCGCCCGGGATCCATGTCATGCCTTCCCGTTCTGCAGGAAGGACGGAGGCCGCGCGACGGCCGGGCATCAAGCGGTCGAAGCGGCGGTGCGCGGCCTTTTCCATGGCGTCCTCCCGTCAGCCTGCGGCGCGCTGCTTCGGTACGAAGTCGAGCGGCGATCCCGGCGGAATCAACTCCTCCGTCTTCACGCTGTTCTCGAAGTCGCGCACGATGCGATGGGCGTGTTGCATGACCCACCAGCGGACATAGCGCTGATTGACCGCCTCGCGTTCCTTCGGATCCTCTTTCAGATGGGTGATGCGGGCGAAGCCCAGCGGCAGTTCCGGGTCGTGGAAATGCTGCTGACGCTTGAAATTGATTTTGAAGTCCTTCCATTTCACCGCATGCAGTTCGTCCTTCAGCCAGACGATGCAGGATTCGCGATTGGAGGTCGGTTGCAGACCGAGGAAAAACGCACTCTGATCGACACCGTCGATCAGGCGGTCTTCCGGCGGCTCGCAGCCGACGAACTTCAGCAGCGTCGTGAACATGTCGGTGACGTGTACCATTTCGTTGCTCTCGGTGCCGGCCTTGATGTGGTTGGGCCAGCGGATCAGCAGCGGCGTGCGGATGCCGCCTTCAGCCGAGCTGAAATAGGAGCCGTCGAAGAAACCGCCCGTTCCGCGGCCGGCGAGATGGTCCTCGGCGCCGTTGTCGCCGCACATCACGACGATCGTATTGTCGCGCACGCCGAGTTCGTCGAGTTTGTCGAGCAGAACCCCGAAGTCATGATCGAGCATCAGGAGGCAGTCGCCCCAGTCGCCATTGTCGCTCTTGCCGACGAACTCGTCGCGTGGGCTCATCGGAAAATGCATGAGCGAATGGTTGAAGTAGCAGTAGAACGGCTTGTCGTCTGCGACGGCCTTTTCCATGAACTTGATGGCGCGCTTCTGATATTCGAGATCGCAGGTCTTCTTGGTTTCCATGGTCAGCTGCTGGTCGAGCAGCGGCCAGGCGCCCTTGTCTTTCATGCCTTCGTGCATATGGGAAAAGCCGTCCCGCTCGGGAACGTAGTGGGGATCTTCAGGCCACATGCATTCGTCATAGGTGCGCAGCGGGCCGTACCATTCATCGAAGCCGTGATCTGTCGGGAAACGGCCGTCCTCGGCGCCGATATGCCACTTGCCGTAGATCGACGAGGTGTAGCCGGCCTCGGCCAGGATGGTTGCGATGGTGCGCTCCCAGGCGACGATGCCGCCGCCGTTACCGCCCAGGGCGATGGTGTGATTGCCGGATCGGATCGGGAAGCGGCCGGTCATGAGAGCCGAGCGCGTCGGCGTGCATTGCGGCTCGACGACGTAGTGGGTCAGCTTGGCGCCTTCCTTGGCGAACTGGTCCATGCGCTTCGTATCGGCGCCGCGAAGAATGCCGCCGCCGTAGCAGCCGAGTTCGCCCATGCCGAGGTTGTCGACGTGAAAGAACAGAATGTTGGGTTTTTTAGCCATAATATTACTCCGATATCGGACGCCTCGGGCGCCGCGTCATGTGTTGGTCGTGCGGTCGCCGCTTGGCGCCGCGGTCTCGAGTTTCAGAAAAGGTCGCCCACTCCTTTCGGTCCTACTTTCATTCCGAAGCCGCTCAGGCCTCGCACCTTGATCTCCGAACCCATGGCGGCGAGCGATTCCTCGCGGATCAGCCGTTTGAGCTCGTGCATCAGCCCGACGAATTCCGGCATGCTGGTCATGTCCGGCGTGCGCGGTCGCGGCAGCGGCACTTTGATCTCCGCCTTGATCCGCCCCGGCCGCGCCGTCATCACGTAGATGCGATCGGACAAGAAGATCGATTCCTCGATGTCGTGGGTGACGAACAGCACCGAGATGCGGAACTGCTGCCAGATGTTGGTCAGAATTTCCTGCATCACCACGCGGGTCTGCGTGTCTAGCGCGCCGAACGGCTCGTCCATCAGCAGAACCTGCGGGCTTGTCGCCAGCGCGCGGACAATGCCGATCCGCTGCTTCATGCCGCCGGACAACTGGTCCGGATAATGGTTCTCGAACGACAGCAGGCCGGCGAGATCGAGAAGCGCGCGGGCCATGCCGAAGCGCCGGTCCCGGTCGATGCCGGACATTTTGAGGCCGAATTCCACGTTCTTGCGTACCGTCAGCCAGGGGAACAACGAATATTGCTGAAAGACGACGCCGCGCTGCGAGCTGGGCTTGATGATCGTCTTTCCGTCACAGAGCGCCTCGCCGGTCGTTGGATGCATGAAGCCGGCGACGATGCTCAGGATTGTCGATTTTCCGCAGCCGGAGGGGCCGATCAGGGATACGAACTCACCCGGATCGACCTGCAAACTCACGTCGCTGACAGCGACCATTCTGTTGGCATCGGTGCCGAAGACGACGCCCATGTTGCGGACGTCTATGTGTCCCGCTTGAATCTCGGTCATTTCTTGCTCCCAGGGGCAAAGGCAAGCCACGGCATCAGGAGGGTGCCGACGAAGCGGATGATTCCGCTGCATGCCAGGCCGAGTACGCCGATCGTGATCATGCCGAGAACGATGGCTGGGTAGTTGACGAGCGAATAAGCTTCCCAGGTGAAGTAGCCGACGCCGAATTGTCCGGAGATCATTTCCGCGGCAATCAGGGAAACCCACGCCACGCCCATCCCGACGGCAAAGCCGGTGAAGATATGGGGAAGAGAACCAGGAAGAACGACGTTCCAAAGCAGCTTGAGTTCGTCCGCGCCCAGAACCCGCCCCGCCATGATCAACACCCCGTCGAGCGAGCGCACGCCATGGACCGTGTTCAAAAGAATCGGGAAGAAGGCGCCGATGAAGGTGATGTAAACGATGCTCGCCTCGTTGTTCGGCCACAGCATGATCGACATCGGCACCCAGGCGATCGCCGGGATCGGCCGCAGGATCTCGATCGCAGGCATGAACAGATCGGAGATTCGCTTGTACCGGCCGATCAGCAATCCGAGCGGAACGCCGAAGGCGACGGCAAAAAAGAAGCCCAGCAGAATGCGTTTGACGCTGTAGAGAATATTCACGAGGAATTTCGTCGACAGGCCGACATCGATCGCCTGCTGCAGAACCTCGTAAGGCGTAGGTACATTCCTGAAGCGGATATAAAATTCCAGCCGATACTTCGTGCCCACATACCAGATCGCGAAGATAGCCAGGATGGACAGGCATCCGAGGAATGCCGAGAGAACCTGATCACGTGTGATCGCCTCCAGGAGACGACGCATTTTTGGTCTGGCGTCGGCTTCAATGTCCGCCTGTTCGATTACCGGCTCTGCCGGAACGTCGAACTGCTGGACATTCTGTTCGCTTGTCCGTGCGGGTGCGTCCGCCGGTTCGATCAGTGAGAGAGTGAAGGCTTTTGCCCGTTTCAAGTTGGCCATATCGCGCTCTCCAGGGTTATTTGGTGACATCGATGGGGCCGATCAGTTCGGTATAGGTGGCAAGCCTGCCTCCATTCTTCGAGGCAAATGCCTCGGCATCCTTCTTCAACAGGAAGGGCGTGATCTCGCGCTGTTTCGGATTGTCGCCGCGCACGGAATAGAAGGCAGCGTCGGCGAAGACCTTGATGCCCAGTTCATGGTCGATGAGATAGACAGCGTCGAGTTTCTTGCCTTGCTGCAGATAGGTTTTAGCACCGGCGATGGTTTGAAGCGGGGAACCGAAAGTGAGAATGTCGCCGCCATTGATCCAGATCTGTCCCGATGCATCCGGCTTGTCGCCGTCGTAGCCGGCCACGAAAGCCCGCTGCTTCTCGTAGTCGAGACCGAGATTCTTGTAGGCCTGGCGCACGAAGCTGTCGTTGACCCAGGCCTTGATATCGAGGTCCTTGATCATGTTGAGCTTCTTCAGCACCGCATAGTCTGCGCCGATGGCATCGACCCATTGCGGCTTGATCGTCGGATCGAGCGTGTGGACTCCGCCGGGGCCCAGGAAGATGTAGACCACTTCCTTGCTGATCTTGGTCCATTCCTCGATTTTCTCAGCCGCCTGCTTGGGGTTCTTGCGCACCCAGTCGTTGGCCTCCATCAAAGCCTCGATATAGGCAGTGATGATTTCGGGATATTTGGCTGCAAAGTCCTTGCGGGCGACGACGCCATGGAAGGTGGGGGTCCTGGTCTCGGCGCCATCGAAGATCTTGCGGGCGAAGCCGCGAAACGGCAGCAGCTCGGCGAAAGGCACGAAATCGCCGTGGGCGTCGATGCGCTTTTCCTGAAGATTGGTGGTGCCGATTTCCGGCGACTGCGATACGAGTGACCAGAAGTCGTTGGGGAGGCCGCGTTTCTGCAAAGCGGCCAGCATCATGCCATGGGCGGCCGAACCAAAGGGCACGGAGACGTTCTTGCCCTTGAGATCGGTAAGATCGAAGTAGGGTGAATCCTTATGAACGACGATGCCGTTGCCGCCGCCGAAGGCGTTGTAGGCGATGATGGCGACGAGTTGCGTTTCATTGCCGGTTGCCTGCCCTGTCGCTCCGTTCACCATCAACGGATAGTCGCCCATCATGCCGATCTGGATGTTATCGGCCATCATGCCGTTGGTAATCGGGGGGCCCGACGTCGCATTCTGCCAGGACAGGGAATACCGAACGTCCTTGTACTTTCCCGTCTTCGGCAGGTGTTTTTCCAGTAGGCCCATCTCCTTGAGAACGACGCCGCCGGTCACCGTGTTGGTTGTGGTGTTCTGCGTTCCAATTCCGATGGTTATTGTTTCGCCCCGTGCGGCGGGGGCGAGCAGCCCCGCCGCCAGAACAGCCATCGCGACGCGCGGCATCCAAGAAGAAGTCTTCATCGCCCATCCTTTCGAACGCAAATCTCGAAGAGCCACGAATAGGAACGCCATCAGGGATCGTGTGCGGCGATGACGGCGAGCCATCTCGAATTGCTCGAAGGGTTCGGCGGGCAAGGGCTGTGCCGCAAGATATCCGGACAGTCCCGCGGGCGAGCCGCTTCGACAGGGGGACTTTGAATGCAACCCCGGGCGGGCGGAACGAACAACTGTCCGTTTCGGCAAATCCTTGCGCAAAAAATCTGAATGCTCAGAAATTGGATAGCCGACAGTGAATTGTGACTGCCTTATAGGCAGATGGCGTCGGCATAATCAGGAGGTGGTCGTGCCGATGGTATACACGGCAAGGACCGTGGCATTTTCTGCTATGGTCAGGCTTACGAGGCGATGACCCCTCTGGCCGGCTTCTCGTCCCGGGTCTTCTGCAGTGCCTCGACATCGCGAACGACGATATTGGTGCCGTGCATATGCACGATTCCCAGCTCGGCATAGCGTTTGAGAGCGTTGGTGACCCATTGGCGGGTGACACCGATCATGTGCGCGAGGTCGGCATGGGTGAAGGAGGCGGCGATAAGGATGCCCTGCGGCTCCTCGACGCCGTACAGATCCGAAAGATGCAGCAGCAGGTGCGTCAGCCTCTCGGTGGGGGAATGGGTTCCCAGCATTTGGGCGAGCGCCGAATAGCAGCGGCCTTTGAAGCTCAATCCCTTGATGACATTGATCGCCAGCGTCGGCATCCGCATCACCATGTCGCGCAGGATGTGGCCAGGCAGATGCAGAACGCTGCTGTTGATCGCGGCGACGCCGGACCAGATGTGTATGGCCTTGCTGAACACCTCCGGGCCGCCGACAAAATTGCCCGGATGCCAGTATGCCAGGGTCAGTTCGCGGCCCGACGGTCCGACATAGAAGACCTGGATGCGCCCGGTCTCGACCAGGTAGACCCCGTCCTGAACGGTCCCCTGGCGGAAAAGAGTGGCGCCCCTGTGAACGACCTTGCGCCTGCCGACGCTGATGACCTCGTCGATTTCGGTATCTGTGAGATCCGCGAACAGGGTCGGGGGACCGCTCGCCTTGGCCCATTGGGGGGCTATGAGCATCGCGCCGAAACGTCCCGCGTCCAGCCCGGATTTGGAATCGGCGGCCGCCCAGTGTGAAGTTTGCCTACGCATGAACGCATTCCTTTGCCAGCGATAGGCAACTCTGGTGCCAGCAATGTGGGCGGGCCTTCCTTATAGTCGCATGGGACTTTCCTGGTGCGGCCGCCCCGCGGTGCTTGCCGCTCAACTCCCCGACAGCAGGCTCGCGGCGATGTTGATCATCAGCGCGAGAATGGTCGTGTTGAAGAAGAACGCCAGGATGGCGTGGATCAGGTTGAGTTTGCGCATCGGCCGTGACGTGATCGATATGTCCGCCGTCTGGCAGGCAACGCCGATAATGAATGAGAAATATACGAAATCGAGAAACACCGGCCGCTGGCCGCCGGGGAATTTCAGTCCGCCGCGGTCTTCCTTCTTGAGCTCCGCCTCGCTGTCGCGCTCGATGTAAAACTCGTGGGCATAATGATGGGCAAAGACCAGATGGATGAAAGCCCAGGAGGTGATGATGGTCAGGGCGGCGAAGGCCAGATGCAGGCCCTTCTCAAGCCCGGCCGCATCGCGCGCCGCGCTCAACTGGCCGATGATGGCGGCGATGGCGGCGCAGGCGCCGAGGATCGCCAATGTCAGCGCGACGAAACGGCCTTCGTCGACCTGCTCGGCGCGCCGGCGGATCGAGGCTTCGCTCGCATGGCTCATGGCGCGGACCACAAGAGCGATATAACACCACGCCGCGGCGTTCCAGGCCGTCAGCAAAGGCGGTGCGACGCTCCAGTCCGGTGGCGTCAGGAAATAACAGGCCGTGCCGACGACAAGCGAGATGATGAGATGCAGGCGCGCTTCGAGATGGCGCAGCCACCGGTTGCGGAACACCATCGTCTCTTCGCCCATGGTGTTCCCTTATCTCGTCTGGTACTTCGTTAACGATCCCGGTTGGCGACGAAGCGCGCCGCCTCGATCAGGATCGAAGCGCGCGCGCCGAACGGCCGCAAGGCATTTTCGGCGTCCTGCACAAGCTCGTCGCGCAGGGTGATCGCCGCGGGGATGCCGAGCAGGGAGACCAGGGTCGCCTTGTTGCGGCCGGCGTCCTTGGCGATGCGCTTGCCCAGCGCCGCTTCGTCGCCCTGCTCGTCGAGAATATCGTCGGCGATCTGGAAGGCGGCGCCGAGCGCCGTGCCATAGGCGCTGAGCGCCGCGAACTGGGCCGCATCGGCAGCGCCTAGCATGGCGCCGGCCTCGGCGGCATAGCGCAACAGCGCGCCGGTCTTCATCGCCTGCAGGGTTTCGATCTCGTGGCGCGAGAGCGGGTCGCGCGCGCGTTCGGCCATCAGGTCGAGCATCTGGCCGCCGGCCATGCCGCCAGGGCCGGCGGCGCGCGCCAGGCCGGCGACGAGCCTGATGCGCACGGCGGGGTCGGGATGGGTCGCCTCATGCGCCATCACGTCGAAGGCATAGGTGAGCAGTGCGTCGCCGGCGAGAATGGCCGTCGCCTCGTCGAAGGCCTTGTGGACGGTCGGCCGGCCACGGCGCAGGTCGTCGTCGTCCATCGCCGGCAGGTCGTCATGCGCCAGCGAATAGCAATGCACCAGTTCGAGCGCGCAGGCTGCGCGTAGGGCTCCCGAGTAGATGCCACCAAACAACCTGGCGCTTTCGACCACCAGGAACGGCCGCAGGCGCTTGCCGCCGTCGAGCGAGGCATAGCGCATGGCCTCGATCAGCCGGCCAGGGCGGACGGTCTCGCCCTCGCGCGCCTGCGGCGACAGCAGGTCGTCCAGCAGGGCTTCGACCTCATCCGCCACCTGCGCGAGCCTATGGGCGAAATCGTGCTGCACGTTGGGAACTCCGGCGGTTTCGTATTGGCAGGCGGCTTAGCGCGGCTTGCCTGATCCGCCAGGACGGGTCAAGATCGGGCGCCGCCGGTGGTGGATCTCAGATCCACCACCGGCTGGCATCGTTATTGCGTTTTGGTTTCCAGGTCATCCTTGTGGCAATGGAAGACGGCCAATGACAATTGCATGGCGAGGAATTTCGGGCTCGATCATCACGACCCTGGCGCTGGGGCTCCTGGGTCCAGGCGCGGCTGCGGCGGAGCCGAAGCCGTTCTACGGGGGTAAGCAGGTCACGGTCATCGTAGGCAATCCTGCAGGCGGCGGTTACGACGCCTATGCGCGCCTCGTTTCACGCCATTTCGGCAAACATCTGCCTGGAAATCCAGGTTTTATCGTCCAGAACATGCCGGGCGCCGGCAGCATCACGGCGGCGCAGTTCCTGTCCAATACGGCGGTAAAGGACGGCACGACCATCGGCATTCTGGTGCCGGGCGCGTTTTTCGAACCTCTGCTCGAGGACGAATCGAAGTTCCACTATACGCCCGGCAAGTTCGAATTCATCGGCTCGGCCGACAGCGGCACGCGCCTGTGCTTCACGACCAGGGAATCCGGGATCAAGACCGTCGCGGACGCCAGCAGGGCCAAGGTGATCGTGGCATCGACCGCGCCCCAGAGTTCGGCCACCGATTACGCGAATTTCATGAATGTGCTCGCGGGCACCAAATTCGAGATCGTCATGGGCTACAAGGGTCCTGCCGATCTGCTGCTGGCCATGGAACGCGGCGAGGCAGCCGGCGTCTGCGCGCTCGACTCGGCGACCGTGGCCTCTATTCGTCCCGATTGGATTCAGGCCGGCAAGGTCAACCTGCTGGTGCAGGCAGGGCTGGAGGTCGATCCGGCGATCAAGGCGCCGCCGATCTGGGATTACATCAAGGGCGACAACCGGCCGGTCGCCGAGTTGATCGTCGGTCAGCAGGAGTTCGGACGCCCCTTCGTGGCGCCTCCGGGAACGCCCAGGGAACAGGTCGGAACGCTTCAGACCGCCTTCATGGCCACCATGAAGGATCCTGAACTTGTCGCCGAGGCCGGGAAAATGCGGATCGGGGTCAACGCGAAGAGCGGCCCGGAAATCGCCGCCATTGTCCGCAAAATGTACGATTCGCCGCCCGAACTGATCGCTCGCGTGAAAAAGACGCTCAGGCCCTGATCGTCCGCCGGCGTTTCGCGCGCCCGCGGGCAGAATGCCCTAGCCAGGCCCGGCTTTTCCGTGTATGGACCCCGCAGAATTTGACAAGACGCCACCCCGGCGTCGGGCGGATCATGCCTGATGCGGTGGTATTGGAGTTTAAAATGGCAGTCCCCAGGCGTAAAACCTCTCCGTCTCGTCGCGGCATGCGCCGTTCGCATGACGCGCTCAAGGCGCCGACCTATATCGAAGACAAGGATTCCGGCGAGCTGCGCCGCCCGCATCATGTCGATCTGAAGACCGGCATGTACAAGGGCCGCCAGATTCTCAAGGTCAAGTCCCGCGAGGACTGATCCTCGACGTCGCGCAGATCGGTACAGGCCGGCTTCGTGCCGGCCTTTTGCTTTGGGCCGCCGATCCTTGATCTGGCGTGATATTTTTGTCACCCGACGCATGCATCGTTCGCCGCTGCTTCCGTCGCCGCGCTTTTGCGTGCTAGACGGGAAACAGTTGCGTCGAGAGTGCATTGATGGTCGTTGGGGCAAAATTCGGGCTGGCCGCGTGTATTGTCGCCGCGTCGTTGGCGTTGGCTGGATGCGGCGGGCGGCCTGACGGAGTTCTCATTCCTGTCGCCCAGACGGCCCCTGGCACGTCGAGCGTCGACATGCTGGTCGCCACCACGCGCCGCGGCGTCGCCGATCCCGGCCGGATGTTCTCGGGCGAGCGCGACGATGCGCTCAACTATGCCGACATCAAGGTTTCGATTCCCCCCGACAGCATCAGGCAGATCGGCGACGTGCAATGGCCGTCTGGCCCCGGCGATCCGGCCCGCGAGTTCGTGGCGCTGAAGGCTGACCGTCTGGGCGAGAAGCAGGCGCTGGGCGCCTTGCACGAACGTCTGCGGCGCACGTCGCACCGGCGCGTGCTGGTGTTTGTGCATGGCTTTAACACGCGCTTCGGCGAGGCGGTGTTCCGCCTGGCGCAGATCGTCCACGATTCGAATCTCCAGGCCCTGCCGGTGCTGTTCACCTGGCCGTCGCGCGGGCAATTGCTCGCCTATACCTATGATCGCGAGAGCGCGAACTATTCGCGCGATGCGCTTGAACTTCTGCTGCAGAACCTCGTCAAGGATCCCGCCGTCGGCGAGATCGACGTGCTGGCGCATTCGATGGGCAACTGGGTGGCGCTGGAAGCGCTGCGGCAGATGGCGATCCGCAATGGCGCCATCCCCGCGAAGGTGAAGCAGGTCATGCTGGCCGCGCCCGACGTCGATGTCGACGTGTTCCGCCGGCAGATCATCGAGATCGGCGCGAAGCGTCCGCCGTTCACGCTGTTCGTCGCGCAGGATGACAATGCGCTGGCCGTGTCGAGACGGGTCTGGGGCGGCGTGTCGCGTGTCGGCGCGGTCGATCCCAATGTCGAGCCCTATCGGGACATGTTCGCGCAGCAGAAAATCAATGTGGTCGATCTGACTGACGTGAAGACATCGGACCGGCTCGGCCATACGAAATTCGCCGAAAGCCCGGAAGTTGTGCGCATGATCGGCATGCGGCTTGCCGGCGGCCAGGCGTTGAACGACGGCCAGGCGGGCCTCGGCGACAAGCTGGCGCGCATCACTACGGGCGCCGCGGCGACCATCGGCACGACCGCGGGCATCGCATTGTCCGCCCCGCTTGCCATCGTCGACGGGCGCACGCGCGAGAACCTCGGCGAACATATTCAGGAACTCGGCTCGCAGGTGCAGGATACGGCGGGCTCCGCCGTGCGGTTTCCGACCGACAAGTATTGAGAGGTTGCGTCCGCCCTCATCCGACCCTTGCTGCGCGAGGGCCACCTTCCGCGCTCTTCCTTCTCCCGTTCACGGGAGAAGGTGCCCCTCGCATCGCGAGGGGCGGATGAGGGCAAGTGCGCTTCAGCGCTTTCGCTCCGGCGCCTCGCCGCAGTCGCCGGCCTTCACCATGTGAAAATCCTTCAGCGCGATGGCGTCGCCGCGCCACGTAAGATTGATGGCGGCGCGGCCGCCTTCGGCGCAGGCATTGCTGTCGTTCCTGCGCCACAGCGCCGTGGCGGCGGTCATCGTCGCATAATCGGGGTAGATGCCCTTGTTGGCGGAGAGGCCTTTCGGCAGGCGCTTGCCGAGCTCGTCGCGCCAGCTTGTGGTGTCGACGCTGCGCCAGTTCTTGCCGCTCCACACATACAGGCTTTCGCGGTTGAAATTGCCGGTGCCTGATTCATAGCCCGGCACATGGAGCAGGGTGCGCGTGCCGCTGTGGATCAACACGGGTTTGTAGAGCACGTAAGCGGGATCGCTGTCGGGCGCGAGCGTCGGGCGCAGGCCGGTCGGCACCCGCTCGAAGATGATCACACGCGGCGTGTGCAAGGTCGGATAGGCTTTCTCGACGATCTTGTACTTGGCGTAAGCGAAGCGCCGGCCATCGATCGTGCCGATCTCGCCGAACTCATCGGGCGTGCAGGTGTCGTCCGGTTCGGCAAGGCCGCGCACGCATTGCGCGCGCACCTGGTCCTCGGCGAGGATCGCCGCGAAGTCGATCCCGGCCGTGGTCTCGGCGCGCAGCGGTGCTGCGATGGTGAGCAGGGCAACGAGTGCGAGTGCGCGCATCATCTTCGGTCCGCTCCGGTCGCTGGTGGTCAACTGGCTGGTGCGTGGATCGCAGGAGATTACAGCAAACGGGGCCACCACAAGGATGGCCCCGTTGTTTTGGTTTCAAACTGTCGCGTGTCAGTTCGCGGCGGTCTTGTTGAGCAGCGGCGTGACGCGGCGCACGGTGACGCGCCGGTTCTCGCGCACGTCGCCCTCGCGCTGGATCTTCAGGTATTGCTCGCCGTAGCCCTGCGAGAACAGGTTTTCGGGCGGCACGTTGAAGCTCT
>Ga0180219_1000218_pt1 | contig 58028 bp, 55 predicted proteins | sample eDN3rd30CBELigMG_FD_151338 | JGI IMG/M metagenome (GOLD analysis project Ga0180219, IMG submission 151338) | Enriched Miracle-Growth compost microbial communities from Emeryville, California, USA - eDNA 3rd pass 30_C BE-Lig MG (version 2)... ...
GGACGGCATCCCTGCTGCTGTTCGGCATCCCTCAGACTGCATCGGCCCAATCCATCGGTGGACTTTCCAGAGCGCAGACCACGCTGCAGACCCTGCGCGACAACCTGGATGTCATTCTGCCGATTGCCGCCATCATCATCGGCATCATCATCTTTGTGCTGTATTCCGCAGAGGTCATGCGCAAGGACGACGCCATCCGTTGGGGCATCGGCGTGCTGCTGGCCGGATCAGCCGCTGAGCTGGTTGTGCTGCTCTGGAAATAAGCCATGAACGATCACAGCTACCCCGTCTTCAAGGGGCTGGGCCGCAAGGCAACCTTCATGGGCGTTCCCACGCGGCTGCTTCTGGGTGCCTTCGCCGTTGTCGCGATGATTGCCATGACGGCGGGCCTGGCCTGGTGGGGACTCCTGTTTGTGGTCATGCCTACTCTAGCCATCCTCACTCGCGACGACGACAAAGCCCTGGATGTGCTCTGGCTGGAACTCAAGACCCGTAAACGCAACCGTAATCAGCGTTTCTGGAAAGGTTCCAGCTACGCCTTGCACGGCTACCATCGGCGCCGCCCCTGGCGCACGCTTATCCGATAAAGGACGCCACCATGACTGCTGCATCCACTCTCGCCATGGACGAACGGCGGGTTTCGCGCTATCTGCCCTATTCCCACCATGTCACGGATCAGATCATCGCCTGCGACAACCACGAGTACTTGGCCGTCATCAAAGTGGCAGGGCGTGCGCCGGATGCCTACGCTCAGGAGGAACTGAAGGAATGGATTGAAGCCCTGCATAACGTGCTGCGGGGCCTGCCCATGGGTTCGGTCGGTTTCTACTCCCACATCATCCGCCGCCGCGTGACCGAATACCCGGAAAGCACCTTCAGCCAACCTTTCGCCTCCCGGTTCGACGCGGCCTATCGCACTACATTCGACGCAAGCGGCCTGATGATGAATGACCTTTACCTGTCAGTGCTGGTTCACCCGGTCGAGGATCCGATACTTGGCACCTTCGCCAGCCTGGAAAAGGCCGACAGCCAGCGCATCGCGCACTGGCAGGCGGAATCCATCGCCCGCCTGAGCGACATACTGCGTACCCTCAAAGCGGGCCTGTACCGCTACGACCCGCAGACGCTGGGGATTGTGGATCGCAACGGTTTCGCCTTCAGCGAAACGGCTGAGTTTCTTGGCTTTCTGCTTTCGGGGCGGCAACGGCCTGTACCGGTTTCGCGGGAAAGGCTACGCGATACCCTGCCCTATGCCCGGCCCATTTTCGGCAAACATGGGGAGCTTGGGGAACTGCGTACCGTGGCAGACTCGCGCATCTTCGGCATGATGGAGCTGCGCGATTACCCGGAAGCCAGCAAACCCGGCCATATGGACAGGTTGCTCGGCCTGCCGCATGAGTTTGTGCTGACCCAATCCTGGGGCAGCCACACCGGGGCCGCAGCAAAGAAACTGGTGAAGCGCCATCAAAAGCTGCTGGTAGATTCCGGCGACGATGCCGGCAGCCAGGTGGCTCAGCTGACACAGGCCATGGATGACCTCACCTCCGGCCGCCTTGGTCTGGGCGACCACCATGCCACCCTTCTCATTTATGACGACACGGCGGAAGGCGTGCGCCAGGCACTGGCGCTTACAGCCACCGCCCTGGCCGAAGAAGCCATCGGCTTGAGGCCATTGGAAAAAGCGTTGGAAGCAGGGTTCTGGGCGCAGTTGCCCGGCAACTGGCACTGGCGCCCGCGCCCGGTGCCCGTCACGTCGCTCAATTTCCTGTGCTTCTCCAGTCTGCATAACCAACTGACCGGCAAGCCCGCTGGCAACCCCTGGGGGCCAGCCGTCACCATGCTCAAGACGCAAACCGGCAGTCCATTCTTCTTCAACTTCCACGCTTCAGTGGAAGACCTGGACGAAACCGGCAAGCGACGCCCGGGCAACACCATGATTATTGGCATGACCGGCACCGGCAAAACCGTGCTGCAGGGCATGCTACTCACCCAGGCACAGAAGTTTGGGGCAACGTGTGTAGTGTGGGACAAAGACCAGGGTATGCAGGTACTCATCATGGCGCTGGGAGGGCGGTACTTCAATATCCGCCTTGGCGAAGCGACCGGTTGGAACCCATTTCAAATGGAACCCACCAAGGGGAACGTCGCCTTCATGGTACGACTGGTTGTATTCCTGGCGGAACGCAGGGGTGAAACAGTCACCACCCGACAACATGCCGACATTACCCGGGCCGTACAGCAGCTGACCACGCTCATCGACCGCGAAGCCCGCACGCTGTCCACCCTGAACACCCTACTGCCCAACCCTTATAGCGAGGATGACAGCACCAGTACCATTCACGCACGCCTGGCACCGTGGTGCCGGGGCGGTGAATACGGCTGGGTGTTCGACAATCCGGCAGATCAGCTGAGCCTGGCAACGGATGACGGCACACCCGCTATCTTTGGCTTTGACCTTACAGAACTGCTGGACGATGACGCGGTACGCGGCGCGGCCACCATGTATTTGAAGCATCGCATCGACGCCTTGCATGATGGCCGGCGCATCATCAACCTATATGACGAATGCCAGCATCCGCTAAAGGACAAGCATTTCCAGGATGACATGCAGGACGCCAGCCGCACCATCCGCAAGAAAAATGGGGTACTCGCCTTCGCTACACAGGAACCGGGTGCCATCACCGAAAACCCGGTCGGCCCATCACTGGTTCAGCAGACCGCCACCCTGATTCTGCTGCCCAACCCCAGGGCCAAAGCCCGCGATTACATCGAAGGATTCGGCCTGACCCCCGCCGAGTTTGAGTTGCTGAAAACGCTGGGCGAAGCCAGCCGGAAGTTTCTCGTCAAGCAAGGCTCCAGCGTCACGGTAGCCCAACTGGACCTCTCCGACTGCGAAGACGAACTACTGGTGTTCTCCGGCAGCCCCGATATGGCAGAGATTGCAGAACAGGCAGTCGCCCAGGCCGGGCCTGACCCAGCACACTGGTTGCCGTTGTACCTGGATGCGGTTCGCCAAGGCCGTATTGTCCCGGCCTCTTCATAGGAATAACCCATGAAACACAATGCCAACGAGCGTGAGAAGCAGCAGGCGCTGGATGAAGATCGACGCCAGACACAGGCTCGTGATGATCTGCAGGCAACGAAAGATCAGGATTTCTATACGCGGCTGGGTCTGCACGACCCGGACGCCGACCGCCCAGAAGACACTTTCCTGATCTCGGTCTATAGCGAACACTGGACGCATGAAGACCTGGAGGCTGGTGAAACCAATACCCGTGACATCGAGCTTGACCGGGTGACGGTGGACGCTGACGACCTCGAACGACACAGCCAGGATTTCGGCGTATCCGAACCGTCATGCAGCGACCCACGCATAAGTCCTGACATCTGGTTCTCCTCCACCTCTCCGCGCCAGGATCGTGCCTATTTTGAGCAAGGTGTGCAAAAGTATTACAGCCTGCACGTCCATGAAGTGAATGGGCAGCGCCCCACACCTGAGGATTATCAGCGGGTGGCCGACCTCATCGGCGCCCGCTTCGACCATGCGCTAAGGCTGTCGCCACAGCATGAACAGGATGGACCAGAGCTGTGCCTGTAAACCTTCCAGACCGTCAATGCCACCCCACTGCCGATGAGATTGCAGGCATGGCTTGGTGGAACAATCTGAAACAAGACGAACGTGCCTGCTGGCTTACAACTGCCGGACACGCTTGCAGCGTGGCCGACGCCTGGGCAGCGTACAAACGCAGCCAGGGGCTTATCGAAAACCGACCACCATAGGAACGCACCCAATGAATCGAAGACATTTCATCGTCGCTGCCGGAGCCACTGCCCTGCTGAGCATCCTGGCGGGATGCAAGACTGAACCGAAAGGCGAGAAATTCATCGGACATTGGTTCTCGGATAACGGTCGCTACCCGCCGACCCTGGTCTACATTGAACGGAACGACGACACGTTCCTGTTCACAGAAACCGCATGGAACAACCTCGGCAAAGTTGGATACCGGTCCAATACCGTGCCAGCAACACTCAACGGCGCAGACAATATCCTGGTCGTGGGCGACAGAACACACATTGCCTACAAAGAGGCTGACGATGAAATTGTCTCTGACAACCTAAAGGCTCGCCGTATCACGGAAGCCGAATACCAAGCAGCCATTTCCAAGCAGTGATTTGTACTTGCTTCGACTTCCAGAAGCGGACTGTTAAGCTGGTTGAGCATGGTTATATGATGATGGTGCCGCTGAGTTCCGTTAAAACTCCCTAACCGGCGGCCCCATCCCAGGCGGCCCGTTCGGCCCATCAGCCTCGCAAATAGCAATTATTCGAGCTGCTAGCTGGATCGCCGTGTCACACCGATATGAGGTAAAGCGATCTTTACTGTCGTTGGCCATGCTGGGTCTTATGACCCATTTGCCGGAGCTGTTGCGCGCGATCTGTGGCAGTTCAAACATCGGTATGAGCCATGTGGCGACGAAGTCTGTCAAATCGTCGTTGCACAGGGCGCCAACGAGATAAGCACGCCGCGCTTCATTGAAAGTGGTGTGCCGCACTTCGAAGTGAACTGTGTGTCCGCGTTCTTCTGAGCCGACTCTTCGCAATGTGTTCGTTCGGCACTTCAGTTGGACGGCGGCGGAGTTGCCGGTCTGCTTATCGTAGAAAAGCACGTCGAGGCCATCATCGTCAGCCAGTGGCTGGAATGGTGATAGCCTTCCGTCACTTGCTTTCATCACGGCGTTGATAAGCAAGTTTTCGCCAATTGCTCCAATTTGGGTGGATGTAAGTGCCATTCGGTAATTCTCCTCGTGGCATGCATAGTAACGAAAGAAGGATCGTCACAGACAATCTAAGGCAGCACACGCCATCCACGCCCGTTCTCGACAGAGACCTACACAACGCACGGCGACTTAGCTCGCCATCACTATTACCCCCGGAGTTCTCCCATGACACGCTACAAGCATCTTGCGGCGGGCATTGCCCTGGCCGCTGTTTTCATAAACCCTGCCCGCGCCAGCGGCATCCCTACGGTCGATGCTGCAACCATAGCCCAGTTGCAAGAACAGCTGCTGACCGCCCGCGACCAGCTGAAGAACCTGACGGATCAACTGGCAACAGCCAGGGAGCAGCTTGCCGCATTCACGCAGTCCAGCGGCTACGGTGTCATTCCCAATGATTACGCCATCCGCGACCAGCTTCGCGCTGCGCTGCCCTCCAACGCTCAGGACTTGCTTAACCGATCCGGTAGCTCAGGCTTGAACGGGGATGTTTCCCGCATCACGGATGATGTCATGGCGCCGGTGAACTTCGCCGAAGACAGACAGGAGCTGTCAAAACGGTCACTGAACATTGAGGCAACCGCAAAAGCCATGAGTGAACGGGCCTACGATTCGATGACTCAGCGGCTGGCCAACGTCGATGCCCTGCAGGATCAAATCAACCAAACGACCAACCCCAAGGAAATAGCGGAACTGCAGGCTCGCATACAGATTGAGCAAGCGAATATCTCAGCCGAACAGACCCGCATTCAGCTTGCTGCACAGCAACTGGATGCGGAACGACAACTGCTGCAGGCCCGGGCGGAACGTGTCTACGGCGGATGGTTTGGGAACAAGCCAGCCTCAGACTCATCCCCCGGCGCAGCTGAATAGGCCAGCACGCCATGGCCAGCCTCACTCCATCCGTCGCGGCACCCACTACGCCAAGCAACATAGCTGAGTGGGTCATGACGCAAACCGAAAGTATCCTCAGCGATGCCATCAACGGGCCGATGCAGGCACTGTTCGAAGCACTCATGCCGGTCATCGTAGTGGGCCTGACTCTGCAATTCGTTGTGTATGCGTTTGCACTCATGCATGGTCAGAGCAATATGACCGTCACCGAGTTCTTCCGCAAGGCTATTCTCGTGGCGATTGTTTCCATGATCTTCGGGGCCGGCGGCCTGTATCAGAACGACATTGCCAAAACCATGATCGCACTTCCTGACGATGTCACACAGCTCGCGCTGGGCACCGGCAACGTGGCGGCAGAAGTCGATAAGCTGCAGAACGAGACCAGTGAGGCATCCAATGCCATGCTGGGTTCCAGCGACCGGCCCTGGTACAACTTCATGCCTTCCACCAGGGAAGTGCTGGTCAGCATCCTGGCGACGCTGTTGCGGATCAATGCGGCCGTCGTAGGCAGCATCATCATGGTCATTGTGGTGGTCTGCAAAGTCGGCATGGCACTGGTGGTTGCAGCAGGGCCGCTCTTCATCGCCGCGACATTGTTCGAGCCAACAAAACCGCTCTTCAATAACTGGGTTTCACAGGCATTGAACTTTGTCTTCCTGGCTTTGCTTGCGGGCCTGGTCTTCGGTCTGATCCTGCAACTCAACATTCAGCTGATCCGCATGATCGCTGACCAGATAGAAACAGGAATGGCCGACGTGCTTTCACTGTTCGGCGCTCAGGTTCTTGTCGGCGCTGCCAGCCTGGTCATCATGATTCTGATCCCCGGCCTTGCCGCCGGTCTCTCCAACGGCTTCGGCGCTCAGCTCGGTGTCGGTTCCGCCGCTCGGGGCGCGTTCTCTGTTCTGCGTCTGCGCAGCATGTTGCGCCTGCGCGCCAAGTAAGCCTCTCGCCACCCGCTGCTCAGCGGGGCCATCACACCCTTCCTTCTGCCCTCGCGGCAGCACAGGAGCCCATCCCATGCACAAACTCTTTGCCGCCCTGGCGCTGGCCGGGCTGCTGGCCGGCTGCGCCTTTCATGCGCCCCAACCCCCACAGCCTGCTGACGGGCCGCGTGTGCCGGTGAACGCCAGCGCACCGATTTTCAAAGGAGCCTGAACCGTGTCAGAACCCCTCAAGTCTGAAGACGTTGCAGCCTGGCTGGAACAATCGCGTGGCCTGGAGCGCGACCACCTGGGCGAACTGGTAACCAGTCGCAAGCGCGCCTGGCAGGTTGCGATGGGCGCGGGGCTGATCGCCTTTGCCGCCGTCGCTGCCGTGGCGGGCCTGACGCCCCTGAAGCAGCCGCCCGAAATGTATGTCGTGCGCGTGGACAATGCCACCGGCAGCATCGAGCATGTCAGCACCCTGGGCGAACCGATGGAAGACTACGGTCAGCGCATCGCCAAGTATTTTCTGAACACCTATGTACTGAACTGCGAAGGCTACAGCTGGCAAACCATCCAGGAGCAATTCGACACCTGCGCCCTGTTGTCCTCACCACCCATTCAAGTGCAATACGGCAAGCGTTTCGAAGGGCAGGATGCCGTAACCACGCGGCTTGGCACCCTGGGTACAGTGGATGTTCAAGTTCATTCCATCACGCTGGGCGCGAATCAGGCCGCCATTGTTCGCTTTACCAGAACGGAACGTGAAGTCACTACCGGCAACATCACCCGGACACGGCACCTGATTGCCACCATGGCCTACCAGTACGCCGACGTACCCCTCACCGAAGCCGTCGCCCGGCGCAATCCGCTGGGCTTTCAGGTTGTGCGCTACGACCTGGCCGCCGACCTGTCGCGCTGAACCGACCTGGATCAGAAGGAACCCTCATGTTCAAACTCTTACCACGCAGGCGGGCGGTGGCGCTGCTGCTGTGCCTGGCCCTGCCGGCCAGCGCCTGGGCGCTGGAGACGCCCCGCGCTTCACGGCTCGACCATCGGGTGCGCTATGTCAACTATGACCCGGCCAACGTGATCCAGCTGGATGCGGTGATCGGTGTTGCCACCCACATCCAGCTAGAACCCGGCGAAACCTATCAGTATCACGTCTTTGGTGACAGTCAGGCTTACGCCTTCACGTACAAGAACCACCACCTCTTCTTCAAGCCCACTGCCGAAGACGCTAACACCAACCTGATCGTTATCACTGACCAGCGCGAATACAGCTTCCGGCTGTCCTACAGCCACGACCGCAGCGCCCCGGCCCTTTACAAGCTGGTGATGCGTTACCCGGAAGTGGAAGCCCGCAGAAAGGCTGATGCCGCCCAAAAGGCAGCGGTTGAGCGCTCGTTACAGGCATCCGCCGGCACGATGAACTGGCAGGCATACACCCGCAGTGGCGACACCAGCATTGCCCCCGTTCACGCCTGGGATGATGGCCGCCATACCTGGCTGCAATTCCCCCCGGAAACCGACATGCCCACGGTGTACCGCGTGACCCCTGACGGCCAGGAAGTCATCACCAACTACCACATGGCCGATGAACGGACGATGGTGCTGCACCGCACCTCACCACGCTGGCATCTGCGCCTGGGCAACCAGGTACTGGCCATCCATAACGCAGCCTTTGGCCTGACCCCTGTACCCGCTCACACCGGCACTGCCTCCCCCACCGTCCGGCGCAGGGTGAAAGGTGCGGCAGCGCCTGTACCGACGCTGAGGATTCGGGAGATCACGCCATGAAGGAACAGCCCATGAACGACACCGATCCGCACCAGGGCCAGACCGCCACGGCCAGCCTGGAGCGCGAAGCCCTGAACCTGGAAACCGCTGGGCGCAGCGCCCCACGCGGCGCACGCGCTTTTTTGTGGCTCACCATCCTGGTGGCCATTGCCGTGGCCATCGGCGTGCTGCTAAAAGCCTGGAGCCGGGAACCGGCGCCTACCAGCGACAGCAGCCTGGAAGCCGATCAAAGCGGAATCACCAACCGCCTGAAGCCGCCCAGGGTCGAGCGACCCGCGCCACCCAAACCCTTGCCACCCCCGGCACCAGCACCAGTTCCTGCACCCACGCCCACAGCACCGCCGCCTGTCGATGATATCGCGCAACGGCGGCTGGCCAGCCCGCTACAGGCGGGCGGCGCAGATGGGGGCAGCGCAAGCGGCAACCAAGCCAACGCCCCAAACGGCCCCTACAGCGACGCCGGCCCCCTGGCCGACAAACTGCGGCCCCTGGAGCTTGCACCCTCTGTGGCCGGGCTGCTGGGGGATCGCAACTTTCTGCTTACGCAAGGCACCATGATCGACTGCACGCTGCAGACCAAACTCGTCAGCACCCAACCGGGGCTGCTCACCTGCCTGGCCACCCACGATGTCATGAGCGCCAACGGCAATGTCAAGCTGATCGACGCCGGCACCAAGTTCACCGGCTACCAGTCCGGCCGCATCCAACAGGGCCAGGCACGCGCCTTTGTCACCTGGAACCGGCTGGAAACGCCCGCTGGTGTCATCGTTGAACTGGCTTCACCCGGCACCGGCCCCCTGGGCGAAGCCGGGCTGGACGGCCATGTCGATAACCATTTCTGGGAACGCTTCGGCAACGCCATCCTGCTGTCCCTGGTGGGCGACTTCGGCAACTGGGCATCGAATCAGGGGCAGTCCGGCGACAACAACATCCGCTTCGACAACACCGCCCAGGGCGGGCAAGAAGCCATCGCCAAGATTCTGGAACGATCTCTGGACATACCCCCCACACTCTACAAAAACCAGGGCGAACGCATCGGCATCATGGTCGCCCGTGATCTGGATTTCAGCCATGTCTACGACCTTGAACTTACCCCTTGAAGTAGTTCCCTTTGATCGCGCCATTTCTGTGCGGACCTTTCTGCGGCCCCTGGCCCAGCATCTGCAGGACCCGAAAGTCACGGAAATCGCCATCGTGCGCGAAGGCCATTTGTACGCCCGCACGGACGGACACTGGATGTCGCACGACTGCGAGGAACTGAATTACCCGCACCTGGAAGCGCTCGCAACGGCACTAGCGGCCTACAACCACATGGCACGCAGCCCTATCATGTCCGTGGTCCTGCCTGATGGGGAGCGCGGCCAGATCATTCTGCCCCCTGCCTGCATAGACGGCACCATCGCCATCAACATCCGCAAACATGCCACGGAAACTTTCTACCTGAAGCAGCTGGCGTCAGGCGGGGCGTTCAATGGCACCATGGATGCCAGCGCCAAATATGGTGCTGACGGTCTGTCGAAACTCGATCAGCGGCTGTTGATACTGAAAAACAGGGGAGACTATTTCGAGTTTTTGGTTGACTCCGTCCGCGCGCGCAAGAACGTGGTGATTTCGGGAGCAACAGGGTCAGGAAAAACCACTTTTGCCCGATCCCTCATGAATGAAATACCCATCCATGAACGCCTTATCACCATTGAAGACGTTCATGAACTGATCCTGCCCTGGCATGAAAACCGCGTCCACATGATGTACGGCGGCACACGAGGCCGTGTGTCGGCCACCGACTGCCTGGCGGCCTGCATGCGCCTGTCGCCCGACCGGATTTTCCTGGCAGAGTTACGCGGCCCGGAAACCTGGGACTATCTGGCCGCGCTGAACACCGGCCACCCAGGTTCCGTCACCACCACGCACGCCAACAGCGCAATCGACGCCTTCGACCGGCTGGCCATCCTTATCAAGCAATCGCCCACCGGCGGCAATCTGGACTTGCCCACGATTCAGACCTTTCTGCGGCAAACCGTGGACATTGTTGTGCATGTCGAACAGTTCCGCGTGAAAGAAATCTGGTTTGAACCCCGGCGCCACGTCGTCACCTGACTTCCCGCAGCAGCACGCCACCCGATCCATTCGACCCGGCAGCCTGCCGGGTCACCCTTCCCTGAACCCGTGTGAGGCGCTGCACACATTCCGGGCGGCCCTTGCATGGGTTCGCCCGGAGCATCCTCAATGACCACGCCCACCCGCACGCCTTTTCACAAGGATGCCAACCTGCAGCGGCTGTCAGCCGCCATGCAGCGCGCCATGCAGAAAGCCTCACAGGCCATGGCTGACGCAGCAGAGAAGCAGGCCACCACCCCGACACCCTTCATGCTGCCCGGCATGAACGAAACCGTCCGGGCCATTCCCAACTACATTGCCCGCAGCGCCATCTTTGCCCCGGTGCGTCGCGGGTGGCGTCCTCTCCACGATGAAACCGTGTTCCTGGAGGGGAGCCACATTCTGCTCAAGGGTTCTGGCAAGCAACTGAGCGAAGACCATGCCGACATCTGGATGCACGCCATGTATCTACAGACCACGGCCTTGCTGGGCGAAGCGCCGGTTATCAACCGTGCCGACTTCCTGCGCGGCATGGGCCGGCCCACAGGCGGCAGCGCCTACGAATGGCTTCATGAAGGCATGAAAGACCTGGCCCGCTTTACCCTCTGCATCGAGGCACGCAGAAAAGACGGCTCAGTAAAATATAGCTATGGTCGTCACCCTTCAACCCGCGTCATTGCCATGATCGGGGGCTTCGATTACCACGAATCCACGGGCAGCTACACCCTATATGCCGACCCGCGCTGGGCGCACATTTTCGGCAACCGGGAATATGCCCTCGTGGACTGGGCCAAGCGCCTGCAGATGCGTCACGACCTCTCCAAAAGCCTGCAGCGGCTGATTGGCACCTCTGCCGACATCCAGCAGAAATACAGCCTGGACATCCTCAAGCAACGCGCCCAATACACCGGGCGCCTGCGGGATTTCCGGGTCACGCTGGAGCGCAGCCTGGACGAGCTGGAAGCCCTGAAAGTCATTGCAGAACCCCGGATTGAAGTCGCGATTCGGGGCCATGAACAGGCAGTCTGGACCCGCCTGGATCGCTAGTTTTCCATCGTCATAGCATCGCGCCTCATGCCCGGAAAAAGCCTTTCCAGGCACGACTTTCGGGCTGTGGATAAGTGGTCTTGCCCATCGTCATAGCATCGCGGCAGGCGCGTCATAAGATCGCGGCCTTTCGTCAGAACATCGCGCTTTGTCGTCACAGCATCGCGCATGGTTTTTTGAAACCCGCATGCATACAGGCTTTCCAGCCGTCTCGGCGCCTTCTACCTTATTTCTACCTTATTTCTATCAAATCGGCCTGTGAACAAGTCACGCCGTCAGCCCGCCTGACGCGCGGCATTTCTCCTGTTCACGCAAAGCCATCTTGCATCGCCACGCTGCACAGCCGCACAGCGGCTGTCGGTCAGCAACGAAGCCATCACCCGCCCACCTGGGCTACCCCTTCTTTTCACCCCAAGCACTGCCCATCAAGTCACAGGGCAAAGGAGACTCCATGCACTCGACCATCGACACCCGCATGCTCAACATCGCACAGGAAGCCGCCCTCCATGGCATCGGCACCATGAGCCTGGGCGAAGCGCTGACTGCGGCGCTCATCCTGAATCGCTGCGACTGGTTGCGCGAACGCGGCTACAGCGTCGCTGAGGCCCTGGACCGCATCGGCCCGCAGTGGACCGCCCGACTGCGCGAAGTCGAAAGACAGTTCTACGACGAAGTCACCCAGGCCCGGCTGCGCTTCAATTTCGAGATTCTTCCTCACCCAGCCGACACGGGCTGCTTCACCCTGCGCCTGTTGGAAAACGGCCATAAAGTCGGCGGCGGTCAATTCTCTACCCACGGCCAGACTGCCCCGTTCACAGACGAACAATCCGCCTACGACGAAGCGCTGGCCACGGGCCGCTCGTGGTTGGTTGCCAAACAGGCTGCCGTCTTTCCTGGACTGTCGCGATAAGCGTCACCCATCCCCTGGAATCCTATGACTGAACCCGCTCCCGTCGCACGCTACCGGGCCGCGCTCGCTGAGCTGGACCCCCGCATCAGCATCGCCGCCCAGCTACGCGCGCTCTTCCCTCTGATCGAAGCCGAGCTGGCCACCGGCGTTCCCCATGCGGCCGTACTGGATGATCTGGCCGCAGCGGGCCTGTCGGTGCAGTACAGCACCTACGCCATCACGCTGTACCGCTGGCGCAAAGCCCAGCGGTCTGCTGCGACCAAACCTGCCTCGCAGCCAAAGCCACATGCCGCGCCCGCCACAACCCCAAAAGCGCCACCCTCAACCGCCCCAGCCCTCGATGCCATCCAGGGCCGGCCCCGCAACATCGAGACGCCCGGCGACCTGCGCAAGATTCGCGACATGCGTATCGACCTGGAAGCCCTGCGCCGTGAAGGCAAGTAACCCCCTCTTCCACTGACAACACCCACAAGGAATAAACCATGAAAGTCGCCGTTCTCAACTACACCGGCTCCGTTGGCAAGACGGTTGTTGCCTCTCACCTGCTAGCGCCCCGCATGAACGGGGCGCAGATTTTTGCGGTGGAATCCACCAACGAAACCGGTGCTGACCTGGGCCTGAACGTGGATCAACTGCGCGGTGAACACTTTGGCCGCCTGTTTCGCGAACTGCTCACCCGGGACGACGCGATTGTCGATGTCGGTGCCAGCAACATCGAGGACTTCCTGACCCACATGATGCGCTACGAAGGCGCGCACGAAGAAATGAGCTACTTCGTGCTGCCGGTCATCAATACAGGTAAAGCCCAGCGTGAAACCATCAAAACCGTGGCCGCGCTGGCTTCGCTGGGTGTGGACTCGGAGCGGGTACGGATTCTGTTCAACCGTGTCGATAGCAGCGTGGAAGAAGAGTTTCCCTCCATCCTGGCCTATGCCGCCAAGTCGGGCGAAGTGCAGGCGAACCCCCAGGCTGCCATCTACGAAAACGAAGTCTTCGAGCTGCTGGCCGACCAGCGCACCACCATCGCTGAAGTGCTGGCCGATCAGACCGACTACCGCGCCCTGCTGCGCAGCGCCGACCCGGAAGACCATGCCCGCATCTCGCAGCTGAGTAACCGCCACGCCCTGCGCGCCCTGGCCAAGCCGGTGGACAGGCAGATGAATGCAGCCTTCGCTGCACTGTTTTCGTGATCTGTCATGGACGCCCACACCCCGCCCAGCGGCCCCCGTTCAAAGCTGGATTTGCTGTACCACGAAGTCCTGGGCGAAGTGGCCGGCCTAGTGGACAGGCTGGAAGCCGTCACCCGTACTCTGGATGTTGCCCAGCAGCAGATGCAATCCATGAGCGAAACCCAGCAGATGCTGCCCCAGCAACTCAGCCGCCACCTGAGCGCCACCCTGGAAACAGCAGCCAAGCCGGTAAACCAGCAGCTTCAGCAGGCCATACAGGTCATGCTGAACGACACCGGCACCCGGCTGGATCAGCTGAGCCAGGAATCCGCGCAATACGCTCGCATTGCCCACCAATCTGCGCGCCGCATGGCCATCATCGCCCTGGCTGTGGGCGGCGCTGCCGGCGTGCTGGGTGGGCTACTGGCCGGGCTTGCCCTCGGCCAGCTTCTGCTCTCTTGAGGTTCCTTGTCCATGTCCACCCTGATCTCACCCATCACCCGGCGGCGGATCGCCGCCTTTTCCCTGGCAATTTTCCCCACAGCAGCGTGGATGCTGGCAGCCACCTGGGCCAGCCAGATGCACTGGCGCGACTGGAACGCCCGCACCTTCCGGCATTTTGTGATGCTCACACCGCAGTACCCCCTGCTCTACGGTGCGCTGGGTGTCGGCCTGGTTCTCTCCCTGGCGCTGATTCTTTTCATTGGGCGCACCGCCAGGACAGAAGGCTTTGAAGGCGCGGCCTACAAACGCTTTGTGCGCGGCACCCGCACCACCAGCGCCAAAAACCTGGCACGTCAGTGTGAAGAGCGCGGCAAAATGCAGATAGACGTGGGCGGCATCCCCATGCCGACCACCAATGAGAACCTGCACCTGCTTATCAGCGGCGCCACCGGCTCGGGTAAATCAGTGCTGTTGCGGAATATGGCGGCATCGGTGCTCAAACGCTCACAGCATGACATGGTCAGGCATCTACCCGGCCAGACGCCAGCACGCAATGACCGCATGATCGTCATTGACCCCAATGGCGATCTGCTGAGCAAATTCTGGCAGCCCAACGATGTCATCCTCAATCCCTACGATGCCCGCAGCCAGGGCTGGTCTTTCTTCAACGAAGTGCGCGCCGATTACGACTGGAAGCGTCTGACCCGTTCCATGGTGCCTATGAGCCAGGACCGCAACGCGGAAGAATGGAACGATTTCGGTCGCCTGTTGCTGCGCGAAACGGCCAAGAAACTGTATGAACTGCAGGGGGAAGAAACCAGCATCATGGATCTGTTCCGGCTTTGCACCATTGAAGACCCCAAGGTGCTGAAACAGTTTCTGGAAGGCACCCTGGCCGAATCCCTGTTTGTCGGTTCCAGCGAAGCCAGCAAGGCGCTGTCTTCTGCCCGTTTCGTGCTGTCGAACAAGCTGTCTGAACATACCGGCATGAAACCCGGCAGATTCTCTATCCGTGACTGGCTGGTAAAGCCAGATGGCGGCAACCTGTATATCAACTGGCGCGAAGACATGATGAGCTCCATGAAACCCCTGGTGTCATCCTGGGCCGACGTATTCATCACCTCCATCCTGTCCATGCCCGAAAACGCCCACCGACGCTGGTGGCTCTTCATTGACGAATTGGCCAGCCTGGAAGCCCTGCCCTCGCTGGAAGCTGGCCTGACTAAAGGCCGCAAAAACGGCCTGCGCATTGTGGCCGGCCTGCAAAGCACGTCGCAACTGGAACATATCTACGGACGCACCATGGCTACCACCATCCGGGCCAGCTTCCGCAACCTGGCGGTGCTGGGTGGCTCCCGCACCGACCCGCAGACCGCCAAGGACATGAGCGAAAGCCTGGGCAAGCATGAAGTAGAACGCCCCAAGTTCAGCATCAGTCGCAGTGCGGATAACCGCAACACGTCGGATAACATGGAACGAGTGACTGAGGAAGTAGTGACGGCTGCGCAAATACAGGCCTTGCCGGCACTCGGTGGGTATGTGGCTTTGGCAGGGGAATATGCGATTGCAAGAGTGACGTTGCCAATCAGAAGATTAAGCACTATAACAAAAGAGCTTCAGGAACTAACAGAAAACTAACATGGAGCCACCTCCCGTAAAAAATCAGAAAGGACGCGGCAATGCGAAAAAGAAAACCGAAAAGACTAGCAATTCGATTGACCGGAGAAGTCAAACCTTTAAATCAAACCGTCATCTGCATTTGCAGATCCTTTCCCGCCAAATACTTAGCAGACACTAGTAGCGGCAGCCTATACCTTTGCGAACCCTGCCTTCAAAAAGCGAAGTCGCAAGCTAGACTTCCAGAGCTCGCTCCAAATAAAGGCTCATACAACCCAACCGACGCAATGTTTCACAGATCATCCGGATCTGCATTTTCGGGCAAACGTCGTTAAATAAAATATTCCAGTCCACTGTTAACTCTTAACCCTTAATACCCTCAACGAATAAGAGCTCAGAATTTATATTATTTTTACCGACACCTTAGAAAAAGCCACAAAATACTTACCCGTTTCCTTGCCTCTTACAAGCACATAACCGGCAGTGCGCTTCTCCTTCCCATGAGGCCTATCTTCCCGAACCATAAATGACCAGAGCTCATCTTCTGGGGTCAAGTCGTTAATGAACGATTTCCATACTTCATGCAAAAAACCAAACGAGATATCAGGCACAGCCCCCAGCGGGTCATTTACCTTTTCCCGCTCTTCAATCTGAGAGACAGAAAACCTCTCCAGAAGATCATCTGATGTAATTCTGAATTCTGGTACTTCAATAAATGTTGACTCTTCTTTTATGGAAAACTCCTTCTTAACTTCCAATAGCAACACAATCGGCCATGCAATAACCACCCACACTCCAGAAAGCAGCGGAACCAAAAAATTATTCAAAGCTCGATTCACCGGCTTCTTGCGTGATGGGTCCAGAATATCTAAGACATCCTCAAGCGCATCCGACTGTCTTCTCTTTTCTCTGAAATATTGCAGCGTCGCACCAGCCAGAACCACAAGCCCTATTGTTAAATACCAAGCAAGATAGATCACGATCAAAACTCCGCTAGGCTATTCTTTCGCATCCTGATCTCCACAACCGCCCCCCTCTCGACTTCAAAGTAAAAATCTCTCTCGTAGATATCGTCGAAACCAAACATCCCGTCGGATTTCAACAACTCTCCCTGCGGGGCGCTTAGCGTCCCTGAGTACCAATGTGCGAATACCCTATCAGGATAATCAGGAAAGATAGTGGCTATGGACGCCGGACCTTGCTCATATATTTCACCATCCAAACCAACCAGATACAGCCGTTCATTTTTTATCTCCCAAGTCGCCATATACCCCCGCCAAAGCCCGGTACTACTGATCACAAACATTGGTGAAGTCTCGGTAATTTTCAGATAGTCCGCTAAAGGTTCACACCCATATCGCATTTTCAGGCGATGTTCTTTGTAAAGCAAAATCTCCGGGTCTTGTGCTGTCATTTTTATTTCCTTGGACGGAATCGTTTGCAACTATGCGCACGATTTTCGCGCATGAAGATGCTTTCAAATAATTAGGTTCTGTTTTTTGGCAAACAGAACGATGCGCAACGGGGATCGTACATTTTTAATCACTTCCTTGTCCCATACGGACTCGCTGATGAAGTTCAGCAGCCGCCTGATGAGCCGCCGCTATACCCATCTCTGGATAGACGCCCACAATTCTCTTTCCACGGCGTCCATCCTGTTCACGGTATCGGACCTGCCACTGCTTCAATCCGCTAGGCAGCACGAGCAAATGCAGTCCCTGACCCGATGCAAGGGTGTATGCCGTTTTCTTCGGCTTCGCCTTGCTGGCCACCAATTCTGTCAACTGCGAAGCTAGTTTTGGCATGGATTTGTCTCAAAGTGGGCATAGTTTGGGTACCTGAATTATAAAGTACCCAAACAAGTACCCAAAAACGCGGGATTTACTGAAACCCCATGAAACGCCCTGAACGCAAAAAACCCGCACAAACCTAATGTTCATGCGGGTTTCCGGTACTTCTCAAGCTGTTATGAAACAACCTGGTTTTTAACTGTGGTGCCGACGGCGAGACTCGAACTCGCACAGCTCTCGCCACTACCCCCTCAAGATAGCGTGTCTACCAATTCCACCACGTCGGCTGTACCATACAAAACTTTTTTGCCGCGCCGCCAACTTGTTTAATAAAGCCAGCGCCACAGCAAAGAGCGATATTCTAGCATGAATTTTGCAAGGCATTTCAGCCACCTGCTTTAATTCAAGCCACACCTTCCGCCAGTCCGTATCGGCTACACCGCGGCGGGAAGACGCTTGGCACCGCCCGCATTGCCGCCGTCAATACAGGCAAACGCGAGGGCCGTTTTACTTGGAAGCAGGAGCGCTGCCAGCGGCTTCGGCAGGCTTGGAAGCGGAAGCCTTTGCGGCCTGCTCGTCCGAAGGCGAAGACACCGACGGCACCGAGGGAACAGCGCTGGAAGCGCTTGCGGCCGGCTTGTCGGCCGCGGGTGCTGGTGCCGGTGCGCTGCCCGGCACGGAAGGCACGGCGGAGCCCTGGGGGGCTACGGGCGCGGGCGCGGCGGGCTGCTCTTTGAAGCCCTGCATAATGCCGCCGTCGAGGATCGAATTGGCCGTATGGTGGGAGACATAGGCCAACCCGATGGTCGAGGCGAAAAAGATGATGGCGGCCCACTTGGTGGTGCGGGAAAGGAAGTTGGCTGCGCCGCTGGCGCCAAACAGGCTGCCGGCCGAACCACTGCCGAACGAAGAGCCCATGTCGGCGCCCTGGCCCTGCTGCAACAGCACAAGCACGATGATACTTATCGAGGAAATAACCTGGATCGCCAGCAGAACAGATGTCAACCAATGCATTTAAAAACTCCGAAGCCTATGCGGCCGCTATACGTAAGAACTCTTCCGCCACCAACGAGGCGCCGCCGACCAGGGCGCCATCGATATCGGGCATGGCAAAAAGGCTGGCCGCATTGGCCGCCTTGACGCTGCCGCCATACAACACGCGCACACCGGGAACGCCCAGCGCCGACAACAAGGCGCGTATGCCTGCGTGGACTTCCTGGGCCTGATCCGGCGTGGCGGTACGCCCGGTGCCGATGGCCCACACAGGTTCGTAGGCCAGCACGATCTGGCCGACAGCCTGGGCGCCCAGCGCCAGCACCGGCGCCAACTGGCGGGCAATGACTTCGTCGGTGCGGCCCGCCTCTTGTTCGTCGAGGGTTTCACCCACGCACACCACGGGGATCAGGCCGGCCGCCAATGCCGCAGCCGCCTTGTCGGCCACCAACTGGTCGGTTTCGCCATGCAGCGCACGGCGCTCGGAGTGGCCAGCCAGTACCCAGCGGCAGGCAAAATCGCCGAGCATGGCGCCGGACACTTCGCCCGTATAGGCGCCCTGCGCATGCACGCTAAGATCCTGGGCGCCCCACGAAATGGCGCTACCCTGCAGAATGCTCTGAACCTGGGCGAGATACGGGAACGGCGAGCATACCGCCACCTCGCAATTGCCCACGGAATCTACGCCGGCGCGCAATCCGGCCAGCAGCGCGGCATTGCCGGCAAGATTGCCGTGCATTTTCCAGTTGCCCATGACAAGACGCCTGCGCGGCCCGGAAACCCCCGATTCGGAAACACCCATTTAAAATTTTGCCTCAAACCTGTATTTTACAAGCCCGCCCGGCTCCAGGCCGGAAAACGGAATAACCGGGCATTGTAGCGTGTTAAAGGGCAAATCGCCTAATGCGAGACGAGGCTAAGGCCACCCGCAAGACGAAGGTCTCGCCCAAGGGGGGGTGGCTGCGCCGCCCGCGCCGCTTTTGAGCGCCGCCCCGCGGCAAATCGCGGGGCCAACGCGGCTGCCGCCGCAACAGCCCCGGAAAGGGCTACAGGGTCAGGATGAGTTTTCCGATCTGCTCGCCCGCTTCCATCATGGCGTGCGCATCGCATGCCCGCGCCAAAGGGAAGGTGGCATGGACGATGGGCTTGATCTTGCCGGCTTCGAGCAAAGGCCAGACATGCTGCTTGAGCGAACGGGAGATCTCCCCCTTGAATTCGACGGGGCGCGGGCGCAGCGTGGAGCCGGTAACCGTGAGGCGGCGGCGCATGACCTGGCTGAAATCGACCTCGCCCTTGGGGCCGCCCAGCAAAGCGATGATGACGACGCGGCCATCGTCGGCCAGGCACTTGAGGTCCCGGTTCACGTAGTCGCCGGCAACCATGTCCAGAATCACGTTCACGCCCTTGCCAGCGGTCAGCGCCTTGATTTCCTCGACATAGTCCTGACTGCGGTAATTGATGCCTTTGACCGCTCCCAATTGCTCGACGGCGCGCGCGCGCTCGTCACTGCCCACGGTGGCGTACACTGTGTTTCCCATGGCCGTGGCCAGTTGGACGGCTGTCGTGCCGATGCCGCTGGCGCCGCCATGCACCAAAAGCGCCTCGCCTTTCGCCAGCCGGCCGCGATCGAAGACATTGCTCCAGACGGTGTAGTAGGTTTCCGGCAATCCCGCCGCCTCGATGTCGGACAAGCCCTTGGGAATCGGCAGGCACTGCAGGGCCGGAGCAACGCAATACTCGGCATAGCCTCCGCCGGCCACCAGCGCGCACACCTTGTCTCCCACGGCCAGGCCTGCGGCCGCGGCGTCGCCGCCGACGATTTCGCCGGCGATTTCAAGACCGGGCAAATCGGAGGCGCCCGGCGGAGGCGGATAATTGCCGGCGCGCTGGAAGGTGTCGGGTCGGTTCACGCCCGCCGCCGTCACCTTGATCAGCACTTCTCCCGCCGCCGGCTGCGGCATGGGCCGCTCGACCAGCTTCAGTACCTCGGGCCCACCGGGGCTGGAAATTTCCACTGCTTTCATCATGGCTCCTGGCTATATGGTTTTGCAAAACCTCTATTATTACCCACGCGAAGCCCGGCCGGGTTCCCCCAGGATCAAACTGACCATCGCCTCGATCGAAGCGTCATCCACGTCGTCTTCTTTCGGGCGCAGATGATAGTGAATGGCGTATCCGTCCAGAGCCATGATGAGAATCTGCGCGATGCGGGTTCCGTGGAATATTTTCAGGCGGCTGGGCGAAAGCATGGACTCGAGCAAGGCGGTGATCCGCTCTTCCAGCCAATTGACCAAGGTGGGCCGGTATTGGTCCACCGGCAAGGCTGACGACAGCGCCTGCATGATGTTGTTGACGAACCCGTTTTCTTCGGACGGAATATCGCGCCAAAGCGCACGGATCAGGGTTCGAAGCTTGCCGCGGGAATCGGGGACTTGCGCGATGTCGGCCTCGAGGCGGGCGATTCTTGCGCGCATCCAGGGCTCGTAGAGGGTGTACAGGATGTCCAGCTTGGAGTCGAAATAAACGTAAAGATTGGCCTTCGAGACACCCGCCGCCTTGCTGATGGCCGTCAGTGCGGTCGCCGAATAGCCCTGGGCCGAAAACAGCTCGAAGGCCGCAGCCAGGATTGCATCGCGAACCTCGGTTTTTTTTATCTGGGCCATACATATTCCGCCAAGCCGGCAATGAGACGGACACGAGGCTCAAGCCCTCGATGTGTTTTTCCGTTCAATAACACCACCCCCGTTAGAGCGCCACAAACCGTAACGCAACCTGTTTCCGAAAGTGTAAACCTTCCTGCCGGGTAATAGTCGTGTTACCATCTTGCGCTCGGAAGGTTGGCAGAGTGGTCGAATGCACCGGTCTTGTTAAATCGAGCGTTGTTGTGGAAACACATCAAATGTAAGGAGTCAAATTCGGAGAAGCCCCTGGTGCGCTATTTAGGCGCCGAGGTAACGCCGAGCGAAGTCCGGTTCGCCGGGAACGTGTAGAGACTTGACGGCTCCCGCCTAAAGTGTTGAATCACCATGGTGAAGACAAAGTCCAGACCACAAACAAGCATCGAGCTTGGTAACGAAAGCTATAGTGGTACGGAAAACCGGCAGGGGTTCACGCCCCTCCAGGGTTCGAATCCCTGACCTTCCGCCATTTCACGCGCCCCCATGCGCCCAAAGCCCCCCTTCATAATCCCCTTCCCGTCTCCACCGTCGTTTCCACTCGAAGCACGACGCGCATACAATTTGCGGTAACTTGCTTACTTAAGGTCACAAAACACTATGTGCGGGATTGCCGGATTCGTCGACACAAGCCCAAGACCTGGATGTTTCAACCCCCTGCCGGGCATGGTCAACGCCATCACCCATCGCGGCCCCGACGAATCAGGCATGTGGCACGACGAAGCATCGGGCGTGGCCCTGGGACACCGCCGCTTGTCCATCCTCGAGCTTTCCGCCGCCGGCAGCCAGCCCATGCACTCGGCGGACAAGCGCCATGTCCTGGTTTTCAATGGCGAAATCTACAACCATCTCGACCTGCGCGAACAACTGCGAGAGCATGGCAAGGCGCCCATATGGAACGGCCATTCCGACACCGAGACGCTGCTTGCGTGCATCAGCGCCTGGGGGCTGGAACGCACGCTCAAAGCCGCGGTGGGCATGTTCGCCATCGCCTTGTGGGATCGCCACCGCCAAACGCTTTCGCTGGCCCGCGACCGAATGGGGGAAAAACCGCTGTATTGGGGCTGGCAAGGCGCGACCCTGTTGTTCGGCTCGGAGCTCAAGTCCCTGAAGGCCCACCCGGCCTGTACTGCGCGCGTAGACCGCAATGCCCTGGCGCTTTATCTGCGCCACGGCTACATTGTTGCGCCCCACAGCATCTATGAAGGCATCGGCAAGCTGCCGCCGGGCCATTACATCGACATCCCCTTCCGCGACCAATCCTCGGCCAGGGCGGCGCGCAGCCAGCCGTACTGGCGCATGAACCACGCGGTACAGGCCGGTCTGGCCGATCCGCTGGCATGCAGCGACGAAGAAGCCGCCAACGCGCTGGAGCAGCAACTCATGCTTGGCGTGCGCGGCCAGATGCTGGCCGACGTGCCGCTCGGGGCTTTCCTGAGCGGCGGCGTCGACAGCAGCCTGATCGTGGCCCTGATGCAGGCGCAAAGCGGCAAGCCGGTGCGCACCTTCACCATGGGGTTCAACGACGAACGCTATGATGAAGCTCCCTATGCCCGCGCCGTGGCACAGCATCTGGGCACCCAGCACAGCGATATGGTGGTCACCCCCGAAGAGGCTCTGGCCGTCATTCCCGACCTGCCCAATATCTACGACGAACCGTTCGCGGACAGCTCGCAGATTCCCACCTACATGGTCAGTCGCCTGGCCAAGCAGCACGTCACGGTGGCTTTGAGCGGCGATGCCGGCGACGAACTGTTCGGCGGCTACAACACCTATCGGCTGGCGCCGCAAACATGGCATCGCATCCAGCAGTTGCCTCCGGCCCTGCGCCATGCCGCGGCCGCTCTGCTGGGCGGGTGCGCCTCCTCGTCCGCGATAGAAGGTCTTCTGGACGGCCTGAGGCCCCTCATGCCGGCCCGCCTGCGCCGTTCGGCCAATACCGGCAAAATGGACAAGTTTGCCGACCTTCTACGCGCCAATGGGCAAGAAGACTTCTACCGGCGGATGATCAGCCACTGGCGTTCTCCCGAAACCGTGGTGATCGGCGCAACGGAACCCTCCACGCCGCTGAACGATGCCAAAGCCTGGCCTGAGCAGGGCCTGCCCTTCGAACAATGGCTGATGGCGATGGACGCCCAAACCTATCTGCCCGCCGACATCCTGGTCAAGGTGGATCGCGCCGCCATGGCCAACAGCCTGGAAACACGCGTGCCCCTGCTGGATCACCGCGTCATCGAACTGGCCTGGCGCCTGCCGCTGGACATGAAGATCCGCCATGGCAAGGGCAAGTGGCTGCTGCGCCAGGTATTGTTCCGCCATGTGCCCGCCGAACTGATCGAACGCCCCAAGAAGGGATTTTCCATTCCCCTGGCAACCTGGTTGCGCGGCCCTTTGCGCCAATGGGCCGAAAACCTGCTGGACGAGACCCGACTGCGGCGCGAAGGCTATTTCGACCCCATGCCCATACGCCAGGCATGGAAGCAGCATCTTGGCGGCCGGCGCGACTGCTCGACCCGCCTGTGGTGCATCCTGATGTTCCAGGCCTGGCTGGAAACGCAATAGGCGGCAAGCCTGCAACGCTCCGAACCGCCTCGCGAACACCAAGGGAAGACCTTGGCTTTCAGCAAAGATTTGCCGTTCATGCAATAATTTCGGGCTCGCGTCCATGGCGGAATTGGTAGACGCAAGAGACTTAAAATCTCTCGATCATTGATCGTGCCGGTTCGATTCCGGCTGGACGCACCAGCGATTCAAAAAAAACAGCCCGGATCAAATCCGGGCTGTTTGCGTTTCAGGCCGCCTGACCGGGCGGGTCAGGCAGGCGCCGTACCGCGCTTATTCAGCGGGCGCATCCGATGTTGCCGCGACAGGCCCGGTGGGGCCGCCTTGGGCTTCGATGCCGCCGATGGCCTTCATGGACAGGCGCAGACGGCCCTTGTCGTCGGCTTCGATGACCTTGATGCGCACAACCTGGCCGACCTTCAGGACATCGTTGATGTTGTTGATGCGGTAGTTGGCGATTTCGGAAATGTGCAGCAAGCCGTCGCGGCCGGGCAGAACCTGGACGATGGCGCCGAAATCCAGCAAACGCAGCACGGGGCCTTCGTATTCCTGGCCAACTTCCACGTCGGCGGTCAGCTCCTTGATGCGGCGCTCGGCTTCGCGCGCGCGGTCGAGATCGGCGCTGGCGATGGTGATGGTGCCGTCGTCGCCGATATCGATCTGCGTGCCGGTTTCTTCGGTCAGCGCGCGGATGGTGGCGCCGCCCTTGCCGATGACGTCGCGGATCTTCTCGGGGTTGATCTTGACAGTCAGCATGCGCGGCGCGAACTCGGACAGCTCGGTGCGCGAGCCGTCAAGGGCTTCGCGCATCTTGCTCAGGATGTGCAGGCGGCCTTCGCGGGCCTGGGCCAGCGCCACCTGCATGATTTCCTTGGTGATGCCCTGGATCTTGATATCCATCTGCAAGGCGGTGATGCCCTGCTCGGTGCCCGCCACCTTGAAGTCCATGTCGCCCAGGTGATCTTCGTCGCCCAGAATGTCGGTAAGAACCGCGAACTTGCCGCCGTCCTTAATGAGGCCCATGGCCACGCCGGCCACGTGGTCCTTGATGGGAACGCCGGCGTCCATCATGGCCAGGGAGCCGCCGCATACCGAAGCCATCGACGACGAGCCGTTGGATTCGGTGATTTCCGACACCACGCGAATGGTGTACTGGAAGTCCTGGGGATCGGGCAGCAACGCGATAAGCGCACGCTTGGCCAGGCGGCCGTGGCCGATTTCGCGGCGCTTGGGCACGCCGAAGCGGCCGGTTTCGCCGGTGGCGAACGGAGGCATGTTGTAGTGCAGCATGAAGCGGTCGCGCGACTCGCCCATGATGGAGTCGATGATCTGCTCGTCCTGGCGAGTGCCCAGCGTGGCCACAACCAGGGCTTGGGTTTCGCCGCGGGTAAACAGGGCGCTGCCGTGCGCGCGGGGCAGCACGCCCAGGCGGACGCTGATGGGACGCACCGTGCGCGTGTCGCGGCCGTCGATGCGGGGTTCGCCGTTAAGGATCTGGCTGCGCACGATCTTGGCTTCGATGTCGAACAGGATGTTCTCGACCTCGACGCTGTCGGGTGCGGGCTCGCCCTTGGCTTCGGCATGCGCCAGCAGCGCTTCCTTGACTTCGGCATAGGCTTCGCGCAGCTTGGCCGTGCGGGCCTGCTTTTCGCGGATTTGATAAACCGCCTGCAGCTTTTCCTGGGCCGCCGAGGTAACAGCGGTAATCAGCGCCTCGTTCTTGGCAGCAGGCTGCCAGTCCCATTCGGGCTTGCCGGCTTCGGCCACCAGGTCGTGAATGGCGTTGATGACGGCTTGCATTTGCTCGTGGCCGAACACCACGCCGCCGAGCATGACGTCTTCGGACAACTGCTGGGCTTCGGATTCCACCATCAGCACGGCGGCTTCAGTGCCGGCAACCACGAGGTTCAGCTTGGACTCCTGCAGCTGGCTGGTTGTGGGGTTGACCACGTACTGGCCGTCGACATAGCCCACGCGCGCAGCGCCAATGGGACCGTCGAACGGAATACCCGAGATGGCCAGGGCCGCCGAAGCGCCGATCATGGCGGCGATATCGGGGTCGATCTCGGGATTGACCGACATGGTGTGGATGATGACCTGCACGTCGTTGTAGAAGCCCTCGGGGAACAGGGGGCGCAACGGACGGTCGATGAGGCGGGAGGTCAGGGTTTCTTTTTCGGAGGGCTTGCCTTCGCGCTTGAAGAAGCCCCCGGGGATGCGGCCCGCAGCGTAGGTCTTTTCGACGTAGTCTACCGTCAGGGGAAAGAAATCCTGGCCGGGCTTGGCTTTTTTGGCCGCCACGACGGTAGCCAGAATGACGGTGTCTTCTATCGACACCAGCACAGCGCCCGAGGCCTGGCGAGCAATCTCGCCGGTTTCAAGCACTACCGTATGCTGACCGTACTGAAACGATTTGGTCACTTTATTAAACATTACGGACTATCCTTACAATAAAAAAACCGTGTACGCCGCGATTTTGCCTCGCGGTGTCCACGGTTGCACATAGTGGGGAGCCAGCCCCGGGTATCACTTACGCAGACCGAGCTTTTCGATCAGGGAGCGGTATGAATCGGGATTGCGGCCCTTCAGGTAATCGAGCAGTTTGCGGCGGCGGCTGACCATGCGCAGCAAGCCGCGGCGCGAATGGTGATCTTTCATGTGAGCCTTGAAGTGATCGGTCAGCTCGTTGATGCGCGCCGTCAGCAGCGCTACTTGTACTTCGGGGGAGCCGGTATCGCCTTGAGCGCGCTGGAATTGCGCAACGATATCGGATTTTTTGATGTCAGCTACAGACATGATTCTAGCCTCGTTAACATGCGCCAGAGCCGAGGTGCCCTGGCGTGAGATGAATGACAATAAACAATAGTGTTGCAACCTGGGCCCGCCCGCGCGAATTTACCGTAGTAAACTCATTGCTTATCGCGCAGCAAGCACCAAGATTTGGCATTATAGCGGATTGGCCAAAAATTGTTGCAAACACCCACCGGCCCCATCCCGTAGCAAAGCGAGACCAACATGAAGACCGCGGCATTTCGCAACAGCCTGCGCACCGGCGCGGCCGGCGTGGCCTTGTGCCTGCTGAGCGCCTGCGCAAACATGGCCCAGACGCCTCCGGGAACACCCATCAGCCAGGTCGAGGCCAAATTCGGCCAGCCTGATTACTCCTGCCCCCTGCCCGACGGCGGGCAACGCATGATATGGACCATGCAGCCATTCGGCCAGCATGCCTGGGGCACCAATGTCGGCGCCGACGGACGCACCGACAAGATCGTGCCCCTGCTTACCGATCAGCACTTCGAAGTGCTGCGCCAGGGTACCTGGACGCCGCAGCAGGTATTGTGCGAATTCGGCCCGCCCGCCGAGAAAGACGGGGTCGGCCTGCCGGGGGAAATAAAAATCGTCTGGAGCTACCGCTATAAGCAAAGCGGCGTCTGGAACTCGCTGATGTACGTGTATTTCGGCGTGGACGGCTCGCACGTTACGCGCTTTCATCCCGGCCCCGACCCCATGTACGAGGAACGGCGTTTCCCGTTCTTTTGACCAGCGTTTGGCCGGTGCAGAGCCGGCCCTCAAACCGCCACGCTTTATTGCGCAGGAGGATTCCTGTTGTCGCCGGGTTCGCCGTCGGCGCCCGGCAGAGTGTGGGGAACGTAGGGCGTCGCCTGGCTTGCCTCGGCGGAACTGCCCTCCTGGCGCATCTGCGTAAGCTTGCGGGCGCGCCGCCAGCGCCAGAACATCAGCACCCAGCCCGACAGCCCGTACACAACGAACAAGCCGAACAGCACCAACGGGGGGTCGCTGGAAACGAAGACGAACACGGCCACCAGCACCAGCATGACCCAGAACGGCACGCTGCGGCCCAGGGCGAACGTCTTGCCGCTATAGAAAGGCGCATTCGAGACCATGCAGACGCCCGCATAGACCGTGAGCACGAACGCCACCCAGGCGATGCTGCGGTCTCCCAGTTGGAACTTATTGTCGACCGCCAGCCATACGAAGCCTGCGACCAAGGCCGCCGCCGCCGGACTGGGCAGGCCCTGGAAAAAACGCTTGTCGATGATGCCGATGTTGGCGTTGAAGCGCGCCAGGCGCAGCGCTGCACCCACCACGTAGATGAAGGCCGCCAGCCAGCCCCAGCGGCCCAGCCCCTGCAGTGACCATTCGTACATGACCAGCGCCGGCGCTATGCCGAACGAGGTCATGTCGGACAGCGAGTCGTACTGTTCGCCGAAGGCCGATTGCGTATTGGTGAGGCGGGCCACCCGCCCGTCCATGCCGTCGAACACCATGGCCAGGAAAATGGCGATGGCCGCCATTTCGAAGCGTCCGTTCATGGCCTGCACCACGGCATAAAAACCCGCAAACAGGTTGGCCGTGGTGAAAGCGTTCGGCAACAGGTAAATGCTGCGCCGGCGCTTGTTTTCGTCCATGTGGAAATTGGGCATGCGACCTCCGTTTACAAGGTGGCGGCTTGCGCCGGCAATTCGGCCAATACAGTACTGGTTGCGCTGACCTTGTCGCCAATGGCCACGCGCGGCCGCGAGCCCGGGGGCAGGTATACGTCGACCCGGGAACCGAAGCGGATGAAGCCATAACGCTGCCCCGCGAACAGCTGTTCACCGGGCCCGGTGTAGCACAGGATGCGCTTGGCCACCAGGCCAGCCACCTGCACCGCCGTGACGATGTGCCCCTGCGCGGTGCGCAGCACGGTAGCATTGCGCTCGTTTTCGAGCGAAGCCTTGTCCAGCGCGGCGTTGAAGAATTTTCCGGGGAAGTACTCGACCGACTGCACCGTGCCGTTGACGGGGGCGCGGTTCGAATGCACATTGAAAACGTTCATGAACACGCTGATCTTGAGCGCGTCGCGGTCGGCATAGGTGTCCCGCACTTCTTCGACGGCGACGATGCGGCCGTCGGCGGGGCTAAGGACGTTCAGTTCGCCATCGGGCGCGGTGCGCGACGGGTCGCGAAAAAACTGCAGCACAAACACCGACAACAGCCAGAATGGAACGGAAGCCCACCCCGACCAGAAGCTGACCAGGATGGAAATCAGCACGATGCCGGCCAGGAAAGGCCAGCCTTCGCGCGCGATAAGAGGATGGGGGTAGGAAGGTTTATTCATCGTAAGACGAAGAATAACCGAAATAGCCTCTGGTTTTCTTGCCTTCGCCATGTTTTCACCGCTCCGATCCGCCCAGGTTCGCGGTATCGCCGGAAGTTATTCCGCCCGCCCGCCCCGGCAGGAGCCCGGGCGGCAAAGCGCCCGCCGGACCCGCGCCAGATCAATATTGATACGTCAGCGAAACGCGGAAATTGCGGCCCGGCTGGGTATAGCTGTCGATGGGGTTGGCAAAGCCGCTGGATCCGGGCGTCGGCACGTCCAGCGCGTTCCAGTACTTCCTGTCGAACACGTTGTAGACACCCGCCTGGACACGAAGGCCCTTGACCGCCTGCGGCTTCCACCAGGCCGTCAGGTCCAGCAAGCCATAGCCCGGCGCCTTGAAGTCCGCGTACTTTTGCGTGGAGGTCGGTTCGGGATACTCGACTTCCGTGCGGCGCTTGGCCAGGGTGACGATGCTTTCCGCGCCCCACTGGTCGGCCCGGTAGCCGAGGGCCAGGATGAGCTTGAGCGGCGCGACGGAATTCAGGTAGGTATCGGTGTCCTGGTCCTTGCCGTTGGCCCACGCCAGGGATCCCCATGTATACCAGTTGCTGTTGAAGGCCCATTGTCCGCTGAGCTCCGCGCCGTAGATGCGCACCCGCGCCCGGTTGGTGTAGTAGTAGACGGTGTTGTAGCCGTCCACGTCCCAGCTCGGATCACGTCCGGCGGCGCCTTTCGCGTAGATGACACGGTCGATGTAGTTCTTGTAGCGCGTATCGTAGACGCTCAACCGGCCGCCCCGCTCCTGGTCGCCTACGTCGACGCCCAACTCCCAGCCATGGCTGGTTTCGGGCTTCAGGTCGGGGTTGCCCAGCACGATGTATTCGCCCGCCGACTTGCCGCCGAAGCTCAAGTAAAGCTGGCTGGTGTTCGGCGCCTTGAAGCCGTAGCCGTAGCGGCCGTAGAAACTCAACCCCTCTTTCGGCGTGTAGCGCCCAAGCAGCGACGGCGAGAGTTTCGAGTCGCTGTTCTCGGCAAGCGGCTTGCCGGAATTCAGATTCTTGGAATACCACCCGCCCGATTGCGGCTTCTGCTGATAGGAATCGAACCGCAGGGCCGGGGTCAGCGCGAATCGCCCATTCCCCCAGGAAAATTCATCCTGCACCCACGCCGCCCAGGTATTGCCCTTGACCTTGGGCATATCGGCCTGGTTGGTGCGAAGATGGGAGCATCCGGCGGCGGGGCACGAATCGTAGCCCCGGGAAAGCTGTTCAGTGTCGTTGCCCGCCCATTCCCCGCCTATCGACCAGTGCTGGCGCACTGCGCCGTCGAAATACCCGCCCCATTCCGTGACCAGACCCACCGTGGACTCCTCGATGGAATTGCGGCGACCATAGGCGCCCGCGGCCGATCCGGGAGTGCGGACGGCATCCATGCCTTCTTCAAGCTCCAGCTTCTGCCAATAGAGCTTGAGGTCGCCATGCGCCAACGCCGCGCGATTCGCCGTGGACTGGTACGAGTAGCCCAGCACCACGCGGTCGCGGTCCCTCTTGTTGTGAGACGTGTTCTGCCCTTCGTAGTAGCGGGTGCCCGTGCCCTGCTCGCGCATATTGTCGATGTCGGTCGTTTTCCGGAAGACTTCGCCGCTGAGGCTGAGCATATGCTCGGCACCCAGATCCTGCTCGAGCTTGATCAGCATGTTCTTCTGCGTATAGTCGGCGGGGTTGGCTTTTTCTCGGTCGGGGCCATAGCCACCCTGCTCGCCCATGTTCTTCAGTTCGTGGCCCTTGCGTTCGCCCGCCTGCACCAGCCAGCGCGTGCCCGCGCCGAAACGGCCGGCCAGGGCCGCATCGCCGCCAAAACTGTTGTCGGCGCTGTTGTAGCCGCTTTTTAGCAGGGCGCCGAAATCCTTGCCCGGCGCCAGCAGGTCGCCCGGCGACAAAGTGCGCAGGTCGAGGTAGCCGATCAGGGATCCGGACTGCGCCGAGCCGGGCCCGCGCACCAGGTCGATGGCCGAGAGACTGTTGAACGGAATCGTTTCGAGCCCGCCCTCTGCCGACCGGGAACCGTCGTCCAGCCACGGCAGGCGGATTCCGTCGACCCGGGTAACCACGCGGTCGCCGTCCATGCCGCGGATATTGATGCTGTTGTTCTGGGTATTGACGTTCACCCCCGGTTCGCCGCGCTTGGAAAAGTCTTCCCAGCTTTCGATGGCGCGATCATCCATCTGCTGCCGGGTGATGACGGTACTGCCTACGGGCAGCTCGGTCTCAAGCTTCTGGCCCTGCACCACCAAAGGCGCCAACGCATGCACCTTGCCCCCGTCCGTCGCGGCAATCGCGCCGCCTCCCGCCGATTGCGCGCCTGCCTGGGCAACCACCACAGACAGGAACACCCCGCCCCACCATCCCAACGATTTCATCGTCATTTTTATATTCCAAAATAGATCGAACACAGAACTGCAACAAAACTTACCTGAAGCTGAAATTCAATGATCGCAAATGATAACAATTTCTATTTGTGTTATCAATTGAAAATGGAGATGCACGGCAAAAAAAGCGCCCAAAACGAGCGCCCAATAAAAAAACCCACCTTGCGGTGGGTTTTTCCCAAACGAACCGGACGGGCCAAAGGCCCGCCGAAGATCAGTTCTTGGATTGGTCGACCAGCTTGTTGGCGGCGATCCAGGGCATCATGGCGCGCAGCTTGCCGCCGACGACCTCGATCTGCGACTCGGCGTTGATGCGGCGGCGCGAGGTGATGCTGGGAGCGCCGGCGGCGTTTTCCAGGATGAAGCTCTTGGCGTATTCGCCCGTCTGGATGTCGGTGAGGACCTGGCGCATGACCTTCTTGGTCTCGCTGGTCACGATGCGCGGGCCGGTCACGTACTCGCCATATTCCGCGTTGTTGGAAATGGAGTAGTTCATGTTGGCGATGCCGCCTTCGTAGATCAGGTCGACGATGAGCTTGAGTTCGTGCAGGCACTCGAAGTAGGCCATTTCGGGTGCATAGCCGGCTTCAACCAGGGTTTCGAAGCCCGCCTTGATGAGCTCGACCGTACCGCCGCACAGGACGGCCTGTTCGCCGAACAGGTCGGTTTCGGTTTCTTCGCGGAAATTGGTTTCGATGATGCCGGCACGGCCGCCGCCGTTGGCCATGGCGTAGGACAGCGCCAGTTCGCGCGCCTGGCCGCTGACGTCCTGATGGACGGCGATCAGGTGCGGTACGCCGCCACCCTGGCGATACGTGCCGCGCACGGTATGGCCGGGAGCCTTGGGAGCGATCATGATGACGTCGATGTCGGCGCGCGGCTGAACCTGACCGTAGTGCACGTTGAAGCCGTGGGCGAACGCCAGGGCGGCGCCGGCCTTGAGGTTGGCATGAACGTGGTTGCGGTAGACTTCGGCGATGTTCTCGTCGGGCAGAAGGATCATGACCAGGTCGGCGTCCTTGACGGCGTCGGCCACTTCCTTGACCTTCAGGCCGGCGTTTTCGGCCTTGCTCCAGGAGGCGCCGCCCTTGCGCAGGCCCACCACCACGTTGACGCCGGATTCATGCAGGTTGAGCGCATGGGCGTGGCCTTGCGAGCCGTAGCCGATGATGGCGACGGTCTTGCCCTTGACCAACGAGAGGTCACAATCTTTGTCGTAGAAAACTTTCATTTATAGAGCTCCAAAACTAATCAGTAATTCGATATGAGCCGGCGCCGTGCCGGCCGTCATTCATGAGTGGACATCTGGCATGCAAGCCGCCGCAAGATTTCCGGATTGCCATTACAACTTCAAAACGCGTTCGCCCCGCCCTATGCCGGAAACCCCCGTGCGGACGGTTTCAAGTATGGCGCTGCGATCCAGTGCCCCGATAAAGGCCTCGATTTTAGCCTGATTGCCGGTAAGCTCGATGGTGTAGGCCTTGTCGGTGACGTCGATGATGCGGCCGCGAAAAATATCGGCCATGCGCTTCATTTCGTCGCGCTCTTTGCCCACCGCCCTGACCTTGATCATCATGAGCTCCCGCTCGATATGGGCGCCCTCGGACAGATCCACCACCTTGACGACGTCGATGAGACGGTTCAAATGCTTGGTGATCTGCTCGATGACGTCGTCGGAGCCTTCCGTAACCACGGTCATGCGCGACAGCGTCGCATCCTCGGTGGGAGCCACCGTAAGGGTCTCGATGTTGTAGCCGCGGGCCGAAAACAGGCCGACCACTCGCGACAAGGCACCGGGTTCGTTTTCCAGCAGAACAGAAATTATGTGTTTCATTTTCGTCATCCCCACGCCTTACAGATCTTCGGAACCAAGCAACATCTCGGTAAGCCCTTTGCCGGCCTTCACCATGGGCCAGACGTTCTCGGACTGGTCGGTGATGAAGTCCAGGAACACCAGGCGATCCTTGTGCTTGCCGAAGGCTTCGCGGATGGCGGGTTCGACATCGGCAGGCTTGTCGATGAGCAGGCCGATGTGGCCGTAGCTCTCGACCAGCTTCACGAAGTCGGGCAAGGCATCGACGTAGGATTCCGAGTAGCGCGAACCGTAGTCGATTTGCTGCCACTGGCGCACCATGCCCAGGTACCGGTTGTTCAGGCAGAGGATCTTGGGCGTCAGGTGGTATTGCTTGCAGGTGGAGAGCTCCTGGATGTTCATCTGGATGGAGCCTTCGCCGGTGATGACGGCAACCTGGGAGTCGGGATTGGCCATTTGCACGCCCATGGCATAGGGCAGACCCACGCCCATGGTGCCGAGCCCGCCGGAATTGATCCAGCGGCGTGGCTCGTCGAAACGATAGTACTGCGCGGCCCACATCTGGTGCTGGCCGACGTCGGAGGTAATGAAAGCGTCGCCGCCCGTGACTTCCCACAGTTTTTCAATGACGAACTGAGGCTTGATCAGGGTGTCGGAGTGCTCGTACTTGAGGCATTCCTTGCCGCGCCAGGCATCGATCTGCTGCCACCACTTGGCCAGCTTCTCGGGATCGGCCGGCGTTTCGGCCAGCGATTGCGTGTACAGGGTGTTGAGCTCCTGCAGCACGTCCTTGACATTGCCCACGATGGGAACATCCACCCGCACGCGCTTGGAAATCGACGAAGGGTCGATATCGATATGGATGATCTTGCGCTGGTTCTGGGCGAAATGCTTGGGATTGCCGATGACGCGATCGTCGAAGCGGGCGCCCACGGCGATCAGGACATCGCAGTTCTGCATGGCCAGATTGGCTTCGTAGGTGCCGTGCATGCCGGGCATGCCCATGAAGCGATCGCTGCTGGCCGGGTAGGCGCCCAGGCCCATCAGCGTGTTGGTGCACGGCGCGCCGACCAGGTCGACCAGCTGGCGCAGTTCGTCCGACGCGTCGGACAGCACCACGCCGCCGCCCGAATAGATCATGGGCCGTTCGGCCGCGCGCAGCATCTGCACCGCTTTCTTGATCTGGCCCTGATGGCCCTTGACGACGGGCGCGTACGACCGCATGCTCACCTCGCCGCGGGCCGGCGTGAACTTGCAGGTGGCGATGGAAATGTCCTTGGGGATGTCGACCAGAACCGGGCCGGGACGGCCGGATGTGGCGATGTAAAAGGCGCGGCGCATGGTTTCCGCCAGATCCTTGACATCGCGCACCAGAAAATTATGCTTGACGCAGGGGCGGGTAATGCCCACGGCATCACACTCCTGGAAGGCGTCCTCGCCGATGGACGTGCTGGGCACCTGGCCGCTGATGACGACCATCGGAATGGAATCCATATACGCCGTGGCGATGCCGGTGACGGCATTGGTCAGGCCCGGCCCGCTGGTAACCAGCGCCACGCCGACCTTGTTGGACGAACGCGAATAGGCGTCGGCCGCATGCACGGCGGCCTGCTCGTGGCGCACCAGGACATGCTTGAATTTGTCTTGTTTGTAGATGGCGTCGTAGATGTAAAGCACCGCGCCGCCGGGATAGCCGAAAACGTGATCGACACCCTGCTCGGCCAGGCACTGGACGACTATTTCGGAGCCATTGAGTTCCATGTTGTATTCCTTTCGTAACCGGTACGGACATTCCGACTGGCCCCAACAGGCCCGAGCTGCACCGGCTGCAACAACATGACCCGGCGTTTCGTGGTTCACGGAACCACTCCACCCGGACACCTTGCCGCCCCGGCACGCACTCGCCGAAACGCAGTACGAGCGTTCATCATGAACGCGGGAGGTAGAAACGGACGCTGCGGCATCACACGCTTGTGGCACGGCGGGCAGCAAGTAGTAGAAGGCGCAAATAGCCGGGCGGATAAGCCCGGCAAACGATCCTTGAAAAGACTGGCCGTAGATAATCCGACCGATCAATCGTATACTTTACCGCGTTGCACAATCAGAATCAAATCAAGGGAACCCCTGGCCGCCCCTAACGTAAGGCAATCGATGGCATTCCTGACCTCGCGCTTCCCCCAGCTACAGCGTTTCTTCTACAGCCATTACTTTTTTGGCGGCTTGCGCCAGGCTGTCGGGGTGTTGCTGCCGGCGATCGTCCTGATCAGCCTCTTCCAGCTGTACAGCGCGGGCATGGTCGCCTCCATCGGCGCCGCCTGCGTGGCTGTCATCGACCAGCCGGGCGGCCCGCGGCGCAACAGCATCAACCTGATGCTCGTGGCGATCCTGCTGGGAACACTGACGGCAACGGCAACCGGCCTTGCGACGGCGCATGCCGCCCTCGTCTGGATCACCGTTCCCGTCCTGTGCTTCGTATTTTCCATGCTGACGGTATATGGCAAGCAAGGCGGCCTGATGGCCTTCGCCTGCCTGCTCGTCATGACGCTGACGCTGCGCACGCCCATGGCGCCGCACGCGGTCCTGGTCTATGCCGTCTCGTCCTTCCTGGGCGGCCTGTTCTATTTTCTATACAGCTGCCTGGCCCATCGCCTGCTGTGGCATCGCGAAGAGCAGCAGGCGCTTTCGGTCGCCCTGTTCGCCACCGCCGATTACCTGGCGGCGCGCGCGCGTTTCTACGACGTCAACACCGACCTGGAAGCCTGTTACCGCGACCTCATCCGCACCCAGGCGGACATGACAGAAAAACACCAGGCCGCGCGCAATACGGTGCTGCGCGAACAGCCCACGGGACGCAAGCGCTCGGACACACGCCGCTATGCGGCGCTGAACATATTCATCGACATGGTTTCCATGCTCGACTCGCTGGTCGCCACCCATACCGACTACGCCACGCTGCGCCGCAACCTGCCCGACAGCGACATCCTTATCTTCGCCCGCGATACCTTGTTCAAGCTGTCCGACAACATCAACAAGATCGCGCTGAACGTTTCGCGCAACCAGCAAACCCGGGAACGCAACAGCGCCAAGGCGGAACTGCGCGCCATCGAGTTCGAGCTGGATCAATACCGCAAGAACGGGTTCGCCCAGGCGGAACCGGAAGTCTACGCCCTGCTGGTGCAAATCTTGCGCCGCCTGCGCAATTGCACGAACATCGTCGAGCGCATGGCGGAACACACGCGCAAGGCGGACGCCTCGGAGCTGGTCGACCTGCGGCTGGAAAAGGCGCTGAACCGCTTCCTGTCGCGCAGCGAAATACGCCTGGGCATGATCACCAGCAACCTGCGGCTGGACTCCCCGCACTTCCGCTACGCCGCGCGCGTGGCCATCGCCAGCCTCCTGGCCCTGGCCACCTCGGCCGCGCTGTCGTATTTCGTGGCCCGAGAAGGGGACGGCCACGCGACCAGCTCGCACGGCTACTGGATCATCCTGACCATCATCATCATCCTCAAGCCGGGCTATGCGCTGACGCGCCAGCGCAACGGCTGGCGCCTCATGGGCACCCTGATCGGCTGCGTGCTCACACTGCTGCTGTTCAACCTCAACCACAACCCCGACATCGATTTCGCGGTGCTGGTTGCCGCATGCGTCCTGGGCTACAGCCTGATCCAGGTCAACTACATGGCCGCCGCCGTCTTCAACACCATCTATATCCTGCTGGTGTTCCATTTGATAACTCCGGGATCCAGCTTCGTTATCGGCGAACGGCTGGTGGACACGGTAATCGGCTGCATTCTGGCGCTGCTGTGCAGCTATATCCTGCCTTGGTGGGAATACGGCTTCATGGAGTCCCTGGCCAAGGCGGCCCGCAACGCCAGCCAGCGCTTCCTGGCAAGCGGACTGCACTATGCAGCGCTGAGCCGCCGGCTTGCGCAAGCCAGGAACATGCCTGCGGCAGAGCGGGAAAAGCTGACCGCCGAGCAGCACGAGGCCGAGCTTGCCTGGAGGCTGGCCCGCAAGAGCAGCTATATTTCCTTTGGCAACTACGCCTCGGCGTTCTACCGGATGATGGCCGAACCCGTCAGCCGGCAAAAGCATGTGCCCGAGCTGAACCACCTGCTGATCCAGTTCCATGTGCTGTCGTCGCAAATCAGCGCGGCCATTCCCCTGCTGGCCTCCCTGCCCGAAGTCCCGCCAGGCGTGCGGCAATCACTCGACGCCATCGATGCGCTATTGCGCGACCAGGACGCCACGCCCCCTGTCTCCATCGAGACCGAGGGCGACCTGGCCACCCTGGCCTACCCCCTGCGGCAAATGGTCAAGGCCGCGCAGCTTATCCGCCAGGAAATGCGCGGCCTGGAACCGCCGCTGCCCATGCCCAGGCTGGGCCGCATCAAGCCGGAAAAATCCGCCGCGCAATAGGGAAAAGGCAGCACGCCACAAAGGCTGGAACGATGTCCGGCCCTGTTCATTGCCGCCGGCCTGCGCCGGCTCTGCCCGAACTACGCCTGCTTGCGCCTGAACACCAGCTTCAGGTCGGTGGAAGCCTCTGGCGCATAGGCGTAGCCTTCGGAATCGAAGCCCTGCAGCGCCTGGATGCGGCTGGTCTTGTGCTGGATGACATAGCGCGCCATGAGACCGCGAGCACGCTTGGCATGGAAGCTGATTACTTTCCATGCGCCGTTCTTGTAGTCCTGGAAGACGCACTGCACCACCTTGGCTTTCAGCACACCAAGATCGACCGATTTGAAATACTCTTCGGAAGCCAGGTTCAACACGATGGGGCTCTTCTCGCCTTCTAAGCGCTGATTCAGGTAATCGGCGATCCGGCTTCCCCAGTACTCGTACAGATTCTTGCCGCGTTCGGTGGCCAGGCGGGTGCCCATTTCCAGGCGATACGGTTGCATGAGATCCAGCGGACGCAGCGCGCCGTACAGACCGCTGAGCATGACGATGTGTTCCTGCGCCCATTCAAGCTGCTTGTCCGACAAGGACGGCGCCTCCAGGCCTTCGTAGACGTCGCCATTGAAAGCCAGGATGGCCTGGCGGGAATTGGTCTGGTCGAAGCGAGGAACCCATGCCGCGTAGCGCTCGACATTCAGCTTGGCCAGCGTATCGCTCAGGCTCATCAGGCCGGCCACTTCGCTGGCCGACTTTTTTTTCAGCACCTTGATGAGCCTGGCCGCTTCATCGACGAACAAAGGCTGCGTATGCAGCGCGGATCGCACCGGGGTGTCGTAATCCAGCTTTTTTGCCGGGGACAATAGCAACAGCATGATTCATCCTTTCATGATCGGTGGCCTTGAATCCGCCACAAACAAGCACAGCGGCCGGCGGAACCAACGAAGAGCCTTTTCGGCGAACGCCGCCAGTATATGACGAACCGGCCGCACGCCGGTTCCGTTCGATTTCCAAGTCATCCTGGCTGTTTCCCCAGTGATTATCGCAGTGTTTTAAGAGCCGTGGCCAAGGGCAAATAGAGGGTGAGAGGATGTTGCTCAATGACGGTAAAACCGTAGCGAATATAAAAGCTCTTGGCTTTGTCATGCTTGGCATCGACAACCAAAGCGAAAACGCCGGTTTGTTGACCAACCAATACACAACGCTTGATCGAGTCCATCAATAGCAGCAAACCTAAACCGCTGCCGTGTGCGCGACGATCCACAGCCAAGCGCCCCAGCAAAATTGCGGGCACCGGATGCAGAGGCAACTGTCGCGCATCGTTGGCAGAAACGGCTTCGCGGGCGATCTGGCAGTTGCTTAGAGTGTAATAGCCAATAACGTCTGCTGGCGCCGCATCGTCTATCAGAACAAAGGTTCGTGACATCCTTTGTGTTTGATGTTTGGCGGCTTTCGTTTGCAGGAACTCGTTTAATTCTGCTTCCCCACAGTCGAAAGCCTTTCGGTTGTGTTCCGATTTATTCAGGCTTTCAACGATTAACGCCATTGGATACCCGCCTCATCATACCTTTGCATTGCTTGCAGCAACGCTTTTGTAGGCTGAGGTGGATGAGCCAAGGTGTCGAGAATTTTTTGATATCCGGGGCCACTGGTTGTGATCGTAGTGGCCTCTGCCTCGGCAATGACCTTACGGGCATGCCTCAAGGCTGGCGCCAATACGAATTGACTGAGTTTTACGCCCTCTATTTCAGCGGCGCGCACTAAAAGCCCCTTTTCATCAGGAGGAAGACGCACTTCCAGTCGTTCGGTCGCATTCATCTGAATTTCTCCTATTATCCCGTACATTGTACGGGATCCATGGAATTCAGGGTAGTGTATGGCCTAGCCGCTAAACTCGCAACAAAAAACCCGCAAAGCGTTGAGCTGTGCGGGTTCCGTCAAATCTGAATGGCGGACAGGGTGAGATTCGAACTCACGATACGGGAGAACCGTATACCGGATTTCGAGTCCGGCGCATTCGACCACTCTGCCACCTGTCCGTTTTTCAATAGGTCGTCTGCTAATGAAGTCCGCTATTCTACCAAGGAATTCCTTCCCTTGCACAATCGCTTCGCGACGAGCCTGGAAAGGCCGCCGCGCTCGTCAACGGGGCCGGGTCTGGTTTATTCTTGTAGTCGGGGTTGAGTAATCAATACGGCGCACGCCGCTTGGCGGGCGCGGTCTGAAACAAGGAACATCATGCTTACAGGAAAACGTGCGGTTATTACAGGTTCCACCAGCGGCATCGGCATGGGCATTGCCCGCGAGCTGGCGGCCAACGGGGCCGATGTGGTCATCAACGGGTTCGGCGACGCTGAAGCCATCGAGAAAGAGCGGGTCAATATCGAGCTGGAATACGCGGTCAAGGCGCATTACATCAATGCCGACCTCACCAATGCCAAGGCAACGCGCGACTTCATCGAGCAGGCGGTCAAGGCGCTGGGCGGCATCGACATCCTGGTCAACAATGCCGGCATCCAGCACACCGACCTGATCGAGGATTTCCCCATCGATCGCTGGGACATGATCATAGCCCTCAACCTTTCGGCGGTCTTCCACGGCACGGCGGCAGCGCTGCCCCACATGAAAAAGCAGGGCTGGGGACGCATCATCAATATCGCCTCGGCGCATGGCCTGGTCGCCTCGGCCAACAAGTCCGCCTATGTGGCGGCCAAGCACGGCGTGGTGGGCCTTACCAAGGTCACGGCGCTGGAAAACACCGGCAACGGCGTGACTGCCAACGCGATCTGTCCCGGCTGGGTGCGCACGCCCTTGGTCGAGCAGCAAATCCAGGCCATCGCCGCCGAGCAGAAGATCAGCATCGACGAGGCGGCCAAATCCCTGCTGGCTGAAAAACAGCCCTCGCTACAGTTCGTCACGCCCAAGCAGTTGGGGGGCGCCGCGGTTTTCCTGGCCTCGGACGCGGCCGAGCAGATGACCGGCACGACTTTGTCGATAGACGGCGGCTGGACTGCGCGCTAAACGGCACTCCCGAACGGGCGGCAAGCCGATCGCACCGCTATTTCCCTGGGCAGAAATATCGAAATATTCGAACACACAGAGTTCGTACATCGACCCTCTGCGCCAGGTGCTCGTTAATCAGTTGGGGATCACGGATCCTACAAAACCGGAGCAAGCGGAAACGGTGCTGATCGCGGTACGGATATACAAACATGAGCGCCATCGTCTGTCGAGGCAGCAATTGCCCTCTCACGCCAAGCAATTTTGTCCTATCATTATCGGAAACCGCAAAACAAATTGATAACACTCGATCCAATGCCTGATTCCACTCCAGAACCCCAAGCCATAGTCGGCCCGGCAACGCGCAGTGCGATATTCATCGTTGCCACGATCAATCCGGATACCAGTGCCGCCGAAGCCGTGCGTGCCTGGTGCGGTGATGTCGCCGCGCTCGTCCGATCGGTCGGCAAGCGCGTTCCCGACGGCAATTTGTCCTGTGTCTGCGGCTTTGGCTCCGCCGCATGGGACACGCTGTTCGGCGATCCACGCCCCGCTGCGCTGCATCCATTTCGCGAGGTCGGCTCGGGCGACCGGGTTGCGGTCGCGACGCCCGGCGACATTCTGCTGCACATCCGCGCCGACCACATGGATCTTTGCTTCGAGCTCGCCACGCAACTCGTGGGCCGGCTCGGCGACGCAATTTCCGTGGTGGACGAAGTTCACGGCTTTCGCTATTTCGACCAGCGCAGCATCGTGGGCTTTGTCGACGGCACCGAGAACCCCACGGGCCGCGCGGCCTTCGACTCCACCCTCATCGACGACGAAGACCCGGCATTCGCGGGCGGCGGCTATGTGGTCGTGCAAAAATACCTGCACAACATGGCCGGCTGGAATGCGCTGTCCGTCGAAACGCAAGAAGGCATCATCGGCCGCACCAAGCTGTCCGACATCGAGCTCGACGAAGCCGTCAAGCCGTCCTCGTCGCACAGTTCGCTGACCACGCTGGTCGAGAACGGCCAGGAAATCCAGATCCTGCGCGACAACATGCCCTTCGGCCGCCCCGGCTCCGGGGAATTCGGCACGTACTTCATCGGCTACGCAAGCTCGCCCGCGCCCATCGAGCAAATGCTCGAGAACATGTTCGTCGGCAAACCTCCAGGCAATTACGACCGGCTGCTCGACTTCAGCCGGGCCGTCACCGGAGGCCTGTTTTTCGTCCCGTCGGCCGACTTGCTGGAAGCACTGGCGGAAGGCAATCCGCTACCTGCCGACCCACCCAACCCATCCTCGCCCGGCGAACCAAGCAACCCCGGATCGCTGAACATCGGCTCTCTTAAAGGAATCCCGCAACATGAATAATCTGCACCGTGACCTCGCCCCGATCTCCAGTTCCGCCTGGTCGCAAATCGAAGAAGAAGTGGCGCGCACCTTCAAGCGTTCGGTCGCAGGCCGGCGAGTGGTGGACGTCAAGGAGCCGAGCGGAGCCGTTCTGGCCAGCGTAGGCACCGGACACCGGCGCGCCATCGCCGCGCCGCAAGACGGCGTCCATGCAAAGCTGCGCGAAGTCAAGTCCATCGTCGAGCTGACCGTTCCCTTCGAACTGCAACGCGACGCCATCGACGACGTCGAACGCGGCGCGAACGATTCCGACTGGCAGCCTGCGAAAGACGCGGCAAAGAAACTTGCCTATGCCGAAGACCGAGCGATTTTCAACGGCTATAAGGCGGCGGGCATCACGGGCATTCGCGAGGGCTCCTCGAACCCTCAAGTCAAGCTGCCGTCCGACATCACCAGTTATCCGGCCGCCATCAGCAATGCGCTCGAGCAACTGCGGCTGGCTGGCGTGGATGGCCCCTATTCGGTGCTGCTGGGCGCCGACGCCTATACCGCGCTCAGCGAAACCAACGACCAGGGCTACCCCGTCATGGAGCACATCAAGCGCATCATCAATGGCGAGATCATCTGGGCGCCGGCCATCGATGGCGGCTGCGTACTGTCCACGCGCGGCGGCGACTTCGAGCTGCATCTGGGCCAGGATCTGTCCATCGGCTACCAAAGCCACACCGACAAGGTAGTGCGCCTTTATCTGTATGAAACCTTGACGTTCCTGATGCTGACCAGCGAAGCCTCGGTATCGGCCGTACTCTCTCACTAAGGCCTGGCGCCAACCCCACCAGCCGCGGCGTCAAGCCGCGCTGTGCACAAGCCCCCGCGTAACACCGGGGGCTTGTGCGTTGTACCCGCCGTTTGCGTCAATCGCTTGCTTATCAGAGCGCATTATTATTTTGAGCACGGTATTTTTTTTCCAAAGTCTGGTCATTCGGCGCTATAGTTGACACAGGCGTCCAGACAAAAAATCGGGCCGATACGTCGGACCCGGCCGCTGGACGCCACTCTACTCAGAGGAGACTATACGAATGAAGAACACGCCGTACGCCGCCACAAGCCGTGGCGATCGCCGGAGTTTCCCGGCCGGTTCCAACCGGCCACCACCCATGTCATGGCAGGGCTTTGCGCAGTGGACTTCCTAGCGCTGTAGCCACCCCATGCAACAACCCTGCAGCACCAATCACCCAAGCACCACGCCTGCGGCCTCGCCGTCGACGCGCGCCCGGCTTTGCGCCGAGTGCGGCGGCGGAGCAATCTCCAATGGCCCCGGCACCGCCCTTATTGGCGGCATCGCTCACACCCCCACCTTTACACAGAGGAACGACTCGTGACAGGACAACCCGCGCCCGCCTCACCCGCCACCGACACCCATGGCAAACCCATCCTGGTGGCCGATAAAGTTGGCAGGCATTTCGACACGGCTGAAGGCTCGGTCATTGCCATCGATGATATTTCGTTCTCCGTCAACGAAAACGAATTCGTGTCGGTCATCGGACCCTCCGGCTGCGGCAAATCCACCTTGTTCAATCTTATCGGCGGACTGCTGCCGATGGGAGAAGGCAGCATCCGCATCGAAGGGGACCCTATCGATGGCCCCCATCCCGCAATCGGCATGGTGTTCCAGGAAGACGCCACCTTCCCCTGGCGCACCGTGCTCGAAAACGTGGCGTTCCCGCTGGAGCTGCAAGGCGTGCCCAAGAACGAGCGCCTGGAAAAAGCGCAGCAGTTCGTCCGCCTGGTCGGCCTGGCCGGCTTCGAGCGCCGCTACCCCACCGAGCTTTCGGGCGGCATGCGCCAGCGGGTTTCGATTGCGCGCACCCTGGCCCACGAACCCAAACTGCTGCTGATGGATGAACCGTTCGCGGCGCTGGACGAACAGACCCGGCTGTTGCTGGGCGACAAGGTTCTGCAAATACAGCAGGAACTCAAACAAACGGTGCTGCTGATCACCCACAACATCACCGAGGCGGTGCAGCTTTCCGATCGTGTTCTCATCATGACCTACCGGCCCGGCCGCATCAAGCGCATCGTGCCCATCGATCTGCCCCGCCCCCGCACCTCCGAAATGCTGAGCAGCGACGTATTCGGCCGATACGTCGCGGAAATCTGGGCGGATCTGCGCGAAGAGGCCAGCCGCGGCATGCAGGAAGCCGAAAGCCACTCGCGGCAAGGAGCCTGAGATGCCGCGACACCACACGTTACGCGGCCGATACGGCCCGGAACTGACCGGCGCCCTGGTATTGCTGCTGCTCGTCGTCATCGTTGAAATCCTGGTGCGCACGGCCGTCATCAACCCCTACCTGATGCCCAGGCCGTCCGAAGTGCTACTGGCCTTCCAGCGCATCATCCTGGAAGAAAACGTATTGCACCGCTTCCTGGTCACGGCCGGAGAAGCCGGCACGGCGGCGCTGCTGGTGGCAGCCATAGGCATCCCCTTCGGCACCTTGCTGCAAGGCCATCTGGTCTGGCGCCAATCCATCGAAACCTGGGTTGCCGCATTGGCCGCGGCGCCCATCGTGCTGGCCTATCCGCTGTTCCTGGTGATTTTCGGGCGCAGCCCCTGGACCATCATCGCCATCGGCGTGCTTTCGGGCCTGCCGCCCGTCGTTCTGCTTACCATCGAAGGCCTGGACGCCATTCCGCGCGCGCTCATCGCCACCGGGCGCAGCTTTCGCCTGACGCCATGGCAATTGTTCTGGAAGATCATGTTCCCCGCCGCCCTGCCCAGCATTTTCTCGGGCCTGCGCATCGGGCTCATTTTTGCCCTGATCAATGTGGTGGGCGTCGAATTCCTGATCAATTTCGGCGGACTCGGCCCGCTCATCAATGAACTGGCCGAACGCTACGACCTTCCAGGCACGTATGCGGCGATCTGCTTCGTCGTGCTGGTCAGTGTCGTCGTTTTCATCATTATGGAAAGGATAGAAAAATGGCTGCGTCCGGGCTCATGAAACCCTCATCCGCCCTTGCTTTGCGCCGCAACGTCCTGATGCTGCGCCTGGGGCTGATCATCGTCATCCTTGCGGCCTGGCAACTGCTGGCCATGTCGGGCCTGCTGTACCGGGACGTAGTGCCCGGCCTGCCCGCCGTGGCGGTCGCCTTGTATCACCTGCTCATCGACCCCGAGTTCTACAGCAATCTCTGGGCCACCGCCGGCGAAATCATACTGGCCACGATCCTGGGCGGAGCAACGGGACTGGCGGGCGGCATGCTGCTGGGAGGCAGCCGCTACCTGCAACGCGCCTTCGAACGCTATCTGTACTACCTGGGGCCGACGCCCAAGATCATCTTTTTTCCGCTGATGATCCTGTGGTTCGGCGTAGGGCCCGGCTCGAAGATAGCGCTGGGCGTATTGTCCAGCTTCTTCCCGGTGGCGCTGGCTGTAGCCACCGGCATGCGCCGGATCCCGCCGATACTGGTGCGTGTTGGCCGCAGCCTGCGCGCCACGCCGCTGCAAATGATCACCCGCATCTACCTGCCGGCCATGCGCGAGCCCATCGTCAACGGCATGCGCCTGGGCTTCGGCGTGTCCGTCATCATGGTGCTGCTGGCCGAAACCAAGCTTTCCAACCAGGGGCTGGGGTTCTTGGTCATCCAGCATTATCAGCGGTTCGACATGCCCGGCATGTACGCCCTGCTGATCGCCATTTTTGCCATCGCTGTCGCAGTCAACAGCATGTTCAGCCGACTTGCCGGAAAAAAAAGATCCCGCAGGGAATAACGCCGCATCACCTTCAAAACAGGAGACAAACGATGAAAGCAATACACCACCTTCTGGCCGGCATTACGCTGGCCGCGTCCTTCGCCGCATGCGCCCCCGCCACGGCGGCGGACACCTTGAAAATCGCCATGGGCCAGCGCGGCAACTGGGACACCGCCATCGCGCAACTGGGCACCGAAGCCGGCATCTTCAAAAAGCACGGCATCGTCCTGGACATGCTGTATACCCAGGGCAGCGGCGAAACCATGCAGGCCGTCATTTCGAACAGCGTCGATATCGGCTCGGCCACCGGCACCACCAGCGTCATGGCCGCATTCGTCAAGGGCGCGCCCATTCGCATCATCGGCTCGGAGGCGACCGGCGCGGCGGACTTCTGGTACGTGCGCTCGGACTCGCCGATAAAGACCATCAAGGACGCCACCCCCGACACCACCATCGCCTACTCCACCCACGGCTCGTCGACCAATAGCGTGGCGCTTGGTTTCCTGAAGGCCTACAACCTGAAGTCCAAACTCGTGGCAACGGGCAGCCCATCGTCCACCTTCACCCAGGTCATGAGCGGCCAGGTCAACGTGGGCTGGTCGGCCCCGCCCTTTGGCTTTCAAGCCATGAAAGAAAACAAGATCCGCATCGTCGCCCGCGCCAACGATATCCAGGAGATTCATGACGAATCGATCCGAACCCTGGTCGCCAACGCCTCCGTGCTGGAGAAAAAGCGCGACGCGCTCGACCGCTTCATGGCGGCCTACCGTGAAACCATAGACTGGATGTACTCCAGCGACGACGCGCTGGCCGCCTATGCCAAGTTCGCCAAGGTCGACATGGAAACCGCCCGCAAGGTACGGGACGAATTCTTCCCCAAAAGCCTGGTCGACCCCGACAAGATCTCGGGCGTGGATCTCCTGATGGCCGACGGCATGGCCTTTAAGGTATTGAGCAAGCCGCTGACGCCTGAACAACTCAAAACCCTGATCCAGATCCCGCCGCGCAAATAAGCGGCACAACATTACCGGCCCGGCAATCATGGAACGGAAACCATGATTGCCGGCCGCGCCTTGACACATTCATGCGGCCCCGACCGCCTGGACAATCGAGCCTGGTCAGGCAGCGTGTTCCAGCAAGGCCGGCTGTACAAGCTCGGGCGTCGCGGATTTTCGCAGCGCCGCCGCAATCAACGCCCAGCCGCAACCCAGCATCCCCCCTAGCAACAAGCCCAGCACGACGACGAGCGCTCTTTTGGGTGCGTCCCGGCCAAGCGGCAGGGTCGGCGGCAACTGATAGCTGTAGCTATATGCCAGAGCCGGCTGATGCTTGAGCAAAGGCTCCAGCAACTGCAGCTCCCGCCTTACCTCGTAATACCGCGGCGGGAAGATCAAGGGCGACTCCTGGGCGGTACGCAGCTCGGCGGACAGGTATTTCTCGCCCAACATGAACAGGCGATTCACATTCCGCAACTCGATGATGGCACTGCCCGTAATATTCTGGCCGCCTGCATAGTCTTTCAGGCCCGCGCTATGCGCAGTGGCAAGCGCCGCCCGCAGATCAGCAATATGATTGTCGCGCTCGTTTCTTTGCTTGAGCTCAAGGTTAGCCAACTCCGCCTGACGCGTCAGAACGCTGGCCTGCAGCCGGTCGGCGAATTCTTTATCGATCAATTCGAGAGCCTGCTTGTTTACGGCGTCGATATAGCCAGTGAGAAGCTGCCTAGCAGCCGTTGCGTTATTTGCCGTGAAAGACAAGGTATAGCCGGGAGAAATATCATTCTTGCCAGGCGCCTTGACTTTCAAGTCATCGAGTGCCATGTGCTGCAACACGCGGCCGGCGCTGACGGCGCTCATACCCTGGGTCTGCTTTTTATAATATTCACTATCTTGAATGAAATCCTGCCGAACGCCTTCAGTACCGCTGAGCTCAATGAAATCGCTGAACAGCTTGCTGGCAAGCGCCGATACATCGACCACACCCTCGCCGGTAGCGCGGGCAAAGGCGCGGCGTAGCTCCAGGTAGGCTTTGACCTGCTCTACTCTGGGAGCCCGGACGTAAGCGATCGACGTCCATTTTTCCGTAGCGGTCAGCGCATAAGCCAACGCTATTGCCGCCCCCAGCAAGGTAATCGCCGCTATTGTCCATTTTCTGTGCCAAAGCAGACGAAACAGTTCCAGCAGATCGATCTCGTCCTCACACCGCCGTGGCGAATATTGTTCCACCGGCTTGCTTATATTGTTCACATTTCATCCTGTTTTTACGTTGCCACACTTTGCATTCCCCTGCAGCACGAACTGGGCCCGGGCCTATGGGCAATGCCAGCATCAAGCGTTGCCCGCGAGGTTGCCAAATCCCCACAGCCTTCGTGTACGGTTCGTAGAAAGCTTTGATGTTCCCGGCCAAGGCCTGCGGCAAGCCTTTAAAACACATTTGCTCAAGAACTGATAAGTATTTTACAACAACCATATGGTTTTCAATTGGCTTCATGCTTATAGCAAACTTCGTCCATGCCGAATCTGGACGAAAAACAAGCTTTTGCCATCCGCCTGAAACAGGCGCTCAAGCGTAGCCACAAGAAAGTGGAAACGGCGGCGGAGCTTGCCTTGCAATTCAATCTGCGCCATTCGGGGGAGTCCGTCACGGCGCAAGCCGCCCAGAAATGGCTGACGGGAAAAAGCCGTCCGACCATGGACAAAATAGAGACGCTGGCCGGCTGGCTGAACGTATCGGCCCAATGGCTGCGCTACGGCATTGGTGAAAAAAACCAGGCACCTCCCCTGACGCTTCGTTCACGCGAACCCGAACTAGGCCTCCCGGCATTGAGCCAGGAGGAAATCGCGCTGATGCTGCGCATCCGCAGCCTGCCTGAGCACCGCCGGTATCTGGTGACCGAAATCGTCGAACAATTCGCCCTGGAACAGGAGATCTGGCCGAGCTAGCGCCTTCACGATGTGCATCGCACGCCACAAAACGCAAACAAATGTAAGTGGCCGGCTCTAGGCCCGTTCATTTGTTGCTTTTGGATGCTTTTGCGAGGGGTGTATTTACGTTTACCGCCGGAATCTCGGAGACAATGGCATTGTCAGTTTTCATTCAAACAGGTGTAAACATGAAACGTCTACTTATTGCAGGGGCTGCTGCCTTGGCGCTACTTGGATCGAGCGCCGCCATGGCCCGTGTCGACGTCGGCATTTCTATCGGAGTACCAGGCGTCGTCATTGGCGGCCCCGGGTATTATGCTCCGCCGCCGCCCGTCTACGTGGCGCCGCCGCCGGTGGTGTATGCCCCCGCACCTGTCGTGGTCGTGCCGCGCCATCGCTACTACGCGCCCGTGCCCGTCTATGGCCCGCGTTACTACCGCGAAGGCTTCCGCGAATACCGTGGTCCTCGCCGCGACTGGCGGCGCGACCCTCACCATCGTTGACCGACCCAATCTCCTTGGGATGAGCAGCAACTTAAAGGCCGTTTTCACGGCCTTTTTTTTGCCTCCAAGAGACTCGCAAGACGCAAAGTCCCGGGAGCCGCCAGCCGCGTGAACGGCGCAGCGCGGCTTTTTTTCATCCCGCAAAAAATGCCGCACCCGCGGCGGGCTCGCACCCGCCCAGCACCCCGGGCAAATTTACCTCGGGGGAGCGGGTCATCATAAGATGGATCAGGCCTTAAGCTGCTGCAGGCCGCCCATGTAGGGGCGCAGAACCTCGGGTACGACGATGCTGCCGTCTTCCTGCTGATAGTTTTCCAGCACCGCCACCAGGGCGCGGCCTACGGCCAGGCCCGAGCCATTGAGCGTATGCAGGTATTCCGGCTTGCCCTTTTCCGGGCGGTAGCGGGCCTGCATGCGGCGCGCCTGGAAAGCCTCGCAATTGGAGACCGAGGAAATTTCGCGCCAGGTATTCTGGGCGGGCAGCCATACTTCCAGGTCGTAGGTCTTGGACGACCCGAAACCCATATCGCCGCCGCACAGCAGCACGACGCGGTAGGCAATGCCCAGGCGCTGCAACACCGTTTCGGCATGCACGACCATTTCTTCCAGCACCTGGTACGACGAGTCGGGATGCACGATCTGCACCATCTCGACCTTGTCGAACTGATGCTGTCGGATCATGCCGCGCACGTCCCGCCCGCCGCTGCCCGCTTCGGAACGGAAACACGGTGTGTGGGCGGTAAGCCGTATGGGCAGGTCGGACTGGGCCGTGATGGTGTCGCGCATGGAGCCCGCCAGGGTGATTTCCGCCGTGGAAATGAGGTACAAGTCTTCGTGCGGTATGGCGTTGCCCTGTTCGTCCACAGCCGGCTCGTCGTCTCCGCCCTTGGTCACCCAGAACATATCGTCCTTGAACTTGGGAAGCTGGCCCGTACCGAACAAGGTGGAACCATTGACGATATACGGCGTGTAGCACTCTTGATAGCTGTGTTCGCCGGTCTGCAGGTTCAGCATGAACTGGGCCAGCGCGCGATGCAGCCGGGCAATGGGGCCGCGCAGCATCATGAAGCGCGAACCGGAAAGCTTGCGCGCCGTTTCGAAATCCAGGCCGATGGGTTCGCCCAGGGCTACGTGGTCTTTGGGCTCGAAGGCGAAAGGCCGGGGATTGCCCTGGGCATCGGTCGCCATGCCTGGCGGCAGCCAGCGCCGCACTTCGACGTTGTCGTCGCTGGACGCGCCATCGGGCACGCTTTCATGCGGCAGGTTCGGAATGGTCATGAGCCAGGCATTGAGCTCGCCCTGGACTTCCCCCAGATCGTGCTCCAGCTCTTTGAGGCGGGCCGGGATGGCCTGCGACTCGGCCATTTCGGCCGCGGCGTCCTCGCCCTTGGACTTGAGTTGGCCGATCAGCTTGGAAATGGCGTTGCGACGGGCTTGCAAGGTTTCGGTCTCGACCTGGAGGGCCTTGCGGCGGGCTTCGAGCTGGCCGAACCTTTCGGTGTCGAATGCGATGTGCCGGCGCGCCAGCGCATTCACAACGGTCGTAATGTCTTTACGCAACTGATTGGGGTCTAACATAATCCACCAGAAAAATTAAGATAAAAATTCAATTTGGCACCGCCGGGACACCGCTTGGCGCGTGGTGTTCCGTCTCAGTCCGAGTCGCGCAACCTTATTCGAACATGGCCTCGCCTGGCCTCGGCCTGAAGTCCGCAGCTTGCACTTTGGCTCATGGTCAAGACTTGCTCTGCTTGTCCAGCTCACGAAGAAAAGCCAGCTTGTCCGCGATTTTACCTTCCAGCCCGCGATCTGTCGGACGGTAGAACCTGGCGCGCAAGCCATCGGGAAAATAGTTCTCGCCGGCGGCATAGCCGTGGGGCTCGTCATGCGCGTACCGGTACGCCTTGCCATGGCCCAATTCCTTCATGAGCTTGGTAGGCGCATTGCGCAAATGCATGGGCACGGGTGCGCTGCCATGCTCCTGTACATACGACTTGGCCGCCTTGTAGGCGTTGTAGACGGCATTGGATTTGGCTGCGCACGCCAAATACACCACCGCCTGCGCCAGGGCCAGCTCGCCTTCGGGCGAACCGAGGCGCTCGTAGATGTCGGCGCCGTTCAAGGCCAGCTCGGTGGCGCGCGGGTCGGCCAGGCCGATGTCTTCGACCGCCATGCGCACGATGCGGCGCGACAGATAGCGGGGATCGACGCCGCCGTCCAGCATGCGCGCGAACCAGTACAGCGAGGCGTCGGGATCCGAGCCGCGCACCGCTTTGTGCAAAGCGCTGATCTGATCGTAGAAGGCGTCGCCGCCCTTGTCGAAACGCCGCAGGTTTTGCGACAGGGAAGTTTCCAGCCATTCGGAATCGATGAGCTCACGCTGGGCGTTGCGGGCCGACTCGGCCACCACCTCCACGGCATTGATCAGGCGGCGCGCATCGCCGTCGGCCCAGGCCGCCAGTTGCGCCTGCGCATCGGCGTCGAAGATCAAAGGCGAAGCTTCGGGCGTGGCATTGAGTATGAGCATCGCCCGGCCAATAAGGGCCAGCAGGTCTTCCTGCGCGATGGATTCCAGCACGTACACGCGGGCGCGCGACAGCAAGGCCGAATTGACTTCGAACGAAGGATTCTCGGTGGTCGCGCCGATGAACGTGAACAGCCCGCTTTCCACATACGGCAGAAAAGCGTCTTGCTGCGCCTTGTTGAAGCGGTGCACCTCGTCGACGAACAGGATGGTGCGGCGGCCCTGCCCTTGCGCCACCTGGGCGGCAACGACCGCATCGCGAATGTCCTTCACCCCGCCCAGCACCGCCGAAATGGCCAGGAACTGCGCGTCGAACCCATCGGCCATCAGGCGCGCCAGCGTGGTCTTTCCCACGCCCGGCGGCCCCCAGAAGATCATGGAATGCGGGCGGCCCGAATCGAAAGCCACGCGCAAAGGCTTGCCCGGCCCCAGCAAATGGGCCTGGCCGACCACCTCGTCCAGGGTTCTGGGCCGCAGGCGTTCCGCCAGCGGGGTATGGGCCAGCGTGGCGGCGGAATTGGCGAAGAGATCCTGGGACTTCTGCACAATGGCCTATTTCATCTTGACGACATCCACCCCCTTGGGCGGCACGAACTTGAATTCGCCGGCCGGCAAAGACGGATTGGCCTTGATGCCGTCCAGGTCGATGCGGGTGGTCTGTCCGAAGGAATCGAGCAGCACGAGGCGGGCGGGCAGGTCGTTGCGAAAGCCGATGTCGACATAGGAAAAACCGGCATCGGCGCTGCGCGGCTTGGCGCGCAGCCATTGCAAGCCGTCGTTGTCGGGCAAGGCGCTGACATTGAAGGAGTCTTCCAGCGCCCCCGAGCCGAACAGGACCGCGGCGGGCGAAGAGCCTATGGACTTGTCGACGGGACGCTCCGTGACCTGGGCCAGGTCGGGATCGTATTGATATACCGTAGTGCCGTCCGACACCACGAGCTGCTCGTAGGGCTTCTTGACTGCCCACTTGAACTTGCCCGGACGCTGGAACGAAAACTGCCCCGACTGCGCCGGCTTGCCCCGGCCGTCGCGAACCAGGGTCTGCTGGGTAAAGCTGCCGGTGGCCGATGCGACCTTGGCGATGAACTGGTGCAGTTGCGCCGGCGCATCGGCCGACCACGCAACGACGGGGCTGACCGCCAGCAAGGCGGCGGCCGCATAATGCTTAATCCGCACTGGATGATTCTCCGGCTGGAACGAGGATTTCACGATTGCCGTTGGACTGCATGGCCGACACCAGGCCGGCCTGCTCCATTTGCTCGAGCAGCCGCGCCGCGCGGTTGTAGCCGATGCGCAAATGGCGCTGCACCGACGAAATGGAGGCGCGGCGGTTTTTCAGGATGACTTCGACGGCCTGGTCGTACAAGGGGTCGGACTCGGCATCGGCGAAGCCGGTCACGCTGCCCACGCCATCGCCGGTTTCGCCTTCCAGCGCGCCCTCGAGCAGCCCTTCCACGTAATTGGGTTCACCCTGCTCTTTCAGGCATTCGACCACGCGATGGACTTCGTCGTCGCTGACGAAGGCGCCATGCACCCGCACCGGCAGGCCGGTGCCCGGAGGCATGTACAGCATGTCGCCCTGGCCCAGCAGGGTTTCAGCCCCCATCTGGTCCAGGATGGTGCGCGAATCGATCTTGGACGACACCTGGAAGGCGATGCGGGTGGGAATATTGGCCTTGATCAGCCCGGTGATGACATCGACGCTGGGCCGCTGCGTGGCCAGGATGAGGTGTATGCCCGCGGCCCGCGCCTTTTGAGCAAGACGGGCGATGAGCTCTTCGATTTTCTTGCCCACCACCATCATCAGGTCGGCGAGCTCGTCGATGACCACAACGATGGTGGGCAGCGTGGCGAGGGGCTCGGGCGCGTCGGGCGTCAGCGAGAACGGGTTCGGGATGGGTTCTTCGCGCTTGATGGCTTCGCGTATCTTGGTGTTGTAGCCCGCCAGGTTGCGCACCCCCATCTTGCTCATCAGGCGGTAGCGCTTTTCCATTTCGCCGACGCACCAGTTGAGCGCATTGGCCGCATGCCGCATGTCGGTGACCACCGGGGCCAGCAAATGCGGAATGCCTTCGTAGATGCTCATTTCGAGCATCTTTGGGTCGATGAGGATGAGGCGGGTTTGCGAGGCGTCGGCCTTGTACAGCAAGGACAGGATCATGGCGTTGATGCCGACCGACTTGCCCGAACCCGTGGTGCCGGCCACCAGCAAGTGCGGCATTTTGGCCAGATCGGCCACCACGGGGTTGCCCGCGATATCCTTGCCCAGAGCCATGGTGACAGACGAGGCGCTGGCGTAATAGGTTTGCGAGCCGATGATTTCGGACAGCTTGACCATCTGGCGCTTGGGATTGGGCAGTTCCAGCCCCATGAGGTTCTTGCCGGGGATGGTTTCGACCACGCGTATGCTGACCAGGCTCAACGCCCGCGCCAGGTCCTTGGCGAGATTGACGATCTGGCTGCCCTTGACGCCCGTGGCCGGCTCGATTTCGTAGCGCGTGATGACCGGGCCGGCCTGGGCCGCCACCACGGTTACCTTGACACCGAAATCCGATAGTTTTTTCTCGATGAGCCGGGAGGTGAATTCGATGGTTTCGGGCGTAACGGTTTCCTGCCGCTCGGTAACCGGATCGAGCAGGCTGACTTCGGGCAGGTCGCCGGAGCCGCCCGCCGCCGCGGACGGTGGCGCGAACAGGGTTTGCTGCTTTTCTTTTTCGACGCGCACCGACTTGGGCACCGAAACCACAGAGGGCTCGATGCGCACAGGCTGTTCGTGCACCAGTTGTTCCTGTATGGCCACAACGCTTTCGTCGCGCTCGGCCTTTTTTACCTGCCCCACGCGGCGGTCTTCACGGGCTGCCTTGAGCTCGAACACGCGCTTGACGGATTTTTCGATGAAGAGGCCCACCCGTTCGAACAGATGCAGCCACGAGAACCCCAGGAACAGGCTGGCGCCCACGGCGATGAACACCAGCAGCAACAAGGTGCAGCCGGTGACGCCCACGCCTTGCGACAAGGCCGCCGACAGCAGTTTGCCCAGTTCGCCGCCCGCGCCGCTGGGCAGGCTGGCGCCCAGCGCCTGCAATTGCTGCGCCTCGATGCCCATGGCGCCCAGGAACAACAATACAAAGCCTATGCCCACTTCCCAGCGGATGCGCGGCAGGACTTCCAGCTTGAGATTGGGCAGCAAGGAATTGGTGAGGCGGTAAAACCCGACGGCCACGCGCTGCGCCAGCAGCGCCACCCATAGCCACGAGGAGTAGCCGAACAGGAACAGCAGCAGATCGGACACATAGGCCCCGAGCATGCCGCCGCCGTTCTGGGCGCCCACCGTATGCACGGAATGCGACCAGCCGGGGTCGGACGGCGACCAGGTGGCCAGCACCAGACCCAGCCACGCGGCCAGGGCCGCGAACAGGATCCAGCGCGCTTCGCGGACCAATCCCGACAAGCGGGTTTGCAGCGCCGAAGGGCCGTTGCGCACATTGCGCGAGGAGCGGGAGGATGCAGCAGGTAATCTAGCCATGGACTCATTATAATTGCCTAAGTGAATTTTTCGGATTTTCTGTAATGACCACACCCAAACACGCCAAAGTCCTTATCCTGGGCTCGGGCCCGGCCGGCTATACGGCCGCCGTCTACGCCGCCCGCGCCAACCTGAAGCCCGTGCTCATCACGGGGCTGGAACAAGGCGGGCAGCTCATGACCACCACCGACGTCGACAACTGGCCCGCCGACGCGCAAGGCGTGCAGGGCCCCGACCTGATGCAGCGCTTCCAGGCCCATGCCGAGCGCTTCGAAACCGAACTCGTGTTCGACCACATCGCCAGCGTCGACCTCTCCAAGCGCCCTTTCACGCTTACCGGCGACACGGGCAGCATCTATACCTGCGACGCCCTCATCATCGCCACGGGCGCCTCGGCCCAATACCTGGGCCTGCCCTCGGAACAGGCATTCATGGGCAAGGGGGTTTCGGGCTGCGCCACCTGCGATGGTTTCTTTTATAAAAAACAAGATGTTATCGTCGTAGGCGGCGGCAATACCGCTGTCGAGGAAGCCCTGTACCTGTCCAATATCTGCGCCACGGTCACCCTGGTGCACCGGCGCGACAAATTCCGCGCCGAACCCATCCTGGTGGACAAGCTCATGGAAAAGGTCAACCACGGCAACATGAAGCTCAAGCTGTTCCGCGAGCTCGACGAAGTCCTGGGCGACGCCTCGGGCGTCACCGGTGTGCGCCTGCGCAACAACAAAACAGGCGAAACCGAAGAACTCGCCGTCACCGGCGCCTTCATCGCCATCGGCCACAAGCCCAATACCGGGCTTTTCGAAGGCCAGCTCAATATGGAAAACGGCTACATCATCACCCAGGGCGGCCTGAACGGCATGGCCACGCAAACCTCGGTGCCGGGCGTCTTCGCCGCGGGCGATGTGCAGGACCACGTCTATCGCCAAGCCATCACCAGCGCCGGCACGGGCTGCATGGCCGCGCTGGATGCACAGCGATGGTTGGAGAATGCGGCCTGAAAAACCCGGCCTGGCCGACCTGAAGCGGCTGCGCAACGAACAACGGGAAACCGAAGCCCCCAAGGCCGCAGGCCGGACAAAACCGGGGCCGGCCTCGACGCGCCCCGCAACCTCATCTCGCCGTGGTTCCGCCGGCGGCACGGCGCCTGCGGGCCCGGCGGCAGATGTCAAGCGGCAGGCTGCCTCGCGCATCGGGCCCGACGATCACGGCCAAGAGGCCGCCCACCCGCCAGCAACGGCACTCGACGAGGAAGACCGGGCCCTTTTCCGGCAGGCGGTCAAAACCGTCCAGCCGCTCAAGAGCGCCCGGCGGGCCAGCCTCCCAGCGCGCACGCAAGCCGCGGATCTGCTGCGCCAACGCCGCGAGCACGCCATGGGGCACGAAACGGCCAGTCTTTCGGCCGTTTCGGATCACTATGCTCCAGCGCGCCTGAAGCACGACGACACCAGCTTTTTACAGGCGGGCCACGGCCCGGATCTGATCAAAGGCCTGAAGCGCGGCAAATGGCCGATCGAAGCCAGCCTGGATTTGCACGGATCCACCCTGGACGAAGCCCGCGGGCGCCTGGAACAGTTTCTGCAATCGTGCCTGACCCACCGCATAAAATGCGTGCGCATCGTGCACGGCAAGGGCTTCGGCTCGAAAGACGGCGCCTCGGTGCTGAAGCAGACGGTACGGCAATGGCTTTCGCAAATGCGGGAGGTCAAAGCCTATACGGAATGCGCAGAACAGGATGGCGGCGCTGGCGCCATACAGGCGCTCTTGAAAGTAGACATGCCCCAGGCCGGCCCAAAATGACAAAGGCCGGCGAGAGTATCGCCGGCCTTTGTGCCTTTATATTTTTTATGGGATGTGCTGCTTTTTTTGTATGCCGTTTAACCGGCCTGCCCCTATGGAGCTATGTCTCCTCACCTGCATGAACGGCAGTTTGCACCAATTATCGGCAATTGACACTTAGGGAATGCACCTAGACTGTGCAAATTCTTGTGCAAAGCCCCTGGATACGCCACATTCGCGCGCCCCAATCCCGCACGAATCCGCGCCGGAAAATCTCAAAAACTAGATTTCCGCTTGACTGCCCGTCAACCTGGTCCGCCCGGCAATCCGCACGCCCCGATCAACCCCGGCCCTCACCCAGCAGATTCGCGCCCTTGACGGCTCCCGGCACCCATGCAAGAAACACCACGACCGCCCAGAAAATCATGGCCGCGCCCGCGCTCCATTGCTCGTCCGGCAAATATACGCTGCATAGCTGCTGCGGCGCGCCTTGATAGATAAGGCCCACGGCAATGGTCATCCAGCACCAGTTGAACAGGAAGAAAGCCTGGATGACCAACCCCGCCCTGCGCCAAGAAGCACCCAGGAGCAGGCCGGCCAGAATCAGCGACGCTACCTTGATCGTGCCGACCACCGGATCCAGCACCGCCAGATCCAGCGCCGCGGGAACCATCCAGAAGGCGGTGGCCAGCGCGGTGAACACCATGGCGGCCAAGCCCTTGGCATTCCAGGGCTGTATCCATACGGCCAGGCGCGGCCCCGCCGCGCACGCGCCCAGCCAGCCCACGACAAACAGCAAAGGAAGCTCAATGCCCATGTGCCGCGCCATATGCGCTTCGAACCAGGGCCGGAACACGGCCAGCCCCGCCAACAGCAAGCCCGGCAGCCACGCCGGGACGCGGTGACCCAGCCTGCCCACGTCAGCGCTCCGCCGAGCGCAAATAGTCGACAAGCGCAAGATCGGGCCTGTCGGTATCGTAGGCGCGGGCGAGACGCCCTTGCTCGTTGATAACAAACAAGGCCGAATTATGGGAGTACCCGCCCAACCCATCAGGAATCACCACGATGCCGAACAACTTCAGCAAAGCCGGCAGGTCTTGCGCGTTGCGCACCGTGGCGGTCCGCCACAAAGCCGTGTCGGCCCCCACCGAGCGCGCGTGTTCGGCCATGACCTGCGGCGTGTCGTTCGAAGGGTCGAAGCTGAGCGTCAGCAATCGCACCTTGTCCCGCAACCCCAGGCT
>Ga0180219_1000219_pt1 | contig 57999 bp, 55 predicted proteins | sample eDN3rd30CBELigMG_FD_151338 | JGI IMG/M metagenome (GOLD analysis project Ga0180219, IMG submission 151338) | Enriched Miracle-Growth compost microbial communities from Emeryville, California, USA - eDNA 3rd pass 30_C BE-Lig MG (version 2)... ...
GTGCCGGGCAGGAACTGGCCGGGGAAGACCTCGGTCGTGCTGCCGTTGACGACGTAGGAGATGATGTCCTTGTAATAGAGCGCGAGCGCGACGATCGTCTCGCGGTCGGGATACCATTCGATCGACACGTCATATTGATTGGCGCGGAAGGGCTGCAGGTCGGGGTTGCCGCCGGTCGCGGTCAGGGTGGTGCCGTTGAGGTTGATGCCCGGGGCAATCTGCGCGAAATTGGCGCGCGCGACCGTCCGCCCGGCGGCGAAGCGAGCGACCAGCTCGTCAGTCACGTCGACGCGCAGGTTCACGCTGGGCAGCACGTCGGTATAGGCCGACTTGACCGTCAACGGCGTATAGTCGCCGAAGGGGCTTTCTTCGGTCGGGGCCGGACCGCCGAGAATGTTGCCCGACGCGGTCTGTTCGGTGCGGATCACGCGGACGCCGACATTGGCGTCCCAGCCCTGGCCGCCCAGCTTGGCCATCGCATAGCCGCCATAGGTCTTTTCATTGACCTGGAAGGTGGAACCCGGAACCACATAGCGGGTGCGGTTCGCCGCCGGCTGGGCGCGGAAGATCGATTCGAGCGCGGCGCGATCGACCGTCCAATAGTCGGTCAGCGTGCCCGGTTGGGCGATATTGTCGAGGAAATCGCCGGGCGTCGTCCCGCCGACGAAATCGGCGGCGGTGCAGGGCGCCGCGCCGCAGCTTAGCGGCAGGAAGGCGCCGCCGTCGGTGCTCATCCACAGCGATCCGCGGTCGTGGTCGGTATATTTGACGCCAAATTTCAGCGCCTGCACCGGCCCCCACTCGACGCCGTGCTGATAGTCGAGATAGGCATATTTCTCTTCGTCGTCGCTCTGCACCGTCGGCAGGCGCGCGAAGTCGATGAGCATGCCGGTCGGCGAGGTCGGGTCGGGGCTGGTGAAGGAAACCTGCGGCGCGCGGCCGCGCAGGTCGTAACTGAACGAGCCCGGCGCCGCGGTTTCGAGGAAATATTCGTTGACCGTGTCGCCGTTGGCGCGCGTCCAGCCTACCTTGACGTGCAGGAAGCTGTTGTCGCCGCTGTGCCAGGTCAGGTCGAAATCGCCGGCCATGGTCTCGGCATAGGCTTCGCGCGCGATCGCGTCATAGACCACCGCCCGGCTACCCGGCAGCGAGGTGACGGTGCCCGCGACCACCGTGCCGTCGACGACGGTCGCGTCGGTCAGCGCGCCGCCGTCGCCGAGCGCACGGTCGGGCCAAGCGAGGTAGTTCTGGTTGAAATTGTCGGCGTTGAATCGGGAATAGAGGCCGGTGACGTTGATCTCGAGCGCGTCGCTCGGCCGGAACTGGAGGCTGATATTGCCGCCGTAGCGCTCGCGCTCCTGGGTGAAGAGCGGCGAACCAATCAGCGTCGGTACCCCGTCGGTGCCCGCCGCGCCGCCGGGGTTCGAATAGCCGAGCACCTCGATGCCGTCGCGGCGCGTCTGGCGCTTCTGATAGATGCCGCCGATCAGGATGCCGAAGGTATCGGCCGCATTCTTCCAGCTCACCATGCCCGAAAGCTGGGGATCGACCGTGTCGGCGCGGTCGGCGTAGACGAGCTGGGCCGACGCGGAGAGAGTGAAGGGATCGAGGTCGAGCGGATTGCGCGTGTGGACGTTGATCGCCCCGCCGACGCCGCCTTCCTCGACGTCCGCCTGCGGGCTCTTGTACACCTCGATCCGGCCGACGATCTCGGCGGGCAGGGTCAGATAGTTGAAACTGCGGGTCGAATCGAGCTGGTCGAGGATGAACCAGTCGGCGGTCGCGATCGCGTGGCCGTTGACTAGCGTCTTGGTGAGGTTGGGCGCGGTTCCGCGTAGTGACACGCGCTCGCCCTCGCCGAACTCGCGATTGACGACGATGCCGGGCACGCGCTGAAGCGCCTCGGCGACATTCTTGTCCGGAAATTTGCCGATATCCTCGGCACTGATGACGTCGGCGATCACATCCGAATCGCGCTTGGCCTCGATCGATTGGCGCAGCGCGCCGCGAATGCCCGTGACAACGATTTCGGAATCGGCGCTGTCGGCCGCCGGCGAACTCGGCACGTCTTGGGCCTGTGCTGGGGCTGCGGTCAGGAGCAGGGTGAAGACGCTCACCGATGTCATAATACGTATTGTATTGGTCATGTCGCTCTCCCTCATCGTCGTGCCGTTTATATTTGGCTGATTTATACAGGAAAAATATCGCTCCTACAGCGTGCGTCAAGAGATTTCCCGCATTCCGCCTGTTGGTGGCGCGAAGCGTCGGTTTTTATTGGTTCTTTATTGGTATTGACAGAGGGGCTGACGTCCGGCGTTCATCATGGGCGGCAACATGCGCCTTCGACTCTCGGTCGGCGCGCGATCTTCCGAATGTTGATATCGCCTAGAAATCGGGCAGCGTCTGACGCGCGAAACCCCAGCCCTTGAGCTCGGCGCTCGCGGCGCGATCCAGAAGGTCGCCCGCGTCGGCGATCGTCCAGTGGCCGGGGCTGTCGATGCCGGCGAGCGCATCCCAGCCGATCGGCGCCGCGACGGACGCGCCTTTGCGGGCGCGCGCCGAATAGGGCATGATCGCGGTGCTGCCGCGCTGGTTGCGCAGCCAGTCGATGAAGATCTTGCCCTTTCGCTTCGCCTTGCTCATCGTCGCGGTGAAGCGGTCCGGTTCGGCGAGGCTCAGCGCTTCGGCGAATCGCTTCGAGAAATCCTTGTGCGCGTCCCAGTCGTGACCGGGATCTAGGGGTACGACGATATGCACGCCCTTGCCGCCCGAAAGCATCGCGAAACTGACGAGCCCGATGTCGGCGAGCTGGCGCTTCAGGTCGGCGGCCGCCTTCTTCACGTCGGCGAAATCGAGCCCCTCGTCGGGGTCGAGGTCGAAGACCATGCGATCGGGCTTTTCAACCGCGTCGGCATGGCTGCCCCAGCCGTGGAACTCGATCGTCCCCATCTGGACGCAGGCGAGGACGCCGTTCGCATCCTCGACGTAGATATAATCCTCGACTCCGCCGTCCTTCTCGCGGATCGGGACGTGGTGGACATGGTCGCCGAAGCTGCCCGAATCATGTTTCTGGAAGAAACATTGCTTGGCGCGGCCTTGCGGGCAGCGGACGAGACTGACCGGGCGGCGCGCCATGTGCGGAAGCATGACCGGCGCAACCGCGGCATAATAGTCGGCAAGATCGCCCTTGGTCGCTTTGGCCTCGGGAAAGATCACGCGGCTGCGGTTGCTGATCGTCACGTCGGTGGCGGGCGCGGGGGCCGCCTCTTGGATCTCGGGAGTCACGTCTTTTGCCTCCTTGTCGGCGCGCAAGCCGACGAAGCTTGCGTGGCGGACCGATCCGCCCGCGGTATATTCGGCAAAGGCGATTTCGGCGACCAGATCGGGCTTCAGCCAGCGGACCTTGCGCGCTGCGGCCGGCTCGACCGCGGCCGGCGCGGTCTTGCGGGCGCGGCCCGCGAACTTGCTTGCGAGCATCGCCATCGTGTCGGCGTCGAAGCCGGTGCCGACATTGCCATTGTAGACGAGCGTACCGTCCTTGTGCTGGGCGAGGAGCAGCGAAGCGAAGGGGCGTGCTTTCGCCGACGAGGGTTTCCAGCCGACGATGACGAATTCTTGGCGGCGGGTGCATTTGACCTTCACCCAGCTATGCGTGCGGCGGCCCACATAGGCGGCGTCGGCGCGTTTCGAGATGATGCCTTCCTGCGCCGCGCCGCATAGCGCGTCATAGAGGCGCTCGCCGGCGCCGATGACATGGTCGGCGACGGCGATCGGGGGCGCGGCGTCGCGCAGCAGCGCCTCGAGCCGCTCCTTGCGTTCGAGATTGCCGAGTTTAATGAGCGATTTTCCGTCCTGTTCGAGCAGGTCGAAAGCGAAGAAATGAAGCTCGGCCTTTTCGTCCTGCGCGCCGTGCCCGCGCTTGAGGACGGCCTGGAGCGCCGAGAAGTCGGGATTGCCCTGCCCGTCATAGGCGACGATCTCGCCGTCGATCAGGCAGGGAGGCAGGCCAAACGCCGCGATGCGTTCGGCGAGCGGCGCGAATTTGTCGGTCCAGTCGAGCCCGCTGCGGGTGTAGACGACGACCGCGCTCCCCGCTGCGGCGACGAGCGCGCGGTAGCCGTCATATTTGATCTCGTGGAACCAGTTGTTGCCGCTCGGCACCGCATCGACGAGGGTCGCTAGCTGGAGCGGACGGAATTTGGGCGGCTTGCCCTTCGGCGCGGTGGTTCGGGCGACCTTTTCGTTATGCGCGGCCGCTGCCTCCATCTTCTTTGCGAAGGCCGCGCCTTTCGTGCCCTTCAGCGACTGTTCGCCGCCCGCATCGCCCGCGATCTCGGCCATGGCGCGGCCGGTGAGGACGCTGGTGAGGTGACGGCCGGTCAGCTCGTCGCTGCCGCCGGCATAGGCGTCGTCGATCTTCCGCAACAGCCAGTTCTCGCGCTTCTCTCCGGGGCGCGGCTTCATGCGGACAAGCAGCCATTCGCCCTTCATCCGCTCGCCGTCGAGGGTGAAATGCAGGTGACCCTTCTCGATGTCCCTGGCGCTCTTGCCTTCGACCGGCGCCCAGGTGCCGCGATCCCACAGCATCACCGAGCCGCCGCCATATTCGCCCTTGGGGATCGTGCCTTCGAAATCGGCATAGGCCATCGGATGATCCTCGGTCCGCACCGCGAGGCGCTTGTCGGCGGGGTCGGCGCTCGGCCCCTTGGTCACCGCCCAGCTCTTGAGCACGCCGTCCGCTTCGAGCCGGAAATCGTAATGGAGCCGCGTCGCGTCATGCTTCTGGACGATGAAGCGGTTGCCCTTCCCCTTCGCGACCTCGCCCGCGGGTTCGGGGGTCAGCTTGAAATCGCGTTTCTTCCTATATTGGGCGAGGGGGTCGGCGCGGGCCATGTTACGCGCGCTTCCTGGCCGGCGTCTTCCTTGCGGGCGCTTTCTTCGCCGGGGCCTTCTTTTTCGCGGCGGCGGGTTTCTTCTTGCCCTCGACCGAGGCGCGGAGCGCCGCCATCAGGTCGATGACGTTCGATCCGGTGCCGATGTCGGCGGGTTCCTCGACATCCTCCAGCACGCGTTTGCCCTTGGCCTTCGCCTTCTTGGCGATCACGCGTTTCAGCGCGTCGACATAATGGTTGTGGTAATCCGCGGCGTCGAACGTGCCGGTCTTCTTGTCGATCAGCGTCTCGGCGAGGTCGAGCAAGTCGGCGTCGGGCTTCGCGGTGCCGATATCGCGAAAATAGCCCGCCGCCTTGTTCACTTCGTCGGCGTAACGCAGCACTTCGAGGACGAGGCCCTTGCCGCAAGGACGCAAGGCCACGAGTTGTTCCTGCCCGCGCAGCGCGAGCTGGCCGAGTCCGACCTTCTGCGTGCGCTTCAGCGCCTCGCGCAGGACGATATAGGCCTCCTCGGCCAGTTCGTCGGCGGGGACGACGTAATAGGGCTTTTCGTAGTAGAGGATGTCTATCTCCCCCTTGTCGACGAACTGGACGAGTTCGAGCGTGTGCTTGCTCTCCAGCTTGACCGCCTCGATCTCCTCCTCGTCGAGCAGGACGTAATTGCCCTTCGCCAGTTCGTAGCCCTTGACGATGTCGTCGCGGTCGATCGGGCCGATGCCGGGGACGATCTTTTCATATTTGATCGGCTTGCCGCTCGGCTCGTGGATCTGGCGAAAGCTGATGCCCGCGCCCGACCGGGTCGCGGGATAGATTTCGACGGGGATCGACACCAGCGCGAGCCGGATCTGTCCTTTCCAATAGGCGCGCGCGGCCATCGGCAATCCTTTCACAGCCTTTTCGGACTCCAAATGATCGGAAACGCCGCCGGGTTCCCGGCCGCCGCCACCGCGACTGCGCTTGATTTGCCGTCTTCGCTCGCCTAGCCGCGCAGCAGAGATTTGGAGATCAAACCCATGACCGACACCCCTCCCGACCATCTGTCGACCAATCCGCGCTCGCCCCATTTCGACATGGAGGTGCTGCAGCGCGGCATCGGCATCCGCTTCAAGGGCAAAGAACGCACCGACGTCGAGGAATATTCGATTTCGGAAGGCTGGATCCGCGTCGCCGCGGGCAAGTCGAAGGACCGTTTCGGCCAGCCGATGACGATCAAGCTGTCGGGCGAGGTCGAAGCCTGGTTCGAGGATGTCGCAGGTGAGTCCGAAAGCGGTGAGGAAGCCTGATTAAGCCTGTCGCTTCGCTACGCGCGCAATGACGTTGGAGCTGGGCTTCAGTTGCCCAGCGACGCCGCGACCAGCGCAAGGCCGTTGCCCGGCTTCCAGTCGTTCTTCGCCCACACCGGTTCGTCATAGCCGGGACGCGGATTGTCGCCGCCGGCATTGGGGTAGATGAAGCCCTGCACCGGATTGACGCGGGTGCCGAGGTCGCCGATCGGGGCGTACCAGACGCGCACGAGACTCCAGTCGCCGGCATCGCTGACGTCGACGACGCGGACGTTGCGTTCGATCTGTCCGCGGCGGCCGCGGATCGGCGACCAGTTGGAATGACTGATCAGGATTTCGCGCTCGCTGACGATCTTTTCGACCACGGCGACATGGCCGAGCGGCATGCCGCGCGTGCCGGCGAAGGCCATCACCGCGCCTTCGCGGGGTTCCTGGCCGCGGTCGTAGTCGCCCGCCGCCTGCGCCCACCAGGTCCTGGCATTGCCGTAGATTTCGATGCCCGATTCGGCGCGGGCGAAGGGAACGCACTGGAGCGCCGCGGCTGGCGTGCTGGTCATCAGGCCGGCGAGCATCAGCAAGGATGCGGCGGCGGCACCGAAAAAGCGGCGAATGGGCATGAAAGGCGACCCCCCATTGGCTTGTCTTCAAGCGTTGGAGGCTGTCTGCGCGCGGCCGCCGGAAGCCGCCAGCCATCGCGCGACGAACTGCGGGATGGCTGCGGTGGGCTGCGGAACCTTTTGTTAAGCGTCTCTTTCCGTCGCTTGCGCGGGGCGGTTCGTCGCCGGCTTACGCCGCGGCGCAGGGGAGCGAATCGGGCGGGCGGAAGAGGGCGAGGACATCGCTCGCGGGCATCGGGCGACCGTAATAATAGCCCTGGATATTGCTGCAGCCCAAGGTGCGGATCGTTTCGATCTCGAGCTCGGTCTCTGCGCCCTCGGCGGTCGTCGACATGCCGAGGCTGTCGGCGAGCGCGACGACGGCGCGGATGATCGCGATCGATTCGGTCGCGCCCTTCGCTGCGCCGACGACGAAGGTTCGGTCTACCTTGATCGTGGAGAACTGTGTCTTCCTGAGATAGCCGAGCGACGAATAGCCGGTGCCGAAATCGTCGAGACTGAGCCGGATTCCGAGCGCGATGAGCTGGTCGAGCAATTGTGCCGCGCCGCCACCGTCGCGCAGAAAAACGCTTTCCGTCACCTCGATTTCGAGCCTTTGCGGCGGCAATCCGCTCTGCGCGAGGGCCGAGACGACGACCGCGGCGAAATTGGGATCGGTGAGCTGCTCGGCCGAGACGTTGATCGCGACCTTCAGGTTCGAGGGCCAGCGCATCGCCTCTGCGCAGGCGGTGCGCAGCACCCATTCGCCGATCGGCGCGATCAGGCGGCTGTCCTCGGCGAGCGGGATGAAGCGGCCGGGCGAAACATTGCCGAGCGTCTGGTTGGTCCAGCGGATCAGCGCCTCGAAGCCGTTGAGCGTGCCGTCGTCGGCGGTGACGACGGGCTGGTAGTAAAGCTCGAACTCGCCGCGGTCGAGCGCGCCGCGCAGCTCCTGCTCCATCACGCGCCGCTCCTCGGCCTGAGCGTGGAGCGAGGGGACATAGGGGGCGACGACATTGCCGCCCTTGTCCTTCGACTTGTAGAGCGCGAGGTCGGCGTTGCGGGTCAGCGTCTCGACCGTCGCGCCGTCCTGCGGCCCCATCGCATAGCCGACGCTGGCGCCAACGAAGAGCTGGTGGTTGTCGACGACATAGGGCCGGCTGAGCGTCGCGATGATCCGGTGGGCGAGATCCTCGGCCTCCTGGGCGTCCTGCACATTGGGCAGCACCACGGCGAATTCGTCGCCGCCGAGCCGGCCGCAGGTCATGCCGCGTTCCATCATGCTCCTGAGCCGCGCCGCGACCTGCGCGAGCAACTTGTCGCCGACCGGATGGCCGAGCGTGTCGTTGACCGCCTTGAAGCGGTCGAGGTCGAGGATCATCAACGCGCAGCGCGTCTTCGCCTCGGCCGCATGGTCGAGCGCGCGGCCGAGATTCTCGGTCAGATGGAGGCGGTTCGGCAGGCCGGTGAGATTGTCGAAGCGCGCCATGCGGGCGATCTGTTCGGCCGAAGCGCGCTGTTCGGTGACGTCGGATCCGACGCCGCGGAAGCCCAGATATTTGCCCTGATCGTCGAGCCGCGGCGAGGCCGACAATTCCCACCAGCGCGGCTTGCCGTCGATCGTCACCGGCACGATCAGCGTCGAAAAACTCTCGCGCCGCTTCATCCGCTCGGCCATGTCGTGCAGCGCCTTCGGGAACTGTCCCGTCTCCCACGCATCGCCCGCCAGCGCCTGAAGCAGCGGCATGCCTTCCAGCACTTCGGCGGATGCACCGAGCGCATAGGCGAGGCGCGGCGAGACGTGGATCAGGCGGCGAGCATTATCGGTCTGCCACAGCCAGTCGGCCGAGGTTTCCTCGAACTCGCGCAGCAGCAGGCTGACCGTCTCGCTCTTTTCGTGCAGCACCTCCTCGGCGCGGCGGAAGCGGATATAATTTTGCGCGAAGCGCAGCGAAAAGGCGCAGAGCAGCAACCCGGCGACGAGCGCCACCCCCGCGAGCTGCGGCGCCCCGCCGCGGACGAGCGCAAAGGCTGCCGACAGGCTGACCGGCGCGATGAAGAGGAAGCAGGCGGACGGGACGCTGTGCGCGATCATCGCGAGGGTCAGCATCATCAGCAATGCGATCGCCCACATGGCGAGGCTGTGATCGAGCCCCGGGGCGCCGCCCTGAAGCCAGAAGGGCAGGATCCACAGCACCGCGGACGCGAAGGCGTGGCGGTTGCACATGCGGAACTCGGCGCCGCCCTGCAGCCTGGAATCGCCGAGCGGAAGCCTTGCGAAAGCGCGGTAGGAAGTGAGACCGAACAACAGCATCACCGCCAGCCAGCCGGCCGCGACCGGCAACGCGACGCGCGTCGTGATCATGGTGAAGGCGGCGACGAACGCCATGCCGATCCCCATCGACAGGCGTAGCGAGCCCTTGCCGCGAAGCGGCGCGAGCTGGAGCTGGCGGAGATCGCCGATGTCTTCCTGATGTGCCCCCAGCCCCAACAGGGTCCGCACGGAAACGTCATCGGCCGGTCGAGGATCGATCAGCAGGCTTTTCACAAATGCCTGCCTAGCGTGGCAGGGTTACCCGAAGGTAACTGTACGGCGTGTTTGCGCGGTGTCCTTTGTGCCGGCGCGGGACGGATTCGGGCCGTTCGGCCTGCCATCGAATTAGGGGGTGTGGGGGATTCATCCTGAAGAATCCCGACCGGTGTTGAAAAAGGCCGTGTGTCCCCGCGAAGGCGGGGACCCAGAGCGGGTTGGTGCAAGGCCGCTCTGGGTCCCCGCCTTCGCGGGGACACACGGTTTTACCGTTATAGGGCCACCGAAACCCGAATCCCTACAACCCCTATGCCGCAATGGCGAAGGGCTGAATCTCGCCCGCCAGATATTGGGCGCGCGCCTTCGAGCGGCTGAGCTTGCCCGAACTGGTGCGCGGCAGGGTGCGCGGCGGGATTAGTTCGACAAGGCAGTTCATGCCGGTGATCGCGCGGACGCGGTCGCGGATCGCCTCGCGCAGCGCGGCGCGCTCGGCGTCGTCGCTGGTGCGGCACTGGACGAGCACCGCCGGCGTTTCCTCACCGCCCGGCGCGGTGATCGCGAAGGCGGCGATGTCGCCCGACTTGAAGCCGGGAAGCTGCTCGACCGCCCACTCGATATCCTGCGGCCAATGGTTCTTGCCGTTGATGATGATCATGTCCTTGGCGCGGCCGACGATATAGAGATAGCCGCCCGACATATAGCCCATGTCGCCGGTATCGAGCCAGCCATCGGCCATGCAGGCGGCAGTCGCCTCGGGATCGCGATAATATCCGGTCATCAGCGACGGGCCGGTGCACCAGACCTTGCCGACCGTCTGGTCGGGCAGGATGTTGCCGCTCTCGTCGCGGACCTCGACCGTCATGTCGCGGACCGGGCGGCCGCAATTGACGATTGCGCGATAGCGGGTCGGCCGGTCGGCGTCGCCCGCGGCGCCCGACAGCTCGGTCTCCTCGACCAGCTCGACGACGATGCCCTCGCCCGGCGGCATGATGCTGACCGCCAGCGTCGCCTCGGCCAGGCCGTAGCTCGGCAGGAAGGCGCTGGCCTGGAAGCCCGCTTCGGCGAAGGCGTCGACGAAGCTCTGCATCACGTCGGGGCGGATCATGTCGGCGCCGTTGCCGGCGACGCGCCAGCGCGACAGGTCGAAGCGCTCGGCGACATTGGTCTGGCTGGAGATACGGCGCGCGCAGATGTCGTAGCCGAAGGTCGGCGAATAGCTGAGCGTCGTGCCGCTGTTGCGGCTGATGAGGTCGAGCCAGGCGAGCGGGCGGCGGGCGAAATCCTCGGTCTTCAGATAGTCGACCGACACCTGGTTTGCGACCGGCGACAGGAAGCAGCCGACCAGTCCCATGTCGTGATACCAGGGCAGCCACGAGACGCAGCGGTCGCTGTCCCGCAGCTGCATGCCGTGCGCGTGCGCGGCGAGATTGTTGAGCAGCGCGGCGTGGGTGACCGCGACGCCGTGCGGGAAACGGGTCGATCCGCTGCTGTATTGCAGATAGCAGGTCGCGTCGGATTCCTGCTTCGGCAGCGCCGCGACGGGGGCGGCGCGCGTCCCGAACTCGCTCCAGTCGATGGGAGTGACGCCCTTTGCCTCGGCAGCTTCGGCCGCCATGGCCGCGATCTCGGGCGGGAAGAAGAGCATGACCGGATCGCAGCTCGAAAGCTGAACGGTGAGCTGGCCGACATAGGATTCGCGCCCGCCGAAGCTGGTCGGCAGCGGCAGCGGCACCGGCCAGGCGCCGGCGTGGATGGTGCCGAAGAAGAGCGCGGCGAATTCGGGGCCGGTCTCGGCGATCAGCGCGATGCGGTCGCCGGGCTGCACGCCGGCGGCGATCAGGCGATAGGCGGCGAGGCGCGCATCGTCGCGAAGCTCGCGATAGCTGTAGGCGCGCACGAGGCGCCCGCGCGGATCGTGGAAATTGAGCCCGCGGCTGCCCTGCGCGGCATAATCGAGCGCCTCGCCGACGGTGGCGAAGTCCGAGAAACGGCGCGGCTGCGCGCATTCGGTGGGCGTGGGGACGGGTTCGTCCGGTGCGACGTTGTTTTTTTCGGTCATAGGGGGTGCAAAGTCCCGGGAAGCGGGGTGCGCGGCAACAAGCATGTCATCTTTCGGGTCCATGGTTGCGCTCGGCGATCCCTTGCAAATGGAACAAATCGGCCCTTTTCGGACCTCGATGGCCCGATATGGCGGCGCTGGTCGTTCTCAATCGGGCCCGACTGTGGCATAAACATGGCATATGGCCAATCGCCGCGCCCCATCCCGCAAGCGTCTCGACGCGGCGCGGCTCGACGAGCTGGCGCTCGCCTATGTCGCGCGATTCGCGACCAGCCGCGCGAAATTGGCACGCTATCTCTCTCGCAAGATAAGCGAATCCGACTGGATCGACGAGGCGGACGCCATGACGTCATGCGAGGCGGTGGTCGCGAAAATGGACCGGCTCGGCTTCGTCGACGACCGCCAATATGCGGCGATGCGCGGCGCGTCGATGACGCGGCGCGGGCTCGGCGCGCGGCGGGTGAAGGCGCAGCTTCGCGTCGACGGGATCGACGAAACCGACGCCGGCGCGGCGGTCGAGAGCGCGGAGGCGTCGGCGACCGCGTCGGCACTCGGCTTTGCGCGGCGGCGGCGGTTCGGGCCGTTCGCCAAGGCGCCGGCGCTCGATCCCGCGCAGCGCGAGCGGCAGATCGCGGCCTTCGTGCGCGCCGGCCATGCGCCCGCCCTCGCGCGGCGTATCCTGACGCTCACCCCCGACGAGGCGGCGGCGCTGGACGGCGAACCGGGTCTCGATTAGGCCCGATTCGTCGCTTTCGGTAAGGGGGCTTCGAATCAGCATCGCCTCAGTTCCGTTCGTGTCGAGCGAAGTCGAGACACTCATCGTTATGGTGCAAGGCCGATGAGTGTCTCGACTTCGCTCGACACGAACGGGAAGATGGGTCAGGTTCATCGTCCGATGTTCAGGAGGGGAAGGTGCCGATGCGCGCGTTGATGACCGGTTTCGCTCTGGTGCTGGCCGCCCCGCTCGCCGGCTGTGCGGGCGGTTCGGAGGCGCAGGCGTCGGCGCGCACGGTGGTCACCATTGCCGCCGACGGCCGGACCCACCGCTTCGACGTCGAGGTCGCGCGCAGCGAGGAGGCGCAGCAGAAGGGGCTGATGTTCCGCACCGAGCTGCCGCAGGACGGCGGCATGCTCTTTCCCTTCGTCAAGCCCAAGATCGCGAGTTTCTGGATGAAGAACACGCTGATCCCGCTCGACATGATCTTCATCCGCAGCGACGGCAGCATCGACCGCATCGCGGAGAACACCATCCCCGAATCGCTGGAGCCGGTGGTCAGCGGCGGCGAGGTGGTGGCGGTGCTCGAACTCGCCGGCGGCACCGCCGCGCGCCTCGACCTCGACGAGGATGCGACGGTAACGTGGAAGGATTGATGAAGGGAAGCGGGCCGGGGCCGAAAAGCGCTAAAGACCGCTTGCGAAGCGCGGGGGCTTGCCTGTAAACGCGGCGGCCATGAGCATCCTCGGCAAGATCTTCACCTGGTGGGACGGCGCGACCGTCGGCACGCTGCTGAACAGCTGGCGCCACGGCCGGCAAGTGGGCGAAGACGCTCTCGGCAACCGCTATTTCGTGTCGCGCGACGGCAAGCGGCGCTGGGTGCTCTACAAGGGATCGAACGACGCGAGCCGCGTGCCGCCCGAATGGCACGGCTGGCTGCACGGGACGCTCGACGCCCTGCCGACCGATGTGCTGCCCGCGCCGCGCGCGTGGGAGCGGGAGCCGACGCCCAACCTGACCGGCAGCCTGGGCGCCTATCGCCCTGCGGGCGCGCTCGAACGCGGCGGCCGCCGCGCCGCCGCGACCGGCGATTACGAGGCCTGGCGGCCCGGCGCCGAGTGAGCCGCCGGGTGCCGCGCCCGCTGCCCCTGATCCTGACCGCGCTGCTGGCGGCCACCGCGCTCGCCGGCTGCGACCGCGCCGGAAGCGGCGGCAAGAAGGTCGACGCCCCCGACGCCGCCCGCGCCGCGGACGTGCCGCAGGAGGTCGGCGGCATCGAGGGCGCGACCCCGATGGCCGAGCGCGTCGCGGTGCTCGGCCTGCTCAACAAGCGCAACGGGCTGGTGCGCGAGCTGGAGATGAAGCCGGGTGAATCGGCGCGGGTCGGCCGCGCGATCGTGCGGCTGCGCGCCTGCGAGCAGACCGCGCCGTGGGAGGACCCGCCCGAGACCGGCGCCTTCGTGCAACTGACGGTGCAGGATCAGCGCGACGACAAATGGTATCGCGTCTTTTCGGGCTGGATCTTCAAGGAGCGGCCCGAACGCAACGTGATCGAGCACCCGATCTATGACGTCTTCGTCAAGAGCTGCGCGATGACATATCCGGGCGGCGAGCCTGTTGCGCTGCCCTCGGCGGCGCCCAAGGCGTCGAGCGCGCCCCAGTCGCCCGCGACGAACGGCGGCACCGGCAATGACGAGGAGGGCGAATCCCCCGCTCCGGCCGCGGCGGTGCCCGCCCCGGCGGCGCCTGCGCCCCCGGCCGCTCCCTCCGAACCCGACAGCACCGAATAGAGCCGCGCCAGATAGTCGGCCTGGGGCATTTCGATCGCCCCCAGGCTTTCGAGATGCGGGGTGATGAACTGGCAGTCGAGCAGGTGCCAGCCGCCCGCGATCAGCCGCGCGACGAGATGCGCGAGCGCGACCTTCGAAGCGTCGCGCGCGCGGCTGACCATCGATTCGCCGAAGAAGGCGCGCCCGAGCGACACGCCATAGAGCCCGCCGACGAGCCGCCCGTCCCGCCAGCATTCGACGCTGTGCGCATGACCGAGGCGAAAGAGCCGCCCATAGCTGGCGGTGATGATCGGGTTGATCCACGTCGTCGGCCGGTCGGGCGCCGGCTCGGCGCAGAGCGCGACCATGTCGGAAAAGGCGGTGTCGGTCGTGACGCGGAAGCGGTCCGACAGCAGCACCTTCCGCAGGCTGCGCGACAGGCGGAAGCCGTCGAGCGGCAGGATCGCGCGCTGGCGCGGCTCGACCCAGTGGACCGACGGGTCGTCGGCCCCGTCGGCCATCGGGAACAGCCCCTGCGTATAGGCGCTCAGCAGCAGCGCGGGGTCGATGGTTTCCTGATGCCGCGTCAGTTTACGGGCTTCACGAATTTCAGCGTCATACGATCCGATTCGCCGATCGCCAGATATTTTTCGCGGTCCACATCCTTCTTCGCCAGCGTCGGCGGCAGCGTCCAGACGCCGCCCGGATAGTCGTGCGTGTCCTTCGGATTCGCGTTGATCTCACTCTCGCCCGCGAGCTTGAAGCCCGCGGCCTCGGCGAAGCCGACGATCGACGAGCGCTTCATATAGCCGCTCTTTTCCTCGAGCGCCGAATCCATCTCCTCGGGCAGGCGATGGTCGACGACGCCCAGCACACCGCCGGGTTTCAGCATCGCATGGATCTGCCTGAACGCCTCGGCGGTATTGTCGGCGCCCCTGAAGCGCCAGTTGTGGACGTTGCGGAAGGTCAGCACCACGTCGGCGCTGCCGTCGGGCACTTTCGCGCCGTTCTTGTGCGGGAATTCGGCGGGCCGGACCGCGCCATAGACGTCGGGCTTGCCCGCCCGCCACGCCTCGATCGTCTTGAGCCCGCCGGCGGGCGCCGCGGCATAGAGGGTGCCGCCGCCGGCCTTGGCCAGCGGCGCGAGGATTTCGGTATACCAGCCGCCGCCGGGCCATAGCTCGACCACCGTGTCGCCGGGTTTCACGCCGAAGAAGGCGAGCGTTTCGGCCGGGTGGCGATAGCGGTCGCGCGCGGTGTTCGTGGGGGTACGGCTGGGCGCGGCGACGGCGGCGGCGATCGCGCCCTCGCCCGTGTCGACGCTTTCCTGCGCGGTGGCCTGGCTCGACGGCGCGCTGCATGCGGCGGGGAGTGCGATCAGCGCGGCACTTGCAACGGGAAGGAAAGGACGCATATCGGGCACCTCGCGGATTGGGGATCGGACCCGCATAGTGCGAAGGAAAGAGACCGGATGCAACCATCCATGCTGTCGGTGAGCATCGGTGCCGCGGTGCTGTTCGCGCTGGCCGAGATCGCCGACTGGCGCCGCCGCAACCGCCGCGACGTCGACAATGTCGGCTTCATGCCGTGGCGCGGGATCGCGCTCGCCTCGGCCGCGGTCGCGCTGCTCAGCGCGGCCGTGTGGCTGCATCAGCAATGATGCGTCGCCCCAGCGAAAGCGGAGGCGTAGAGTAAGGCCGATGACGGCCCCAGCTTTCGCTGGGGCGACGGTTTTTCTTAAAGACACGCCTCGAGGAACGGCTGATCGAATCCGAACTGGCGCGCCTTTTCGAGCGTATAGGGGCGCAGGCCCATCGAGCGATATTCGCCGACGATCTTGCCGTCCTTGTCCTCGTCCAGATATTCGAACTTGAACAGCTCCTGGGTGACGATGACGTCGCCTTCCATGCCGATCACCTCGGTGACGTTGGTGACGCGGCGCGAGCCGTCGCGCAGGCGCTTGATCTGGACGATCAGGTCGACCGAATCGGCGATCTGCTTGGAGATCGCTTCCTTCGGGATCTTGATGTCGCCCATCAGCACCATATTCTCCATACGGCCGAGGCATTCGCGCGGGCTGTTCGAGTGGAGGGTGCACATCGAGCCGTCGTGACCCGTGTTCATCGCGGCGAGCAGGTCGAAACATTCGGCGCCGCGGACCTCGCCCATGATGATGCGGTCGGGACGCATACGCAGCGCGTTCTTGACCAGATCGCCCATGTGGATCGCGCCATTGCCCTCGAGGTTCGCGGGGCGCGTTTCGAGCGGTAGCCAGTGCGGCTGTTGCAGCCGCAATTCGGCGGCGTCCTCGATGGTCAGCACGCGCTCGCCGGGGTCGATCATCTTGGACAGCGCGTTGAGCATCGTCGTCTTGCCCGAACCGGTGCCGCCCGAGATGACGATGTTGAAGCGGCTGGCGCCCGCGATCTTCAGCGCGGTGCACATCTTCTGGTTCATCGCGCCCCATTGGCAGAGCATGTCGAGCGTGATCGGCTTGGCCGAGAATTTACGGATCGAGATGGCGGTGCCGCGCAAGCTGAGCGGCGGCACAATCACATTGACGCGGCTGCCGTCCTTCAGGCGGGCGTCGGCAAGCGGGGTCGTCTGGTCGACGCGGCGGCCGACCTGGTTGCAGATGCGCTGCGCGATCTGGAACAGATGCTGTTCGTCGCGGAACTGGATCGGCGCGATGACGAGCTGGCCCTTGCGCTCGACATAGGTCTGATAGGGCCCGTTGACCATGATGTCCGAAATGTCGGGGTCGGCGAGCAGCTCCTCGAGCGGGCCGAAGCCGAGCAGTTCGTCGACGAGCACCTTTTCGAGCGCGAACTGCTCGCGGCGATTAAGGGTGATGCGCAGCTCCGCGAGCACCTCGAGGATGATCGGGCGGAATTCCTCGGTCAGCTCGTCCTTGCTCAGCGTCGCCGCGGCCTCGGGGTCGACGCGTTCGAGCAGGCGCGGCAGTACCTGTTCCTTGATCTTGTGGACCGATGCCTCGAAACCCTGCGCCTTTTCGGGTTCGGCCATCTCGGCGGACGAGCGCTGGTTGAGCCGCTCCATCGCTTCCAGCTCGGGGCTGAGCGCGGCGGACGACGGTTCGGGTGCGGGCGCCGCCGCGGTGTCGATCGCGGGGAATTGCGCGCCGCCGGGCACGCCGGGGCCAGTCTGCATCGGCTTCGCCACGCCAAAGGCGGGGCGGCCAGTGGTTCCGGGACGGCGTCCGAATGCACTCATCGCTTCATCCTGCTTCGCATCGACGGGTTGGCCCTTGCCGCGCGCGGCGCGGTCGAACCCCCATTGGGAAGGGTGAATAAGAGGGAAACTTTGATATTCTCCTAATGCCGTGGCGGGATGTCCCGTGCGGAGGAGGGGAAAGGCGATGCGAATCATGACCCTGGGGCTGGCGGCCTTGCTCGCGGCATCGCCGCTGGCGGCGGCCGATTCGTCAGAATTGCCCGGCTGGATGGAGGGGGCGTGGGAGCAGGCGGGCCCCGAAGGGCGCTGGGCCGACGAATATTGGACCCCGCCGCGCGGCGGCATCATGGTCGGCGCGGCGCGCATCGGGACGGGCGAGACGCTCGGCGTGTTCGAGCATACGCGGATCGTGCGCAAGGCCGACGGAACGCTCGCCTTCTTCGCGCAGCCGTTCGGACGCCCGGCGGCGGAATTCCCGATGGTGGCGGCGGGGGACCGGATGATCGAGTTCGCCAATCCGGCGCATGATTATCCGCAGCGCATCCGTTACTGGCGCGAGGGAGACCGGCTGAAGGCGCGCATCTCGCTGATGGACGGCAGCAAGGCCGAGGATTGGGATTACGGCCGGATGGGTAGTGGGGGGTAGGGTGCGATTTTTGGGGCGGTTGGCGACATTTTGCGTCTGATAACTTTATCATTCCCGCGAAAGCGGGAATCCGGCGTGGGGTCAGTCTGCGCACGCTCTGGATTCCCGCTTTCGCGGGAATGATAAAGGTGGGGAATGTCCACTTCACGCCCAAAGTCATGTTCACACGCGGCATGGCAGCCAAAGAAAAGGGGCCCCGAACCGGCCCCCTTTTTGATTCGGCAATGGCGGTGCGTGCGTCAGCCCGCGATGTGCTCGGCCAGCACGGTCAGGCCGGCTTCGTTGACTTCGGCGAAGCCGCCTTCGACCTCGATCGTCTCGGGCGCGGCGCCCTGGGTCGCGTAGATGGTCAGCGGGCCGTTGCGCAGCGTCGCCATGAAGGGCGCATGGCCTTCGAGCACCGAGAAGTCGCCCTCGCTGCCCGGCACGGTGACCATATAGACGTCGTTCGACCGCTCGAGGCGGGCGGGGGTGACGAGTTCGAACTTCAGGGCCATTCTATCATCTCCCCCCTCCCGCTTGCGGGAGGGGTCGGGGGAGGGACTGTTTCATATCTAGCGGAAGGCCCGTTCCCCGACAGGCCCTCCCCCAGCTCCTCCCGCAAGCGGGAGGGGGGTTTTAGAGTGCCCCCTCCCGCAAGCGGGAGGGGAATCAGCTTACGCCTCTTCGGCCAGCTTCGCGGCCTTGGCGACGGCTTCGTCGATGCCGCCGACCATGTAGAAGGCGGCTTCGGGCAGATGGTCATATTCGCCGTCGACGACCGCCTTGAACGATTTGATCGTGTCCTCGATCTGCACGAACTTGCCGGGGATGTTGGTGAACACTTCGGCGACGTGGAAGGGCTGCGACAGGAAGCGCTGAATCTTGCGGGCGCGGGCGACGGTCAGCTTGTCCTCTTCGCTGAGCTCGTCCATGCCCAGGATCGCGATGATGTCCTGCAGCGACTTGTATTTCTGCAGCGTTTCCTGAACGCGGCGGGCGGTCTCGTAATGCTCCTGCCCGACGATGCGCGGTTCGAGCATGCGGCTGGTCGAATCGAGCGGGTCGACCGCCGGATAGATGCCGAGCTCCGAAATCGCGCGGTTGAGGTTGGTCGTCGCGTCCAGGTGGGCGAAGGAGGTCGCCGGCGCCGGGTCGGTCAAGTCGTCCGCGGGGACGTAGATCGCCTGCACCGAGGTGATCGAACCCTTGGTGGTCGAGGTGATGCGTTCCTGGAGCGCGCCCATGTCGGTCGACAGCGTCGGCTGATAGCCCACCGCCGAGGGAATGCGGCCGAGCAGCGCCGACACTTCCGAACCCGCCTGGGTGAAGCGGAAGATATTGTCGACGAAGAAGAGCACGTCCTGCCCTTCCTGATCGCGGAAATATTCGGCCATGGTCAGGCCCGACAGCGCGACGCGGGCACGCGCGCCCGGCGGCTCGTTCATCTGGCCGAACACCAGCGCCACCTTCGACCCGTCGGGGGTCGGGTTGCCGTCGGCGTCCTTGGCGATGACGCCCGCGTCGAGGAACTCGTGATAGAGGTCGTTGCCTTCGCGCGTGCGCTCGCCGACGCCCGCGAACACGCTGACGCCGCCATGGCCCTTGGCGATGTTGTTGATCAGCTCCTGGATCAGCACGGTCTTGCCGACGCCGGCGCCGCCGAACAGGCCGATCTTGCCGCCCTTGGCATAGGGGGCGAGCAGGTCGATGACCTTGATGCCGGTGACGAGGATCGCGGCCTCGGTCGACTGGTCGATGAATTCGGGGGCCTGGGCGTGGATCGGCGCGGTCAGGTCGCTGCCGATCGGGCCGCGCTCGTCGATCGGGTCGCCGACGACATTGAGGATGCGGCCCAGCGTCTTCGGGCCGACCGGAACCGAGATCTGCGCGCCGGTGTCGACGACGGGCTGGCCGCGGGTCAGGCCGTCGGTCGCGTCCATCGCGATGGTGCGAACCGTGTTCTCGCCCAGATGCTGCGCGACTTCGAGGACGAGGCGGTTGCCGCCATTGTCGGTTTCGAGCGCGCTCAGGATCGCGGGCAGCGCGCCGTCGAACTGGACGTCGACGACGGCGCCGATGACCTGCGCGACGCGGCCGGTGGCGGTGCCGGTCGCCTTCGCCTTGGGGGCAGCGGCCTTCTTCGGGGCCGCCGGCTTCTTCGGCGCGGCAGCCTTTTTGGCCGGAGCCTTCTTTTCGGGGGCAGGTGCGGTTGCCATGGTCTTCTTCCTTGGGTTGATCGGTTAGAGCGCTTCCGCGCCAGCTTCTTCTTGGTGCTACAGCGCTTCCGCGCCAGCGATGATTTCGATGAGTTCGGTCGTGATCGCCGCCTGACGCGTGCGGTTGTACACGATGGTCAGCTTGTTGATCAGCTCGCCCGCGTTGCGCGTCGCATTGTCCATCGCGGTCATCGACGCGCCTTGCTCCGACGCGGCGTTTTCCAGCAGGCCCTTGAAGACCTGGATCGTGACGTTGCGCGGCAGCAGGTCGGCGAGGATCGCTTCCTCGTCGGGCTCATATTCGACCGCCGCGCCGCTGGACGCCGGGGCTTCGGCGGGCGCGGGAACGGGGATGAGCTGCTGGCCGGTCGCTTCCTGCACCAGCGCCGAACGGAATTTGGAATAGAAGAGGTGCGCGACGTCGAACGCGCCCGCGTCGAACAGCTCCATCACCTTGCCGGCGATCTCGTGCGCCTGATCGAAGCCGATGTCGCGGATGCCGGTCGTGTCATACTGCTCGACGATCTGGCCGGGGAAGAGGCGCGCGATCACCGGGCGGCCCTTGCGGCCGACGAGGAAGAAGCGGACCGTCTTGCCCGCCGCCTGCAGCTCGAGCGCCTTGTCGCGCGTAGCCTTGACGATGTTCGAGTTGAACGCGCCGGCCAGCCCGCGGTCGCTGTTGAGGACGAGCAGCAGGTGGGTGTCGCCCTTGCCGGTGCCCGACAGCAGCTTCGGCGCGCTGTCGGCGGCGCCGACCTTCGAGGCGAGGCTGGCGACGACGCCTTCGAGCCGCTCGGCATAGGGGCGCGCGGCCTCGGCCGCGGCCTGCGCCTTGCGCAACTTCGCGGCGGCGACCATCTTCTTGGCCTTGGTGATCTTCTGGGTCGATTTGACCGAGTTGATCCGCCCTTTGAGTTCCTTCAGCGATGCCATTACGGCCCCTCTTAATCGTCATCCCGGCGAAAGTCGGGATCGGTCTCGGACTGTCACTCCATCCCGGAAGCGATCCCGGCCTTCGCCGGGATGACGGAACTTGTTACGCGAAAATCCTGGTGAAGGCGTCGAGCGCCGCGACCAGGCCCTTCTTGGCGTCGTCGCCCAGGTCCTTGGTGTCGCGGATCGTCTTCAGCACGTCGGCATGGTCGCTGCGCAGATAGGCGAGCATCGCCGCTTCGTAGCGCGACACGTCGCCGACAGCGACGCTGTCCAGATAGCCGTTGGTGCCGGCGAAGATCGACGCGGTCTGCTCCTCGAAGGGCATCGGGTGGAACTGCGGCTGCTTCAGAAGCTGCGTCAGGCGCGCGCCGCGATTGAGCAATTTCTGCGTCGAGGCGTCGAGGTCCGAACCGAACTGCGCGAAAGCCTCCATCTCGCGATATTGCGCGAGCTCGAGCTTGATCGAGCCCGACACCTTCTTCATCGCCTTGGTCTGCGCGGCCGATCCGACGCGGCTGACCGACAGGCCGACGTTGATCGCCGGGCGGATGCCCTGATAGAAGAGGTTGGTTTCGAGGAAGATCTGGCCGTCGGTGATCGAGATCACGTTGGTCGGGATATAGGCCGACACGTCGCCGGCCTGCGTCTCGATGATCGGCAGCGCGGTCAGCGAGCCCGAGCCGTTGTCGGCGTTCATCTTCGCCGCGCGCTCGAGCAGGCGGCTGTGCAGATAGAAGACGTCGCCGGGATAGGCTTCGCGGCCCGGCGGGCGGCGGAGCAGCAGCGACATCTGGCGATAGGCGACGGCCTGCTTGGACAGGTCGTCGTAAACGATGACGGCGTGCATGCCGTTGTCGCGGAAATATTCGCCCATCGTCACGCCGGCATAGGGCGCGAGATATTGCAGTGGCGCGGGCTCCGACGCGGTCGCGGCGACGACGATCGAATAGTCCATCGCGCCATTTTCTTCGAGCTGGCGGACGATCTGCGCGACGGTCGAACGCTTCTGGCCGACAGCGACGTAGATGCAATAGAGCTTCTTCGACTCGTCGTCGCCCTTGTTGACCTCGCGCTGATTGATGAAGGTGTCGATTGCCACCGCGGTCTTGCCGGTCTGGCGGTCGCCGATGATCAGCTCGCGCTGGCCGCGGCCGACGGGGACGAGCGCGTCGAGCGCCTTGAGGCCGGTCTGCACGGGTTCGTGGACCGAGGTGCGCGGGATGATGCCCGGCGCCTTGACCTCGACGCGCATGCGCTTGTCGGCCTTGATCGGGCCCTTGCCGTCGATCGGGTTGCCGAGGCCATCGACGACGCGGCCGAGCAGGCCCTTGCCGACGGGAACGTCGACGATGGTGCCGGTACGCTTGACGGTGTCGCCTTCCTTGATCTCGGCGTCCGAACCGAAGATCACGATGCCGACGTTGTCGGCCTCGAGGTTGAGCGCCATGCCCTTCACGCCGTTGGCGAATTCGACCATCTCGCCGGCCTGGACATTGTCGAGGCCGTGGACGCGGGCGATGCCGTCACCGACCGAGAGCACGGTGCCGATTTCGCTGACCGTGGCGTCGGTCCCGAAATTGGCGATCTGGTCCTTGATGACCTTGCTGATTTCAGCGGCGCGGATTTCCATTGCTTAGCCTTTCATCGGGCATTTGGGCGTACGGGCTTTCAACCCTTCATCGCCTGGGCGAAACTGTTGAGACGGGTGCGGATGCTGCCGTCGATCAGCTGGCTGCCCAGCTGGACGACGAGGCCGCCGAGGATGGCGGGATCGACATGGGCCGCGATCTGGACGTCGCGGCCGACGCGGGTCTTGAGGTTCGCGGCGAGCTCCTTGAGCTGCGCGGCGCTGAGCGGATGCGCGCTCGTCACCGTCGCGGTCGCCTCGCCGCGGTGGGCAGCGACGATCGCGTCATAGGCGCCGATCATTGCGCCGAGCTCGGCAAGACGGCGGTTCTCGGCGAGCACGCCCAAGAATTTGGCGGTCAGCGAATCGAGCTTCATCGCCCTGGCGACGGCCGCCACGGCTTTGGCGGCGTCGGCACGGCTGATGACGGGGCTTTCGACCAGCGCCTTGAGGTCGGCCGAATCGATCAGGCCCTGGCGCAGCGCGGCAAGGCTCTTCTGCACGCCGTCGATTGCGTTCGATTCGCGCGCCAGGTCGAACAGCGCGACCGCATAACGGCCAGCGAGACCCGCCGTTATGTTGCCCTGAATGCCGCCGGAATTCTCCACGCGCGAAAGTCCTTCTCTACGATCCCGAGGGGGATGGCTGCGCGGATTTTCCTGGCCCCCGAAGAGGCCCCCGCTGCACAGTCGCGGCGCGCGTAGCAACGATTTTGTTGCAATGCAAGGCGGGGGAAGACTCGGTGGCGACGCCGTTCGAAAGCAGGAGCGTGGTTTTGCTTTCTTCGTCACCCCGGACTTGATCCGGGGTGACGAGACAGAGATGATCGCTTTCAAATCCGGACGGCGTCACCACCGAGGACTCATCTCGCTATATCGTCTTCCGGTCACCCCGAGCTTGTCGAAGGGCTATTCTTTCTTCATGGATCGACGAATGGGAACGGGAAGAGGAAGCCCATGGGCGAGATGATCGGAATGATGATGGACGACGGCGCCGAAATCGCCGTCTATCATGCGCAGCCGGAAGGCGAGCGCCGCGGCGGCCTCGTGCTGATCCAGGAAATCTTCGGGGTCACCGACCATATCCGCGAGCTATGCGACGAATATGCCGCCGACGGTTATGAAGTGCTGTCCCCTGCGCTGTTCGATCGCGAACATCCGGGGTTCGAAAGCGACTATTCGGGTCCTGAGTTCGAGCGCGCGATCGAACTGGCGCGCCGGCTCCACCCGTTCGAACAGAGCCTGAAGGACGCGCAGACCTGCATCGACGCCTTGAAGGGGAAGGGGCCGGTCTTCATCACCGGCTATTGCTATGGCGGGTCGGTCGCGTGGCGGATGGCGCAGATCAGCCCCGACCTCGCGGCCGCGTCCGCCTATTACGGCAGCATGGTGCCGACGCTGTTCAAGGACGAGGCGCCGCAATGCGCGACCATCGCCCATTTCGGCCGCTACGACGGCGGCATCCCGATGGAGGGGGTCGAGGCGCTGATCGCGACGGCGCATCCGACCGCGCAGATCTTTGTCTATGAGGCGGGGCACGGCTTCAACAGCGACCGCCGCAAGGATTATCACGAAGTGTCGAGCGAACAGGCGCGCGAGCGGACGCTGATGCTGTTCAGGGCGTACGGGGGATAGCGGCGCGCGTCATAGGCGCTTCGCAGCCTGTTTATAGGCTTCGTCGCGTTCGCGTTTGCCGATCGCGACGACCGCAACGATCAGCACATCATCTTCGACCTGATAGATGAGGCGATAGCCCGCAGAGCGCAGCTTGATCTTGTAGCAATGCGCGAGACCGTGCAGTCTGGCCGAGGCGATATGCGGATTGTCCAGACGCTGCGCGAGTTTTTTGCGAAACTGGGAACGGATCGTGCTGTCGAGCCGATCCCATTCCTTTTTCGCAGCCTCGAAGAATTCCAGCTTATAAGTCGTCAATGTCGACCCTGATCCGTTTCTGTCCCTGACGCTCGCGGACGATCTCCGCGAGCCGTAGGTCGTCCAGCGCCTCGAGTATCTCCTCCCACGCATCGGCGGGGACGAGATAGGCTTCGGGCGTATTGCGGTTGAGGATCGCGACGGGTGCACCCTCGGCGGCGCGGATCGCGGCCGAGGGGTTCTTCTTGAGTTCCGAGATGCTGATGCCGAAATCGGCGAGAAGAGGCTTTCCCATGACCTGTTAATAGGTCTTTTAACTGGTCACGTCAAGGTTTCGCCCGCTGCTGGCACCGATAGACCAGCCGCTCGTTCGGGGTCGGCGGCAGCACGGCCTTCACCGCGTCCTGCTGCGCCGTGAAGGCGGCGAGGGCGGTGGGGTCGGCGGTGCAGCCCTTGATGTCCGACGCGGCGCGGATCTCGCGCGCCTTTTCCATCGTCTCGGCGTCGAGCAGATAGCGCTCGACGCGATATTCGCGCGTTTCGGGGTCGATCGAGGCAGTCGTCACCGTCGCTTCCTCGTTGGGCACGAGTATCCGCTGCCAGCGCCCGTCGGCGCCCTTCGTATATTGCGTGCGCTCGTTGACGCAGCCGCCCTTGGCGAGATCGACCGGCACGTCGTCGGTCGACGAGACGGTGATGCGGCTGCGCTCAGGCTCGATCGTGCAGAGGAAATTGCCCCCGGTAAGCGTGGACGTTCCCGTCCCGGCCGCCGGCGCCGCGTCATCGCCAAGGTCGGAGACATCGGCGTGCGCATCGGGGCGGGTCAGGAACAGGATGGCGGCCACCAGAATCAGCGCCGCGCCGCCGCCGCCCGCGATCTTCGCCTCGCGCGGCTTTTTCTGGCTGTGGAACAGCAGGCCGGCGCCGGCGCCGAGCGCGCCGATCACGAACAATATCCCGGCGAGCGCGATGCGATTCTCGCGCGCCGCCAGCGCAGCGTCGTTCGCGCGCTGCCACGCGCGCTCGCGTTCGAGCTGCGCGTTGGCCTCTTTCGCGGCCTTGGCCTCGGCTGCGGCGCGTGCCTCGGCATCGGTCGCGGCGCGATCGCGCTCGGCCGCCTCCGCCATCGACAGGCAGGGAGTGCCGACGCTGTGATAATCCTGCCGTGCGTCGGCAAGGAAACGGGCGATTTCGGACACCGAAATCGCGAAGGCGAAGGGCGAATCGCCGTCGTCGGCGCGGGTAATGGCGGAGTTGATGCCGACGATGCGTCCGCACTGGTCGACGAGCGGACCGCCCGAATTGCCGCGCGAGATCTTGGCGGTGTGGACGAGCATCGCGACACCGTCGACCGCGCGCCGGTTCGACACGTTGCCCTCGCTGCGCACGGGGGTGCGCGGGGTGATGTAATCGGCGGCGCTGCGCGCGGTCGCGAGATCGACATTGCCCGGATAGCCCAATGCGACGACATCGGCGCCCGAATCGAGCGGGCCGGTATAGGCGGCGGCCGAGGGCACCCTGCCTTCCTCCATCTCGATCAGCGCCAGATCGCGCGCGGTGTCGATCGCGATCAGCTTGCCCGGATAGCTTTTCTGCCCCTCCGACGGCACGACGCCGAGCGCGACATTCTGCGGATATTTGGCCGCCGATTCGACGACATGCGCGTTGGTCAGGATGCGTGTCGGGGTGATCGCGATGCCGCTGCCATGGCCGAAGCCGACGACCTCGCCGTCGACCATCGCGACGGTGACGACACGCACGACGCTGCGCGACACCGCGCTGATATCGTCGGCGGCGCGCGCCGGCAGGGTGAGGGAAAGAAGGGCGAGCAGCAGCGCGATCAGGCGGGTCATGGTGGCGCAGATTAGAGGCGCTTGCTTTGAACGCAAGCATCGGGACGCGCGCGACGGTGCGGTGTGGCAGATGAGGCGCAGGAAAGGATGACAGCATGACCTATGCCATTACCGGGCTCGATCCCGAACTCTTTGCGCCGCTGTTCGCGATGACCGAGGCCGAGCTCGCGGTGCGCGGTGCCCGCCGCGTCACCGCGGATGCCGACCGCGGCTTCCCCTGCCGTATCAGCCTCGAGGATGCGCGGGCGGGCGAGGAGCTGATCCTGCTCCACCATGTCAGTCACGATGTCGCGACCCCCTATCGCAGCGCCTATGCCATCTATGTGCGGCAGGGCGTCGCCGCGGCGACCTGGCGCGACGAACTGCCGCCGGTGTTCGCGGGGCGCACGCTCGCGCTGCGCGCCTTCGGTGTCGACGGGATGCTGCGAACCGCGCGGCTGGCTGGGCCGGGCGAAGTCGACGGAGCGATCCGCGACCTGTTCGCAGAGAGTGCCACCGCCTATATCGACGCGCATAACGCCGCTTACGGCTGCTTCGCCGCGCGGATCGAAAGGGACGGGCCATGAGCTTCGCTGCGATGACCGACGACCAGCGCTGGGCCGCGATGCGCCGCCGCGACAAGGCCTATGACGGGCGCTTCATCGTCGGGGTGCTGACCACCGGCATCTATTGCCGGCCGAGCTGCGGCGCGCGCCAGCCCTTGCGCGCCAATGTCCGTTTCTTCACCGACGGTGTCGCTGCACGCGCGGCGGGGCTGCGCCCGTGCAAGCGCTGCCTGCCCGACGACGTCGGGCGCGACGAGGCGGCGGTGCTGGCGGCGATCGATGCGATCAAGGGAAGCGAGGAGCCGCTCGCGCTCGCCGATCTTGCGCAGCGCACCGGCTATTCGCCGACGCATTTTCAGCGCGTCTTCACCCGCCACACCGGCCTGTCGCCTGCCGCCTATGCCCGCGCGCTACGCGAGGAGCGGGCGCGCGCGGCGATGAGCGACGCGGGGCGGGTGACCGACGCAATCTATGACGCGGGCTTTTCGGGGCCGTCGCGATTCTATGACACTATGGAGGGACGCATGGGTATGACGGCTTCGGCCTGGGTGAACGGCGGCAAGGGCGCGACGATCCATTGGGCGGTCGTGCCGACCAGCCTCGGCGACATGCTGGTCGCGGCGACCGGCAAGGGCGTGTGCCGCCTGTCCTTCGCCGAGGGGCGCGAGGCGCTCGAGAATCGTTTTCCGGCAGCGACGCTGGTCGAGGGCGGTGCCGAGTTCGAGGCGCTGCTGAAGGAGGTCGTCGATGCGGTCGAGACGCCCGCGCAGGGTTTTGACCATATCCCGATCGACGTGAAGGGCACCGCCTTTCAGGAAGCGGTGTGGCGTGAATTGCGGAAGATTCCCGCGGGCGAGACGCGCAGCTATGCCGATATCGCCGCCGCGGTGGGCAAGCCCAATGCCGTGCGCGCGGCGGGGAGCGCCAATGGCGCGAACAATGTCGCGGTGCTGATCCCCTGCCACCGCGTCGTGCGCAGCGACGGCTCGCTGGGCGGCTATGCCTATGGGCTGGAGATCAAGGAAGAGCTTTTGAAAAGGGAAGTGAAATGACCGACAAGATTGCCGAATTCCGCGCGCTGCATGTCCCCGGCGACCCGCTGATCCTCGTCAACATCTGGGACGCGGGGAGCGCGCGGGCGGTCGTCGCGGCGGGCGCGAAGGCGATCGCGACCGGCAGCTTCGGCGTCGCAGGCGCGCAGGGCCGCGCCGACGGCGAGGATTTTCCGATCGAGAATGTGTTCGAAAATCTGCGGCGTATCCTGTCGGTCACCGACCTGCCCGTCACCATCGACATGGAATCGGGCTATGGCGCCGATGCGGCGGCGGTCGGCATTTCGGTCGGCCGGGCGCGCGCGGCGGGCGCGGCGGGGATCAACATGGAGGATCGGCTGCCCGGCGCGAACGACCTGCTGCCGGTCGGCGAGGCGGTCGCGCGCTACTGCGCGGCGGCCGACACCGGGCTGTTCGTCAATGCGCGCTGCGACGTGTTTCGCGGGGCCGATGCGGCGGAGGACGGCGAGGCGCTGGTCGCGGCGACGCTCGAACGCGCGCGCGCCTATGCCGACGCGGGAGCGGGCGGGCTGTTCGTGCCCTTCCTTCTCGACCCGAAATGCATCGGCGCGATCTGCGAGGGCTCGCCGCTGCCGGTGAATATATTGCGCGGCAAGGGCGGCCCGACGCACAAGGAGCTCGCCAAGCTCGGCGTCGCGCGGATCAGCCACGGGCACCAGCCCTGGGCGGCGGCGATGGCATGGCTGACCGGGCAGGCAGTGAGGGTTCTGGGCGGTGGCGAGCCGGATTATTGAGCGCGACCTGCACTCCCCATCTCCGCTCGTGCTGAGCTTCGAGCCTTTAATCCGACCCACCATCCCGTTCGTGTCGAACGGAATTGATGGGGTGCTGATTTAGCGCACGCCGCTAGGTGCCTTCGCCTCCGGGCCGCGCCACCGCGTACATTTCCTTCGCGATGCTCTTCATCAGCGCCATCCGGTCCTCCCCCTCGACATAGAGGTCGGAGTGGGTGCGGCCGGGGACGAAGCGGAACGAGGATTTCGCGCCGAGCCGGTCGAGCACGGCCTTGAACCGGTGTGCCGGACCATCGAGATAGAAGGTGTCGGCGTCGCCGACGATCAGGTGGATCTTGCCGTCGAGGTCGGGCTGGAGCGTCGCCCAGTCGCGCGAGACGATATGCGCGATATCGTAATGCTCGCGCCAGTAGGCAGCGACCGCGGGGTCGATGACGCCGGTCGCGCGGTCGAACAGCGGGCAGGGGCGCCCGTCGGGGCAGCGCGGCGAGAAGACCCAGTCGAAGCTCGCGAACTGGCCGCCATAGGCGCCGAGCGCGGCCTCCAACTGCGCGAATTGCTTGAGGGTCGCGATCACCTTGCCCTCGCTGCGGATCAGTGGCAGCGGCTTGCCGTCGGCGCCGGTATAGGCGTTGGCGTTCGGGGAGTAGATGTCGATATTGGTGAAATCGTGAAAGTCGCTCGGATCGGGGGCGGTTGGCCAGGTGCCGCCGAAGATCTTCGGATAGGCGACCTGCAGCCAGAGCGTCGACCAACCGCCCGAACTGTGTCCGTTGAGGAAACGCCCCGAGGCACGCGCATCCATCCGATATTTCGCTTCGAGCGCCGGGATCGCTTCGGTGGTCAGCGCCGCGCCCCACGGGCCGTTGTTCGCCGAATCGGCGAATTCATGCGTGCCGGTCGCGATATGATGATCGAGAATGACCCAGATCATCGGCGGCATCTCGCCTTTCGCCATCATCGCCGCGACGCCCGCGGCATTCATCTTCGCGCTGTCGAGGGTGCTGCCGAAGCCGCCGTCCGAATAGGCGGTGGGATAGCTGCCCTTTCCTTCCTTATAGCCCGGCGGCAGCGCGACCCAGCCCTTGATCGCCGTCGCGCGGCCCGAGAAATCGGTCATCAGCTTCGACGGGATGTCGACCGCCTCGACGCTCTTCAGCCCCATCTCGACCTCGGCGCGCCTTTCGGCCGGCAACTTGGCGAGCCGCGCGTCGAAATCGCGCGCCGGAATCGCGGTGGCGAGCGTCAGCGTCGGAACCGGCCCGGGCAGCGTCGCCTCGACCACCGCCGAGACGAGATCCCCGGGGCCGCGCCCGCCGTAAACATAGTCGTGGTTGCGGTCGAGCACCGCCTGCAGTCGATAGGTGCCGGCTGGAAGCTTCGACCAGGCGGTCGGAAAGGCGTCGACCTCGGTGCCGACGAGTGCGGCCGCGCCCGGCGCCAGATGCTTGACCTCAAGTGCAGCGATCGCGGTGCCGGTCGGGTCGAAGGGCGAGGTATCGACCGCCTCCTGCGGCTTGGCGCCAGGCTCGACCTTCTGCGCGAAGACGAGCAGTCGCCCGCCGGCGTCGTCGCCGAGGTCTTTCGCGGCGACGACAGGCACCGCGAGCGGGGCGGGATCGGCGTGAACTGCAGCCGGCGCGGCGAGCGTCAGGGCGGTGACAGGGACAAGGAGCGAAAGCGCGCGACGCGAGACGGAGCGGATCATGCCCGAGGTCTAACCGCGCGGCGCTCGCTGTAAAGCCGAATCGGCCTGATCAGACGAAGCTATAGGGATCGACGTCGATTGCCAGCCGCGCTTTCGCCGGCCAGTCGATACGCCCCACCCAGTCGCGGATCGTGCCCTGCAGGTCGAAGCTGCGCGGGGCGTGGAGGAGGAGGCGGAAGCGGTGGCGGCCGCGGAGCATCGCGAGCGGGGCGGGGGCGGGGCCGTAGATGGCGAGGCCGGCGGCGGCGGGTGCCTTTTCGCCCAGCCGCTGCGCGACCCCGCGCGCAACCTCGACATCCTCCGACGAGATGACCAGCGCGGCGAAGCGGCCATAGGGCGGCGCCCCCGCCTGCCGCCGCGCCGCGGCCTCGGCGGCGTAGAAGCCCTCGCGGTCGTTCGCCACCAGCGCCGCCATGACGGGCGCGTCGGGGACGCGCGTCTGGATCAGCACCTCGCCGTGCTTGACCCCGCGCCCCGCGCGCCCAGCGACCTGCGCGATCTGCTGGAAGGTGCGCTCGGACGCGCGGAGATCGCCGCCGTCGAGGCCGAGATCGGCGTCGACCACCCCAACGAGGGTGAGGTTCGGGAAATGATAGCCTTTGGTGACGAGCTGGGTGCCGATGATGATGTCGACGAGCCCGCCCTCGACATTGTCGACGAATTCGGCGGCCTTGGCGGGCGACCAGAGCGTGTCGGAGGTGACGATGGCGGTTCGCGCCTCGGGAAAGCGTAGCATCACCTCGTCGGCGACGCGCTCGACGCCGGGGCCGCAGGCGACGAGGCTATCCTCGTCCTCGCATTCGGGGCAGAACCGCGGCGGCGGCATGACATGGCCGCAATGGTGGCAGGCGAGGCGGTGAACGAGCCGATGCTCGACCATCCACGCGGTGCAGTTCGGGCACTGGATGCGGTGCCCGCAGGTGCGGCAAAGGGTCAGCGGCGCGAAGCCGCGGCGGTTGAGGAAGAGCAGGCTCTGCTCGCCCTTGTCGAGCCGGTCGGCGAGTGCGTCGACCAGCGGGGGCGCGAGCCAGCGGCCGCGGTCGGGCGGGTCGCTTCGCATGTCGATCGCGGCGAGGTCGGGCAGCGTCGCGCCGCCGTAGCGCGCCGGGAGGATGATATGGCGGTATCGCCCCGCCTCGACCTGCGCGAGGCTTTCGAGCGCGGGGGTCGCGCTCGCGAGAATCACCGGCAGCCGCTCGAAATGCCCGCGCATCACCGCGACGTCGCGCGCGTGATAATGGACGCCGTCCTCCTGCTTGAAGCTCGTCTCGTGCGCCTCGTCGACGACGATCAGGCCGAGGTTGGCGTAGGGAAGGAAGAGGGCGGAGCGCGCGCCGACAACGATCTTTGCATCGCCGCTGGCAATGGCATGCCACGCGCGGCGGCGCTCGGTCGAACGCAGGCCCGAATGCCATGCGACAGGCTCGCAGCCGAAGCGTGCTGCGAAGCGGGTCAGCATCGGCTCGGTCAGCGCGATTTCGGGGAGCAGGACGAGCGCCTGCCTGCCGGCTTCGACCGCCGCAGCGATCGCCTCCATATAGACTTCGGTCTTGCCCGACCCGGTGACGCCGTCGAGCAGCAGCGTCTCGAACTTCGCAGCAGCGACGGCGCTGCGAAGCTCGTCCGCGGCCGCCGCCTGTTCGTCCGACAGATCGGGCGGCGCGAACGTGGGATTGGGCCCGGGATAGGGCGCATCGGCCGACACGCTCACCGCTTCGAGCGCGCCCGCCTGAACGAGGCCACGGATCACCGCGTCGCTGACCTCGGCGAGCGCCGCGAGCTCGCGGACCATGCCTTGTCGCTTGCCGATCTTTTCGAGCGCCACCGTGCGTTGCGGCGTCATCCGCCCGGGAAGCAAGCCGGTGGCGCGATATTCGACGATCGGGCGGCGCGCATCGGCGAAGGCAGCACCCGGCAGCACCATGCGCAGCACCGCACCGGGCGGCGCGAGATAATAGTCGCTCGTCCATTCGACCAGCCGGCGCAGCGGCGCGGGCACGGGCGGCACCGGGACGATCTCATAGAGATTGCGGAGGCGATTGTCGCCAACCGGCTCGGGCGCGCCGAAGCTTGCATCCTCCCACACCACGCCGCCCATCCGCCGCGGTCCGAGCGGTGCGACGACGACGCTGCCGAGCTGCGCCTCGCTGCCCTGCGGGACGCGATAGTCGAGCGGGCCGAGAGCGGCGGTGAGAAGAAGGACGCGGGCGCGGGTCATGGGGTTGGGCACGATATAGGCACGCGGGTGAAATAGGAAAGCGACGGTTTGGCAAACCGCCGGGACGACAGGGTGGAAGCAGAAGGGAAGATGCGCGCGGATGGGCAGAGCGCGCAGATGGGGTGACTTGAGGATTCACGAAGGCGCAAAGACAGAGCGCACGGGCCGAAGGGCCCATTCATTTCCTTCGCCGAACTTGCTGCAAGGGTAGCGGAAGAAAGCCGTTGCGCGGCAAGCTTGATCTTCTTCACGTCTCGTGAAAATCTTTGCGCTCCCCGTGGCCCCTGCGCGAATCTTCAGAAAAGACCGACCGCGACCGCTACGACGCGCATCGCGCGAAAATCTCGCCATCGCGCCCGAACTGCTGCTATCAGGTCGCCGATGCGGGAAAAGGAACTGCGTTTCGCCCTGATTTGCTACGGCGGCATCAGCCTGGCGGTCTATATGCACGGCATCACCAAGGAGGTGTGGCGTCTGTCCGCGGCATCGCGGGCGTTCCACGACGGCGCCGACCCGGGCGGCTCGGGGCGCGTCTACCGCGATCTTCTCGCCGATCTTCTCGCGCGCAGTGGCGTGCGGCTGCGCGTCCTCGCGGATATCGTCGCGGGAGCGAGCGCGGGCGGGATCAACGGCATCTTCCTTGCTCGCGCGCTCGCGACCGGCCAGTCGCTGGATCCGCTGACCGCGCTCTGGCTTCAGGATGCCGACGTCGACTATCTGCTCGATCCCGACGCGCGGCCGTTGTCGGCGGCGACCAAATTCTGGGCGGTGCCGATCGCCGGCTGGGCGATGAAGCGGCGCGGCAACGTCATCGACCGCACCGTCGGCGGCACGGCGCAGGACGAGGTGCGCGCGAAGTTGTCGCGCTTCGTGCGCGCACGCTGGTTCGAACCCCCCTTCGGCGGCGAAATCTTCTCGAACCTGATCTTCGATGCCTTCGATGCGATGGACGCGGGACCGCGCGGGCCGGTGCTGGTGCCTGCCGGGCAGCCGATCGACCTGTTCGTGTCGGTCACCGACTTTGCTGGCCATTCCATGCCGCTGTCACTTCACAGCCCACCGCGCGTCACTGAACAGGAGCATCGGCTGATCCTCCATTTCCGGCAGGACGGACGTACCGGCAAGCGGCTGGACGACGTGCCCGGCCTCGCCGTGGCGGCGCGCGCGACCGCGAGCTTTCCCGGTGCCTTTCCGCCCTTCACACTGCGCGAGATCGATGCGGTGCTGGCGAAGCGCAAGATCGACTGGCCCGCCCGCGACAACTTCATCCGCGTCCAGCTTCCCGCCGGCGACGAGGCCGACCCTGCCGACCGGGTGCTGATCGACGGGTCGGTGCTGGCGAACGCGCCCTTCCGCCCTGCGATCGCGGCGCTCAAGCAGCGGCCGGCGCGGCGCGAGATCGACCGGCGCTTCGTCTATATCGACCCCAAGCCCGATTATCGCTCGATCAGCTTCGGTCGGCACGGCGAGCCGGTCGAGGGCGAGGAGAAAGGGCTGCCGGGCTTTCTGACCACGATCCTCGGCGCGCTGTCCGAAATCCCGCGCGAGCAGCCGATCCGCGACAATGTCGAGGCGATCGAGGCGATGTCGCGGCGCATCCGCCGGATGCAGCATATCGTCGATGCGATGAAGGTCGAGGTGGAGGAGCAGGTCGCGGCGCTGTTCGGCACCACCTTCTTCCTCGATACGCCGACCCCGGCGCGGCTCGACAAGTGGCGCGCCAAGGCGCAGGCCGAGGCGGCGGCGCGCGCCGGCTTCGCCTATCCGCCCTATGGCCACCTCAAGCTGTCGGCGATCGTCGAGGAGCTGGTCCGCCTGATCGACCGGCTGTCGCCGCCCAAGGGCGCGGTGCATCGCGCCAACCGCCGCGCGGCGCTGTGGGATGAGGTGCGCGCGCGCGGGCTCGACCGCATCTCGGGCAAGAAAGGCGCGGGGGCGAGCCGCGATGCGGTCGATTTCTTCCGCGCCCACGACCTCGGCTTTCGCACCCGCCGCCTGCGCTTCCTCGCGCGCGAGCTCGACGCGGTCGAGGCAAAGCGCGACGAGCGCGACCCGGCGTGCGAGGCGATGCGCGAGGCGATCTTCACCGCGCTTGGCCTCTATCTGGAGCGCGAGGGAGATAGCTGGCACGCCGATCTCGACGTGCCGGAAGATGCGGGCATGGGGGCGTGGATCGACGCGATCGGCGCGCGGCGCGACCTGCCGTCGGTCGATCGCGAGGGCGACGGGCTGCTCGCGAAGAGCCTTGCCGCGATGCCGAAGGACGACCGGCGCCAGCTTCTGCTCGCCTATCTCGGCTATCCCTTCTACGACATCGCAACGCTGCCGCTGCTGCAAGGTGAGGGGTTCGACGAGTTCGACCCGATCAAGATCGACCGCATCTCCCCTTCCGACGCGACCGCGATTCGCACCGGCGGCGCGTCGGCGATGCTTAAGGGAATCGAGTTCAACAGCTTCGGTGCCTTCTTCAGCCGCGCCTATCGCGAGAACGACTATCTTTGGGGGCGGCTCCACGGCGCCGACCGGCTGATCGACATCGTGGCGAGCAGCATCGGCGGCGAGGGCGCGCTGAAGGGCGACGAGCTGGCGGTCCTGAAGCGCCGCGCCTTCCACGCGATCCTAGACGAGGAGGAGGAGCGGCTGCCGAAGGTGAAGGCGCTGATCGCGGAGATAAGGAGAGAGGTCGGCTGAACCACTTTTGTCATTCCCGCGAAAGCGGGAGCCCAAGGGCGAAGACAGCCGACGCGCGCACTGGATTCCCGCTTTCGCGGGAATGACAATGTTGGGAGTGCCCTGAACGGATCACTCCGTCAGATCATCCCACATATCCTTGATGCGCCCGAAGAAGCCTTGACTCGCGGGGCATTCCTCGCCGGTCTCGGTCTCGCGGAATTCGCAGAGCAATTCCTTCTGCCGCACGGTGAGCTTCGTCGGCGTCTCGACGTCGATCTGGATCACCAGGTCGCCGTGGCCGCGGCCATTGAGCACCGGCATGCCGGCGCCGCGCTGGCGGAGCTGCTTGCCCGACTGGATGCCCGCGGGAATGCGGATGTCGTGTCGGGTGCCGTCGAGACCCGGAATGCTGATCTCGCCGCCGAGCGCGGCAGTGGTAAAGCTGATCGGCGCGCGGGTGAAGAGCGTCGTGCCTTCGCGCTCGAACAGCTTGTGCCGCGCCATGTGGAGGAAGATATAGAGGTCGCCCGGCGCCGCGCCGCGCGCGCCGCTCTCGCCCTCGCCCGACAGGCGAATGCGCGTGCCCTCGTCGACTCCCGGCGGGATGGTGACGGTTAGCGTCTTGCGCCGGTCGACGCGGCCTTCGCCATGGCAGGTCGTGCAGGGATCGGCGATGACCTCGCCCGCGCCCTGGCACGCGGGGCAGGTGCGCTCAACCATGAAGAAGCCTTGCTGCGCGCGCACCTTGCCCATGCCGCCGCAGGTCGCGCAGCGGTGGGTCGAGGTGCCGGGCCGCGCGCCCGATCCGTCGCAGGCGTCGCAGCGCGCCGCGACGTCGACCTCGATCTCGCGGCTGCAGCCGGTGAAGGCGTCCTCGAGCCGAATTTCCATGTCGTAGCGCAGGTCGGCACCGCGCGCGGGGCCGCGCTGCTGCCGCCCGCCGCCGAAGGCCGAGCCGAAGATCGATTCGAAGATATCGCCGATATCGCCGAAATCGGCTCCGCCGCCACCGAAGCCATGGGGCATGCTCTTGCCGAACCGGTCGTAGGCCGCGCGCTTCTGCGGGTCCTTCAGCACCTCATAGGCTTCGTTGATCGCCTTGAAGCGCGCCTCGCTGACCTGGCACCCCGGATTGCGGTCGGGGTGATATTGCATCGCCAGCTTGCGATAGCTTGCCTTGAGCGTCGCATCGTCGGCGGTGCGTTCGCATTCGAGCAATTCGTAATAATCGATGTCGAGCGACATAAGATAATAGCCCTCTCCCCTTCAGGGGAGAGGGTTGGGAGAGGGGCCTGTCGCCAGGCTGGCCTTCGTCCCCCTCTCCCCGACCCTCTCCCCTGAAGGGGAGAGGGAGAAGGGTTCATTCCTTACTTCTTGTCGTCCTCGACTTCCGAGAATTCGGCATCGACGACATCCTCGTCGGCCTTGTTCTCGCCCGCGTCGGCGGCGGGGGACGCCGCAGCCTGCTGCTCCTTTTCGTAGATCGCCTGGCCGAGCTTCATCGCGACCTGCGCCAGCGCCTGCGACTTTTCGGTCATCGCGGCGGGGTCGCCGCCCTCCACTGCCGTTTTGGCTTCGCCGAGCGCCGCCTCGATCTCGCCCTTGAGGCCTGCGTCGACCTTGTCGCCATGCTCTTCGAGCTGGCGTTCGGTCGTGTGGATCAGGCTTTCGGCGTTGTTCCTCGCCTCGGCCGCCTCGCGGCGCTTCTTGTCCTCTTCGGCGAACTGCTCGGCGTCCTTGACCATCTGGTCGATGTCCGCGTCGGACAGGCCGCCCGAGGCCTGGATCTTGATCTGCTGCTCCTTGCCGGTGCCCTTGTCCTTGGCGTGGACCGACACGATGCCGTTGGCGTCGATGTCGAAGGTCACCTCGATCTGCGGCACGCCGCGCGGCGCCGGCGGGATGCCGACGAGGTCGAACTGGCCGAGCAGCTTGTTGTCGGCCGCCATCTCGCGCTCGCCCTGGAAGACGCGGATCGTCACCGCCGACTGATTGTCGTCGGCGGTCGAATAGACCTGCGACTTCTTGGTCGGGATCGTCGTGTTGCGATCGATCATGCGCGTGAACACGCCCCCCAGCGTCTCGATGCCGAGCGAGAGCGGAGTGACGTCGAGCAACAGCACGTCCTTGACGTCGCCCTGCAGCACGCCCGCCTGGATCGCGGCGCCGATCGCGACGACCTCGTCGGGGTTGACGCCGGTGTGCGGTTCCTTGCCGAAGAAGTCCTTAACGACCTCGCGCACGCGCGGCATGCGGGTCATGCCGCCGACGAGCACGACCTCGTCGATGTCGCTCGCGCTGACGCCGGCGTCCTTGATCGCCTTCTTGCACGGTTCGAGCGTGCGCTTGATCAGATCCTCGACCAGCTTCTCGAGATCCGAACGGGTGATCGTCTTGACCAGATGCTTCGGCCCGTTGGCGTCGGCGGTGATGAAGGGCAGGTTGACCTCGGTCGACTGCGCGGTCGACAGTTCGATCTTCGCCTTTTCGGCGGCTTCCTTCAGCCGCTGCAGCGCCAGCTTGTCGCTGCGCAGGTCGATGCCCTCGTCCTTCTTGAAGCCGTCGGCGAGATATTCGACGATCTTGCTGTCGAAATCCTCGCCGCCGAGGAAGGTGTCGCCGTTGGTCGACTTCACCTCGAACACGCCGTCGCCCACCTCGAGCACCGAGATGTCGAAGGTGCCGCCGCCGAGGTCGTAGACCGCGATCGTCTTGTTGTCCGACTTGTCGAGGCCGTAGGCGAGCGCCGCCGCGGTGGGCTCGTTGATGATGCGCAGCACTTCGAGGCCGGCGATCTTGCCGGCGTCCTTGGTCGCCTGGCGCTGGGCGTCGTTGAAGTAAGCGGGAACGGTGATGACCGCCTGCTCGACCTTCTCGCCCAGATAGGCCTCGGCGGTTTCCTTCATCTTCTGAAGGATGAAGGCCGAAATCTGCGACGGCGAATAATCCTCGCCGCCCGCCTTGACCCAGGCGTCGCCGTTGGCGCCCTTGACGATGTTGTAGGGGACGAGTTCCATGTCCTTCCTGGTCATGGGGTCGTCGAAGCGGCGGCCGATCAGGCGCTTGACTGCGAAGATGGTATTCTCGGGATTGGTGACCGCCTGGCGCTTCGCCGGCTGGCCGATCAGGCGTTCGCCGTCCTTGGCGAAGGCGACGATCGACGGCGTCGTTCGCGTGCCCTCGACATTTTCGATAACCTTGGGCTTGCCGCCCTCCATGACCGCGACACAGCTGTTCGTGGTGCCGAGGTCGATCCCGATCACTTTGGCCATAATATAAACGTCCTTGTTGCTCTTGTGGCGCCCTCAACAGGCACGCCGGATATGGGGCTCCCCCAACGGGGTTTCTGGGCGCGATATAGGTGCGCCGCGGCTTGGCACAAGGGCTTCGGGGGCTTATCTGTCACCTGTGTATTGAGCCATATCGGGAGCGCCCCATGATCAAGTCCCTCGCTGTCGCCGCCCTTGCCGCCTCCGCACTGACCCTGTCGTCGTGCGGCGGCGATCTGGGCAAGGAACCCGAACTGCGCGTCGCGAGCGGCTATATCGAGATGGGAGCGACCCCCGACCGGCCCGCGGCGGGCTATTTCACCATCATGGGCGGGCCGCGCGACGTCGATCTGGTCGCGGTGACCGCCGACCTCGCCCAGCGGGTCGAGATGCACGAAAGCGTGCGCGAGAACGGCGTCGTGACGATGCAGCCGCTGACCAGCGCGCCGGTGCCCGCGAAGGGCAAGCTGGAGTTCAAGCCCGGCGGCAAGCATCTGATGATCTGGAACATCAATCCCGCCGCGGTGCGCGTCGGTAAGCTGCCGATGATCTTCGTCTTCTCGAACAACAACAATGAGCGCATCCTGTTCGACCTCAAGATCCGCCAGGCCTCGGCCGCCGGCGACCAGGGCAGCGCGGCGATGGATCATGGCGGGATGGACATCGGCGGCATGGATATGGGCGCGGCGGACGCGGCGAAAAAATAGGCCGACGGTCGTTGCAGCCCGTGATGCTCACGCCCATGCGCGACGGCTTCCCGCTTCGCGGCGGCGTCACCTCAGGGGCGACCGTGAATTGCAAAGACGCAGAGGCCGGCCAATAGGGCGACCCACCCGCCTAGCCGATAGACGACCGCCTTGCGTTCGCTCCCGTAGATTTCGCGAGCGCAAATTCGCGCGGTACGGATCTTGCGGTCCGATGCCGCCAGGAAGACGGTCATCGCCCCTATGATGACCAATATCTTGAGGACGGTCGCCGACTCCAACCACAGGAAAATGGGCGCGTTGAGCGGCCTGCCGGCAAAGAGCAGGGCCGAGCCGAGCGCCGCGAGCCAGGCGACCTCGCCGGCGATTCTGATCGCGAAATAGCCGAACGGCGGAGGGGAGATCGTCCGGCCGCCCAATGCCGTATCGATGATGCACGCGATCCAGCTTTGCAACCATTCGAACGTCGCCAGCGCGATGAATAGCAAGCAGGAGAATGTCGTCAGGAGCAGAGTGGCCGCTGGACTTGTAAAGAGATCGTCCCAATAGCCCAGCCTATTGCCGAGGTCCGAAATCGTCGTCTGCAGGATCGTGGCGACCGGAAAGCTCGCGAGCGTCATCGTTCCGAGCCATAGCCATGCCGCGGTCCACAGGGCGCCTCGCGCGTGGCGCGACTTGCCCGGTCGCAGGTGTCGATAGTAGATATCCGGTGTCAGCCAGAGCGGCATCGTTACGAGCGCCAACAGGCGCCGGAGGCCCGAGCCGGTCAGCCCATCAGCCATCATCCGCTGCGGATCGCGAAAAAGTCCGACGATGCGCGCCCGGCCGGATGCACTCTCGCTCGCCATGTGTCCGATATCGGCTGATGCAGGCGCTGCGTCAAACCCCGTTCGCTATCGCCTTTCATCCAGCCCATTTGCCTCTATGGTGACGCCATGCTGGACGATGGGCGACCGCTTACCGACGCAGAACGCGCAATGGCGCGCAGCATGTTCGGCGATGCGCTCGATCTCGATGCCGTTCGCATCGTCCATCGAAAATGGTGGCCGTTCCAGCCGCGTCGGATCACTATGGCCCCGCGCGGCCGCATCCACTTTCATCCCAAAGGGCCGGGCTATTGCGATTGCTTCTCCCATGCCTCGATCGGCTGGCAGGCGCATTTGATCCACGAGCTGGTCCACATCTGGCAATTCCAGAGCGGCGTGAACCTGATCCTGCGCCGACATCCGTTCTGCCGGTACAGCTACAGCATCAAGCCCGGCTGGAAGCTCGAACGCTACGGCATCGAGCAGCAGGCGGAAATCGTCCGCCATATTTTCCTGCTTCGCCACAAAATCGTCGTCCCCGGCGCGCCGCTGCTCGCGACGCTCGAAAGCATCCTGCCGTTCGGAACCGCCGCGGAGAATTAGCGACTAGCCAAGCCCGCGCTGTTCGTCCTATGTTCCGCACATGACCGTCGCCACATTGCTCGCCGCCCTGATCGCCCTCGCCGTCGGCGCGCTGATCGGCTGGCTGTTTGCGGGGCGGCAGGCGGGCGGGCTCAAGGCCGAGCGCGACGGGCTGGCCGAGCGATTCAAGGCCGCGGTCGCCGACCTTGCCGCCGAGGCGGAGGCGCGCAAGGCGGCCGATCTGCAGCTTTCCGCGCTGCTTGCCGAGCAGAAGGCGCGCGACGCCGCGCACGACGCCCAGATCGCGCAGCTCAAGGATGCGCAGGTGGCGCTGACCGCGCAGTTCCGCGAGGTCGGGCAGGCGATGCTCGACAAGGCGCAGAAGGATTTTCTGGCCCGCGCCGACGATCGCTTCAAGCAGAGCGAGGAAAGCGCGGGACAGAATCTGAAGGCGCTGCTCTCTCCCGTTCACGAGCGGCTCGAAAAATATGAGCTGGCGGTCGCGAAGGTCGAGGCCGAACGGCGCGACGCCTTCGGCATGCTTCACGGCCAGATCGCGGCGATGCGCGAGGGCACCGAGCGCGTGTCGAGCGAGGCGGCGAAGCTCGTCAACGCGCTGCGCAATGCGCCCAAGGCGCGCGGGCGCTGGGGCGAGCAGCAGCTTCGCAACGTGCTCGAAAGTTGCGGGCTTTCCGAACATTCCGATTTCCAGACCGAAGTCAGCGTCGCCGACGGTGACGGCGGACGGTTGCGTCCCGACGTCGTCGTGAAGGTACCGGGCGGGCAGAGCCTCGTCATCGACGCCAAAGTGTCGCTCAACGCCTATCAGGATGCGTTCGGCGCGGTCGATGAGGGCGAGAAGACGGCGCATCTCGCGGCGCATGCCGCGGCGATGAAGGCGCATGTCAACACGCTCGGCGCGAAAAGCTATTGGAACCAGTTCGACGACACGCCCGATTATGTGGTGATGTTCGTCCCGGGCGAGCATTTCCTCGCCGCGGCGCTCGACCATGACGCCGACCTCTGGGACTATGCGTTCGAGCGCAAGGTGCTGCTCGCGACCCCGACCAACCTGATCGCGATCGCGCGCACGGTCGCGGCGGTGTGGCGGCAGGAAAAGCTCGCTGGGCAGGCGCGCGAGATCGCGGCGCTGGGCAAGGAACTCTATGCCCGCATGGCGACAATGGGGTCGCATATCGCGCGCGTCGGCAAGAATCTGGATCAGGCGACGGGGGCCTATAATGCCTTCGTGGGCAGCTTCGAATCGCAGGTTCTGACGCAGGCCAAGCGGTTCGAGGCGCTCAATATCGATACGGGAGGCAAGGAAATTCCTGCGCCTGCCGTGGCCGAACAAACAGCAAGGCCGTTAACAAAACTGATCGTTGAGTCGAGTGATTCGAAGCCTTCAAGCACGTAGGCGACATCAAATTTGCTTGGAACATATGGAGGAGATGGCTCATGGACCCCTGACTCAATCTTACTGAACAATGTGCACAGGGCATTCGGGCGATACCAATATCTTATCTCCTTAGACTATCTCGTTGAGTGCGACTCGGCGCGTTTTCAAAGCGGAGATCATATGGCGGTTGAGCAATAAGATTGCCTTGGGATTCACCTGCAATATTGGAGGTGCCCATGCAATTTATTCAGTCGTACACGCGCGCGATCCGGCCGGACGCTTGGCTTTATGCCTTTGCAAATCCGGAAGGTCGCGAAGTCGCCGTGTCGTCCAAAATGTATCCAACAGAGTTGGATGCTAAGCGGGCGCTGAATATGGCAAAGGCTCTCTTGTTGGCGACGGACGCTAACTAAAGAGGCCGATTTTCAGATTTGTTCCGAGCAATAGAGGGGCGGACCATGTGTGTGGTCCGCCCTTTGTTTCAGATCATTCGTTTCAGCACCGCTGTCTGGCCGTCGGCGCCGGTCAGGATCAATGTGCCGTCGGCGGGAAAGTCGAGGCTGACCGGGCCGCGCATCAACTGGAAGAAGGCGCCTTCCTGCGTCATCCCCGCGCCGGGACAGGCCATCTTGGTCGCCATCAGCGGGCCGGCGGTCAGCGTCTTGCCGTCGCTTTCATAACCGCCCGAAAAGCGGTTGCAGCCGGCGCTGCCGCTCATTCGTTCGCCGTCGAAGGCAAGCGACGTCGGGCGGTCCTCCGCGACGGTCACGCCGCCGATCGATACGAAACTCCAGTTCGTGCCCGCGAGCTGCCCGGGCGGCAGGATGCCGCCGCCGCAGCCTTTCACCGTCTTGCCGTCGGCGATGACCGTCACCGTGTCGCGGTAGCGGCGGTCGCTCATTCCGTCGCTGCATTCGGCGTGGGTGACGTCAACGGCCAGCCGGTCGGTGACATAGCGCTCGCCGCCCGCGCCCGGCTGCGCGCCGGGGTTGGCGACGACGATCTTCGTCTCGCCATAATCGCCGTCGTAATTGAGCCGATCGGGCGTGATCTCGAGCGTCCATCCGGGTTCGGTGCCGAGCGCCATATAGGCCGCGGCCAGCGGCGGCGGGGTTTCGGGCGGCGCCTCGACCGCGCAGGCGGCGAGGGCGAGGGGAAGGGCGAGCAGGGGCAGGAAGCGATTCATGACAGGCATCTCCTTCCTTCGTCATTCTGAAACGGGTTCAGGGTGACGAAAATCTGTAAGCGCAGAGCATAGCTGCGGCTCAGATGTCAGGACGCTGAACGCTGCTATCGGTTCCGCCGCTGGTTCAGCACTTCATAGGCCATCACCGCGCCCGCGACCGCGGCGTTGAGGCTGTCGGCCTTGCCCATCATCGGCATCTTCACGCGCACGTCGGCGGCGGCGGCATAGGTTTCGGGGAGGCCCTGCGATTCATTGCCGACGAGGATGAAGGTCGGCGCCGCATAGCGGACCGCCTGATAATCCTTCGTATCCTCGCCCAGCCAGGTCGCGACCAGCTCGCCCGGTCCGGCGCGCAGCCAGGCGAGGAACTCGTCCCAGCGCGCCTGCACCAGCCGCTGGGTGAAGATCGCGCCCATGCTCGCGCGCACCGCCTCGACGCCATAGGGGTCGGTCGAATCGTCGAGCAGGATCAGCCCGCCCGCGCCGACCGCATCGCCGGTGCGCAGCATCGTGCCGAGGTTGCCGGGATCGCGCAGCCGCTCGGCAACCAGCCAGATCGGTGCGGCCTGGCGGTCGAGGTCGGCGAGCGCGGTTTCCGGCTCGGCATAGATGCCGACGACGGTCTGGGGATTTTCCTTGCCCGAGAGCTTGGAAAGGATCGCGGGAGTGGTGTCGATGACCTCGCCGCCGCTTGCCAGCGTCGCGTCGACCAGCGTGCGCGCCAGCGGATGCGCGACGGCGCCTTCGTCGGCGAGGAACAGCCAGCGCGGCAGCACCCTCGCCTCGCGCGCTTCGGTCGCGATGCGCAGGCCCTCGGCGAGGAACAGGCCTTCGGCGCGGCGGTGGCGCTTCTCGCGCAGCAGGCGCATCCGCTTGACGAGCGGGTTCGAGAGGCTTTCGATGCGGCTGCGGCGGCCGGACATGGATTCAATCCTCGCCGAAACTGTCCTTGACCAGCCCGACCAGCTTGAGCAGCGCGGTGTCGGCACCGTCGCCGCGCGTGTGGATGGTGATGCTGTCGCCTTTCGCGGCACCGAGCATCATCAGCCCCATGATCGAGGTGCCGGCGACGCGGCTCCCGCCCTTTTCGACCTCGACGGTGACGGTTTCGGGCAGGCGGCTGACGAAGGTGACGAACTTGGCGCTGGCGCGCGCGTGAAGACCGCGCTGGTTGGTGATCTCGACGGTCTCCGACAATTCGCTCAAAGGCCCACTCCCAGCATTTCCGAGGCTACCGATATATATTTTTGCCCCGCCTCGCGCGCCGCGATCACCGCCGGGCGCAATTCCATCGTCTTGCGCGCACTTTCGAGCCGGATCAACATCGGCAGGTTGACGCCGGCGATCACCTCGGTGCGCCCCGCCTCGAGCAGGCTGATCGCGAGATTGGACGGCGTGCCGCCGAACAGGTCGGTCAGCATGATGACGCCGCGACCCTCGTCGACGCCGCGAATCGCGTCGGCGATCTCCTGGCGCCGCATCTCCATATTGTCGTTGGGGCCGATGCAGACGGTCGCGATCGCGCGCTGCGGGCCGACGACATGCTCCATCGCTGTCACCATTTCCTCGGCGAGTCGTCCATGGGTGACAAGGACCATTCCGAGCAGCGGCAGTGCTTTATCGCTGGGCATGCAGTCGATTACCCTTATCCTTTTCCGCCGGGCGCGGGAGAAGCGGGCGGGGGTCTGCCCTCAAGCCCATCTTGCGGTGCGGAGTCAAGGTTGCGGTGGCTGACCGTCGGCGCGTGCCCGGCGTCGCGCAGGGTGCGGGCGACGCGCTCGGCGCAATGGACCGAGCGGTGGCGGCCGCCGGTGCAGCCGAAGGCGATGGTGACATAGCTTTTCCCCTCAGCGCGGTAGCGGGGGAGCAGGGTGAGAAGCAGCGTCTCGATCTGCATCAGCGTCGCCTCATAGGCGGGATCGGTGGCGATATAGGCCGAGACGTCGGCATCGAGCCCGGTACCGGGGCGCAGTTTCGCGTCCCAATGCGGATTGCGCAGATAGCGCATGTCGAACACCAGATCGGCGTGGCGGGGCAGGCCGCGCGCGAAGCCGAAGCTCAGGATGTTGAGCGCCGGCGCGTCCTCTTCGGATTCGGCGAAGCGCTGGCGGATCTCCTGCTGCAGGTCGTTGCTGCTGTAATTGGTGGTGTCGACCACATGCTCGGCCCAGCGGCGGAGCGATTCCATCATCTCGCGCTCGCGCGCGATCCCGTCGGCGGCGGGCCGGTCCTCGGCGAGCGGGTGGCGGCGGCGCGTTTCGGAAAAGCGCCGCTCGAGCTCGGCGCCGGCGCAGTCGAGGAACAGCGTCTCGATGTCGCGCCCGCCGGCCGCGCGCAGTTCCTTGATCCGCTTGACGAGGAGCGCCGGCTTGAAGCCGCGGCTGCGGCTGTCGATGCCGACCGCGAGCGGCCGGTTCGCCTCGCTGCGGTGGACCGGCGCCTCGATCAGCGGTTCGAGCAGCGAAAGCGGGAGGTTGTCGACGACTTCCCAGCCCAAATCCTCGAGCACCTTGAGCACGGTTGACTTGCCCGCGCCCGACAGACCGGTGACGAGCAGCAGGCGCGGTTCGGCGGGGTCGTTCATGCCGCGGGCGCCAACCGTTCGAGCGCGAGCAGAATCTTGATCGGCGCCGACGCCTCGAAGGCCGAGAGCAGCAGCGCAGGGAGCGGATGTCCGGCGACCATTTCGATCTGGTTCACCGCGGGCATGCGGTCGTAGCGGTCGGTCAGCCGCACCGCGAGCGCGAGCGGGACGGGCGCGGTCCACGGCCGCTCGACGATGCCGATCCCGCGCACCTCGAGCTTGCCGGCGAGGGTTTCGGGCGGGCGGCACCACAGGCGGCCGCGCTCGTGCCAGATATCGCAGCGGTCGTCGGCGACGAGCCGCGCGCCGCGGTCGATCAGGCGCAGCGCGAGGTCGGACTTGCCCTGGCCCGACTGACCGAGGATCAGCACCCCGCCAGTGCCCGACGCGACGCAGCTTGCGTGGATGTTGACGATGTCGAGGGCGGTCCGGCTCGGAAGCATGGCGCAGGCTTAGCCATGCCCGCATGGGGCTGCAAGGCGGATGGGGCGACGTCAGCCGTCGCCGCCCTCCCGCGCGGGGAGGGTGACGAGCAGGCTGGCGCCGGGCTGGTGATCGTCGCGGTCGCGCGCCGCGATCGTGCCGCCATGCCCTTCGACGATCGCGCGCGCGATCGCGAGGCCCAGCCCGCTATGACGGCCAAATGCCTCGCCGTCGGGGCGCTCGCTGTGGAAGCGGCGGAAGATCGCCTCGCGCTGTGCGGCGGGAATGCCGGGCCCGTCGTCGTCGACGCGCACATGCACCTCGTCGCCCAGCCGGGTCGCCGCGATGCAGACGAGGCCGCCGGGCGGAGAGAAGCTGATCGCATTGTCGATGATATTGTCGATCGCGCGTTCGAGGCGGTGGCCGTCGCCCATCACCGTCGCGGTGCCGCGGCGCGGACGGGCGAAGGCGATGCGCGGCTGCACGGCGCCCTGTTCGGCGCGCGCGGCACGCGCGGCGAGCATCGATTCGATCATCAGCCCGATATCGATCGGCTCGAAATGCGTGCGCGAAAGCTGCGCGTCGATGCGGCTCGCGTCGCTGATGTCGGTGACGAGCCGGTCGAGGCGACGAACGTCCTCGCCCGCGATGCCGAGGAGCTGCGCGCGCTGCTCCTCGGTCTTCACCCGGTCCATCCCTTCGATCGCCGATCGCAGCGAGGCGATCGGATTCTTGAGCTCGTGCGTCACGTCGGCGGCGAAATGCTCGCCCGCGTCGATGCGCTCGCGCAGCGTCTGCGTCATGTCGGACAGCGCGCGGGCCAGCGTGCCGATCTCGTCGCGGCGGCTCGGAAGGCGCGGGACGACCACTTCGCGCGCGCGCCCGAGCCGCACGCGCACCGCGGCGCGGGCGAGGCGGCGCAGCGGCCGGACGATGGTGCGCGCGAGGAACAGCGACAGCAGCACCGACGCCATCAGCACCATCGCAAGCACGACCGCAAGGCGGAAGCGCTCGGCGCGCACGGTGCGCGTGATGTCGCGCGCGTTGAGGGTCATCAGCATGATCTCGGGGCGTTCGAGGTCGACGATGCGCGTGGCGCTCAAGAGCGGCGTGCGCTCGGGAGCGTAGCGGAATCGAGTCGCCTCCTCGCCGCTGCGCAGCGCCTCCATGACCTCGGGCCACGCGGCGGCGCGGTCGACCGCCGGCTCCTCGAACTCGGGATAGTCGGGGGCACCGACGATCCAGTCGATGCCGCGATCCATCGCGCGCGCCGCGTCGCGCTTCCACGGCTGCAGATCGGGATCGCGCAGCGTGTAGGTCGGCGGCCCGTGCGCGAAGCTGTCGTCGATCTTGCGCCCGCTCGCGTCATAGAAGCGCAGCCGCGATTCGGTCGCACGGGCGAATTCGCCGATCAGCCGCTGGCGCTGGTCGGGCTTCGCGGCCTCGAGCGCCGCGTCGAGCAGCGCGAGCTTGTCGACCATCACCGCGATGCGCGTATCGACCAGCCGGCTGCGATAGGTGTCGAGATAGAAGAAGCCGCCCGCGAGCAGCGCGACCGCGAGGATGTTGACCGCGAGGATGCGGGTGGTCAGCGACCAGCGCGCCGACCAGACGAGCGGCGATTCCTCCGGCTCGGCGGTATCGGCCTTGACCCTAGCCATCGTCGGAAAAGCGGTAGCCCGCGCCATAGAGGGTCGCGATCGCGTCGAAATCGGGGTCGACTTCGCGGAACTTGCGGCGCAGGCGCTTGATGTGACTGTCGATCGTGCGGTCGTCGATATAGACGTCGTCCTGATAGGCCGCATCCATCAGCTGGTTGCGGCTGCGCACGATGCCGGGGCGGCTGGCGAGCGTTTCGAGGATCAGGAATTCGGTGACGGTCAGCGTGACATCCTGACCGTCCCAGCTCACCTGGTGGCGGGCGGGGTCCATCGTCAGCCGCCCGCGCGTGATCGGCTCGGCGACGGGTTCGTCCTCCTCGCTCGGCGTGCTCCTGTTGAGCTCGACGCGGCGCAGGATCGCGCGGATGCGCGCGATGACCAGCCGCTGCGAGAAAGGCTTGGCGATATAGTCGTCGGCGCCCATCGCGAGCCCCAGCGCCTCGTCGATCTCGTCGTCCTTGCTGGTCAGGAAGATGACCGGAAGCTGGCTCTTCTCGCGCAGCCGGCGGAGCAGTTCGAGCCCGTCCATGCGCGGCATCTTGATGTCGAACACGGCGAGGTCGGGCGGATTGTCGATCAGCGGCTTCAGCGCCGCCTCGCCGTCCGAATAGACGCGCGTGACGAAACCCTCGGCCTGCAGGGCAATCGACAGCGACTGGAGGATGTTGCGGTCGTCGTCGACCAGCGCGATGGTTGCCGTCATGTTCTTTCCAGTGGGGCGGACCCGGGCCGGATTAGCCGATCCACCCGCAGGCGACAACCGCGCGAACGGGCCGCCGGTTCCCTTACGGCACTCATCGCAGAGCGGGCACGAGTCCCGCGTTAATCTTTTGACGCGCCGTGGCTTCCTCGCTAACGCGACGGGGAATTTCGGAATCGGCGTCACGTCGGCACCCATTGCAGATGCGGGCCTGCCCTTTTGCTCGGCGGGTATTGCATAGGTATGCAAAGGCGACGGAAAAGGGAAAGGCCAGGACAATGACCAAGGTGGTGATCGGCAGTCGGACCGTCGAAACACGGGCGGACGTGGCCGAAAACTGGGGCACGGCGCAGCTCGTCGAAGAGGCGGTCCGCCACGGCGAAGGGCTGCTTGCCAAGGACGGCCCGCTCGTCGTCGAGACGGGCAAGCACACCGGCCGCAGCGCCAAGGACAAGTTCATCGTCCAGGAAGCGGAAACCGCCGACACCATCTGGTGGGGCAAGACCAATGTGGCGATGACGCCGGCGCATTTCGCGGCGTTGAAGGAGGACTTCCTTGCGCATCTGGCGAGTCGCGACCGGCTCTATCGCCAGCAGCTCTTCGGCGGCTCGCAGCCGGAACATCGCGTCGGCGTGCAGGTGCTGACCGAATATGCGTGGCACAGCCAGTTCATCCGCACCCTGCTGTGTCGCCCGACAGCGGCGGAACTTGCGGCGTTCGAGAGCGAATATACGATCGTCGACTTGCCGAGCTTCCGTGCTGACCCCGCGAAGCATGGGACGCGCAGCGAGACGGTGGTCGCGGTCAATTTCGCCGAGAAGCTCGTGCTGATCGGCGGCACCGCCTATGCCGGCGAGATGAAGAAGTCGGTGTTCGGCATCCTCAACTATCTGCTCCCCGTGCAGGGCGTGATGCCGATGCACTGTTCGGCGAACATCGGCCCCAATGGCGACACGGCAGTCTTCTTCGGCCTGTCGGGCACCGGCAAGACGACGCTGTCGGCCGACGCCTCGCGCACGCTGATCGGCGACGACGAGCATGGCTGGTCGGACACCGCGGTCTTCAATTTCGAGGGCGGCTGCTATGCGAAGATGATCCGCCTGTCGGAAGAGGCGGAACCCGAAATCCATGCGACCACCCGCCGCTTCGGCACAGTGCTCGAAAATGTCGTGATCGATCCCGCAACGCGCGAGCTCGACCTCGACGACAACAGCCTCGCCGAGAATACCCGCGGCGCCTATCCGATCGACTTTATTCCGAACGCGTCGGAGGCGAACATGGGGCCGGTGCCGCGCACCGTCATCATGCTGACCGCCGATGCCTTCGGCGTGCTGCCGCCGATCGCCAGGCTGACCCCCGACCAGGCGATGTATCATTTCCTGTCGGGCTATACCGCGAAGGTCGCCGGAACCGAGATCGGGGTGACCGAGCCAGAGGCGACCTTTTCGACCTGCTTCGGCGCGCCCTTCATGCCGCGCCATCCGTCGGTCTACGGCAATCTCCTGAAGGAGCGCATCGCCAGGGGCGGCGTCCAGTGCTGGCTCGTCAACACCGGCTGGACCGGCGGAATGGCGACGATGGACGGGATCAAGCGAATGCCGATCAAGGCGACCCGCGCGCTGCTCAATGCGGCGCTCGACGGCAGCCTGAACGAGGTCGAGTTCCGCAAGGACCCGAATTTCGGCTTCCTTGTCCCGGTCGCGGTGCCGGGGGTCGACACCGCGCTGCTCGACCCGCGCGAGGCGTGGGCTGACAAGGCCGCCTATGACCGCACCGCCGAGGCGCTGGTGCAGCAGTTCATCGACAATTTCGCGCAATTTGCGGACCATGTCGACGAAGGCGTCCGGCAGGCCGCGCCGCGTGCGGCGGTGGCGGCCTAGGACGGATCGACATTCAGCCCTGGCGGCCTGCAAATGGCAGCTTTCCGCGCTTCCGGTGCTCACGTGCAAAAAGCACGCTGCGCCCCGGGTCGCGGAAACCCACCATTTTCGGCTCGCCGTCTTCTGAATGTCGATCCGTCCTAGCTCGGCCCCGTATCCGTCACCCCGGGCCCGGGGCGACGAGGGGGTCAGGCTTTCGCTTCCGCGATATATTCATCGACATTCTGCGCGAGCACGTCGAGCGGGACGTTGCCCCCCTCGACCACCACATTGTCGAAATCGCGCAGGTCGTAGCGGGGCCCGAGCGCCGTCTGGGCGCGACCGCGCTGGCGGACGATCTCGCTGTGGCCGACCTTGTAGCCGCAGGCCTGGCCGGGCCAGCTGCAATAGCGGTCGACCTCGCTCGCGACCTCGAGCGGATTCGATCCGTTGCGCTCGACGAAGAATTTGACCGCCTCCTCGCGCGTCCAGCGCTTGGCGTGGAGGCCGGTGTCGACGACGAGGCGGCAGGCGCGGAAGGCGAGCGACTGGAGATAGCCGAGCCGCCCGACCTCGAAATCGTCGTAGAGGCCGAGCTCGTCGGCGAGCTGCTCGGCGTAGAGGGCCCAGCCTTCGCTATAGGCGTTGAAGGCGAGCATCGAGCGGATCAGCGGCATTTGGTTTGCATATTCGCCCTGCCAGACATGCCCCGGAATCGCCTCGTGCATCGCGAGGTCAGGCAGCGAATATTTGCTGTGCAGGTCGGTGGTGCGCAGGTTGATCCACATCTTGCCCGGAATGCTGCCGTCGATCGATCCCGCGCCGCCATAGGCTGCGGGCGCGCCCGGCTCCTCGGCGAGCGGCAGGCGCTTCACCTCGACATTGCCCTTGACCAACGTGCGGAAGGCGCGCGGCAGTTCGGCGCGGATCTTCGCGAGCCAGGTCTGGATATAGGCCTTGATCTCCTCGCGCCCCTTGTCGCCTTCGGGGAATTTGTAGCGCGGGTCGTCGGCGAGCGCGTTCATCCGAGCGCCGACCGGGCCCTCGGTGTAGCCGAGCTTGCGCAGGATCGGATCCATCCGCCCGTGCAGTTCGGCCAGCTCGTCTAGGCCCATCCGGTGGACCTCCTCGGGCGTCATGCGCGTCGTGGTCGAGGCGCGCAGGCCCCAGGCATACCATTGGTCGCCGCCGGGCCGGGCCCAGAGCCCCGCGTCCATCGTCGCCTGCGGGCGCTGGGCCTGCATCGCCGCGATCTGGCGTTCGAGCGCCGGGGCCACCGCGCTCTTGACGATCCGCTCGGCGCGGGCGCTCCAGTCGCCGGCGATCTGCGCGGCGCGCGTCCGCTCGGTCAGGCTGCTCACCAGCCCGCCGCCCGCCCGCGCGTCGGCAAGGCTCGCCTCCATCTGCTTCAGCGTGGCGTCGATCAGGAAGGCGGGGGCGATCAGCCCCTGCGCACCCGCGGTCTTCAGCCGCTCGGTCTCGCCGTCGAGGACGCCCGGATAGGCATTGAGGCGCGACAGATAGGCTTCGGCATCGGCGGCGTTACGTACCGGATGATCGCTGCCGAGGAAGCGCGGCACGTCGAGATAGGCGCCGACATTCTGGATCACCACATAGGGCGTGTTGCGCCAGCCGCCGACCGCGACGTCGCCATAGGGGAGCGCGAAGCCGTCGAGCGCCGTGCTGTAGGCGCTGTCGATTACCGCGAGGCTGGTGCGCGTCGCATGGTCGAGGCCGGCGGTGTCGACGGCGCGGACGCGCGCGAGGTCGGCTTTCAGCGTCGCCGCGAGCGCCGCGACCCCGGCGGGCGAGCGGTCGGATAGCTGCGCGCGCATCGCCGCGCGATCGCCGGTGTCGATGCCGAGCGCGGTCGCCCCCTCGGGCGAATGGGCGAGCAGATTGTCGGCGACCGAATCGAGCAGCGCCGCCGCATCCGTGCCGCCGGCGGCGGCACCCGTTCCCGGCGGGGCGGGCGGGATCACCGCCGCATCGTCGGGCAGCGCGCCGCCGGCCGAGCAAGCGGCGAGCGTCAGTCCCGCGGCGCCGGTGCCGAGCGCGGCGAGCGTCTGGCGGCGGCTCAGCGGCGTGGACAATGTATCGGACATGCGGTGGCTCCCCTTGTGGTTTCGGTTGAAACGGGTTTTGCAGGGTGAGCGCGCGGGGTCAACGCGTTCCCCGGGGATGGACATATCCCGCCCGCAACTCGCGTAATTTTCTTTCAAAGGTCACGAAGGTCACGGTACGTCCCACTTTTGTTGGGCGGGGGAGGCCGGTTTGGGTCGAAGTGTCGACTGCTCTCTCCCCTTCAGGAGAGAGATACGCAGGCTTGCGAGCTTGCTCGCTAGCCGAAGTTGAGAGGGGGGAGCTACGTCCCCCTCTCCCAACCCTCTCCCCTGAAGGGGAGAGGGCTTTTGCGCCAGTTCAGTCGGTCAGGTCGGCCGGCACCTTGCCGCCGTTGGCGGCGAGTTCGCGCATCACCGCCTTGTGCAGCCAGATGTTCATCTCGGCGCTACCGTCAAGGGCGCCGGTGTAGCCGAGTTCCTGCGCCAACTCCTTGCGGTTGGCGAGGCTCGAATCGATGCCGAGTAGCTTCATCAGGTCGACGATCGAGGTCCGCCAGTTGAGCGGCTGGGTGGCATAGGCGTTCTGCGCGGTGAGGATCGCCTCGACGTCGACCTCACTGACGGCGGCCGGGGCGGCGGGGACGGGCTGCGGCGCGGCGGGGGCGGCCGTCGTGGCCGGGGCGGCGGGCGGCGTCGCGGCCTCTGCCTTCTTGCCGAAAATCGCGTCCTTGATCTTGCCGAAAATGCTCATGCTGGGACTCCCTCTCGTGACGCGGCCGCGAAGGACCGCAGCGTTGCAGATTGGCGCCGGCGGATGACAGGAGAATGAACGGCTCCCCACCCGCCCGCGCGCTGCTATACCAACCCCTATCGGCGCATTTCGATCCGCGCCGCAGACGGAGAAAATCCATGAACCTCAGCGACATTTTGCAGCAGGCCGGCGGCATCGAATCGATGGCGAAGGAACTGGGCGTTTCGCCCGGCGTCGCGCAGCAGGGCGCCGACGCCTTGCTCCCCGCGATTCTCGGCGGTTTCCAAAAGCAGGCGCAGGGCGGCGGCATCGAGGGACTCGGCGGGCTGATCGCCGGGCTCGGCGGTGGCGGGCTGCTCGATTCGGTGCTGGGATCGCAGCCGACGCCGGTGGGGCAGGGCAACGAAATCCTGGGCCAGATCTTCGGGTCTAAGGACGTCAGCCGCACCGTCGCGGGGCAGGCCGCGACGCAGAGCGGGCTCGACGCCGGGTTGCTCAAGAAGATGCTGCCGATACTCGCGATGCTCGTCGCGGGGTATATGGCCAAACAGGGCGGCCAGACGGCGACCAGCGGCGCGCCCGCGGGCGGGCTGGGCGGTATGCTCGGCAACGTGCTCGGCGGGCTGGTCGGCGGCGGCAGCGCGCCCGCGGCGGGCGGGCTCGGCGGGCTGGGTTCGCTGCTCGACCGCAACGGCGACGGCAATCCGCTCGACGATATCCTCGGCATGGCGGGCAAGCTGCGGGGGTGACAAAGCAACAAGCCCCTCCTCTTCAGAGGAGGGGTACGGCGTCACGCCGCCGCCAGACGCCATTCCTCGCGGAGCCGGTCGGGCCATCGCGCGGCGCCGAGCATGGCGACGGGCCCGTCGTCGTCGTCGCGGTCCTGGCCCGGCGCCGCGACCTCGCGGGCATATTCTAGGGTTGGCGCGGGGCCGCCGCGGCCGAGGCTGGCGCGCTCGACGCGGCGCCCGGTCGGCCGGAAGCCGAGCTTGCGCAGCACCGCGCCCGAGGCGGGATTGTCGACGAAATGCGCCGCGGTCAGCCGCGGGATGCCGAGCGTGCGAGCGAGGTCGATCATGTGGCGGCCGGCCTCGGTCGCATAGCCGAGCCCCCAATAGGGCCGCGCCACCCAATAGCCGAGTTCGACTTCGCCATTTTCGCGGCGGTCGATGCCGATGCCGCCGATCAGGCGTGGCGCGCTCGCGGTGCGGCGGACCATCAGGAAGCGACTCGGGTGGCCGTCGGTCCAGCCGGACAGGAAAGCTTCGGCATCCGCCTCGCGATAGGGCCAGGGCGCGCGCGCCAGGTTGCGCACGATCGCTTCATCGCCGATGGCCTGGGCGAGCGCCGGGGCGTCCTCGCGCCAGCCGGGCCGCAGCAACAGTCTTTCGGTACGCGCAAACATCTGATTTTACTCCCATTGGCCCGTTGCCCTGGCGCCGGATGGTGACGCTTTGACGACAGGCGATATGCGAGGGAGATGGTCGGCCCCGTTTTCACGCCCGCCCGCGGGGCCGCGGGCATGGGGCAAGAAAAAAGGGAGGCCGGGGGCGACCCGTCTCCCTCTTTCTGAACCTGGTTTCCGCGTCGGGCGGAAAGGGCGGCTCCGGGTCGTCCCTGGTGGACGACCTCGGTCAGTCGTCCCTTATTCGGCGGCGTCTGCCATACAGTCGACCGATACATATTTGCGGCCGAGCTTGCCGTCGTGGAATCGGACGCGGCCGTCGGCGGTCGCGAACAGCGTGTGGTCCTTGCCCATCCCGACGTTGACGCCCGGATAGACCCTGGTCCCGCGCTGACGCACGATAATGTTGCCGCCGATCACGTCCTGACCGCCGAACTTCTTCACGCCAAGGCGACGGCCGGCCGAATCGCGACCGTTGCGCGAGGAACCGCCTGCTTTCTTATGTGCCATGACCGATGCTCCTTAATCTTGTGGGCCGAGCCGCGGGTTCGCGCTCAGGCGTCCTTCTTGGGGGCCGCTTTCCTGGCGGCGGGCTTCTTGGCGGGCGCGGCCTTCTCGGCGGCGTCCTTCTTCGGAGCCGCGGCCTTCTTGGCGGCGGGCGCGGCCTTCGCCTCGGTGACCGGGGCCGCTTCGGTCTTGGGGGCGGCGTCCTTCTTCGGCGCGGCCTTCCTGGCCTCGCCGACCGCGGTGATGCGCAGCAGCGTCAGCGACTGGCGGTGGCCGTTGCGGCGGCGGTAGTTGTGCCGGCGGCGCTTCTTGAAGACGATGACCTTTTCGCCGCGGGTCTGCGCGATGATCTCGGCCGAGACGGTGAGGCCCTTGGCGTCCTTCACCTCGCCGCCGTCGCCGGCCAGCAGGACATCGCCCAGCGACACGGTGTCGCCCGCTTCACCCTCGATCTTCTCGACGGCGATCTTGTCTCCGGCGGCGACGCGATATTGTTTGCCGCCCGTGCGCACGATTGCGAACATGGTCTTCCATCCAATCAGAAACTAAAACGCCCGCGCTGCCAGTCCCCCGCCGAAGCAGGCGATTTTCCGGCATGCGGGAAAGTCAGCGCCACTAGCGGCGAACGCGGGGGCTGTCAACCGCATATTTCCGCGATTTTCGGGCTTTGGCCGCATCGCGGGGGCGGGCGTCCGCGCTTTCCCCGATTCGCCCTTGCCGCTCGCCGCCGCGCCCCATATCAGGAGCGGCGATGACGCGCATCCCTTCTCTCGCCCTCGCGGCCCTCGCCGCCGCGCTGCCGCTGTCGGGCTGCGCCGCGGCGCAAGACGGCGGGGCGCCGTCGCTCGCGCCGCGCCCGGTCGAAGGGCGGTTCGACGTCGCGCCGCCGGCGGTGGTGGTTGAGCCGCCGGGGCCGCTGCCCACCGACCTGGCGGGACGGCTCGCGCGCTGGGACGCCGATGCGGCGAAGGCGCAGCAGGATTTCGCCGCCGAGCGCAACGTGACGGCGCCGCTGGTCTCCGCCGCCGCCGGCGCGGCGGTGTCGAGCGAACGCTGGGTGGTGGCGCAGCAGGCGATCTCGCGGCTGATCGCGGCGCGTGCGCCGCTGACCGGTGCGCTCGCCGATATCGACCGCCTTTACGTCGACCGCAGCGTCGAGGAGGCGATCGACGGCCTGCCCGACATCTATGCGCTGCGCGACCGGCTCGCCGGGATGGTGTCGGCGCAGGATGCGGTGATCGGGGCGTTGCAGGCTGAACTGCCGGGGCAGTAGATATTCCCATACCGTCGCCCCAGCGAAAGCTGGGGCCGCTATCGTTGTGGATGACCGCCTGCGGCCCCAGCTTTCGCTGGGGCGACGGTATGGATCTGGGGCGGCGCTACTGATTGAGGCGGTGCTTCTTCAGCGCGTGGCGGATCTGGTCGTAGCTGAGGCCGAGCGCTTCGGCGGCGACCTTCTGGTTGAAGCGGCAGCGCGCCATGGTGTCCGACAATATCTGCCGCTCATAGGCGTCGACCGCGGCGCGCAGGTCGCTGACCGGGCCGGGCGCGGGGAGGGCGGCGGGCTCGGGCGCGGGGCCCGGAGCGTCCGCCGTCGCCGCGGCCCTGCGCGCGGCGGGCTGCCAGGGGCTGGCGAAGGGGTCGAAGGTCAGCGCGTCGACGGGGCGCGTCGGGTCGGCCCAGCGATAGATGGCGCGCTCGATGACGTTGCGCAGCTCGCGGACATTACCGGGCCAGTCGTGGCCCTCCATCGCCGCGAGCGCGCGCGGGCCGAAGCCGGGCCATTCGTCCCAGCCGAGCACCGCCGCCATCCGCTGTCCGAAATAGGTGGCGAGCACCTCGATATCGCCTTCGCGCGCGCGCAGCGGGGGCAGGGTGATGACCTCGAACGACAGGCGGTCGAGCAGGTCGGCGCGGAAGCGGTTCTGGTCGGCGAGCGCAGGCAGATTCTCGTTGGTCGCGGCGACGATGCGGACGTCGACGCGGAGCGGGCGCGACGCGCCGACGCGGGTGACCTCGCCATATTCGATCGCGCGCAGCAGCCGCTCCTGCGCGCCCATCGACATCGTCGCCAGCTCGTCGAGGAAGAGGGTGCCGCCGTCGGCCTCCTCGAACCGCCCGGCGCGGCTGCGCGTCGCGCCGGTGAAGGCTCCCGCCTCGTGCCCGAACAGTTCGGCCTCGATCAGCGTCTCGGGCAGCGCGGCGCAGTTCATGATGATATAAGGCCTGTCCCAGCGCGCCGACAGGCGGTGGAGGCGCTCGGCGATCAGCTCCTTGCCGGTGCCGCGCTCGCCGATGACGAGGACGGGGCGGTCGAGCGCCGCGGCCTGGCTCGCGCGCTCGACCGCGTCCTGGAAGGCGGCCGACTGGCCGATGAACTGCGTTTCGCGCTCCATTCCCAATCATTGGCAATATTTCCCGACGATTGGCAAGACAAATCGCTTTCAAGGGCCGGATTGTGCGGGACATTGCCCGCTTTTCCGCGCCGCGCGGCAATTGGCACGCTCCCTGCAAAGAAGGAGACGAACCGGCGCATCGCGTGCCGGCGCAGCGAAGACAGGGAAGGTTGACCCATGAAGACGATATTCGCCCAGGCCGCCACGTTCGCGCTCAGCGCGGCGGGAGCGCTGGCCATCATCGTCGGCGTGATCGACCAGCCCCAGGTCGCCCTCGGCGTCACCGGACACCCCGTTGGCGCGTCGGGAGCGGCCGCTGCGGCTTCCCCGGCGGTCGGCCCCATGGCCTGACCGGCTCTGGTGCCGGGGCACTCTCCCCCCTTGCCCCGCCCCGGCACCAGCATCATTCTGACCGCGTTTCGATTAGGAGTTTAGTTAAAATGGGTATTTTCTCACGGACCCGCGACATCATCGCCGCCAATGTCACCGACCTGCTCGACCGCGCGGAGGATCCCGAAAAGATGATCCGCCAGATCATCTTCGAGATGAACGAGACGCTGGTCGAGGTCCGCGCCTCCGCCGC
>Ga0180219_1000220_pt1 | contig 57985 bp, 63 predicted proteins | sample eDN3rd30CBELigMG_FD_151338 | JGI IMG/M metagenome (GOLD analysis project Ga0180219, IMG submission 151338) | Enriched Miracle-Growth compost microbial communities from Emeryville, California, USA - eDNA 3rd pass 30_C BE-Lig MG (version 2)... ...
AGCGCCAGCACCAGCGCGGCGGCGATGAATTCGGCGCTGCCTGGAGGCGCCACGCTGCTCGCGGCGGTCAGAGTCATCAGCGAGATGACGGCCACGGGCCCGACCGCGAGCGCGCGACTGGTGCCGAACAGCGCATAAGCGACGATGGGGAGGATCGAGGCGTAGAGGCCGACTTCGGGGGGCAGCCCCGCGAGCATCGCATAAGCGAGGCTCTGTGGGATCAGCATGATCGTGACGATTCCCGCCGCGACGAGGTCGTTCGTGAGCGCGGTGCCGCTATAGGCGCGACCCCAATCGAGGATTGGCAGGTAGCGGGCAAGGCGCGGCATGATCGGGCGGGCCTCGGCTTCCCTCAGCGCTTCGCCAAGCGGTCGTGCAACGCTGCGATGTCGTAGCCGGCATCGGCAGCGGTGCGGATCAACTCCTCAGCCGAACGCTGGCCGGCGTTCGACAACGCCCAGAGCGAGGTGGATCGCGCGCCCGTGCGGCAAAAGCCAACGATCGGCCCGGGCAGCTCCTCGAGCGCGGCTCTGAATCGGGCGGCATCCTCGTCGGAGATGGCGCTCGGCGTTACTGGAATGTGGCGCGCGTCCATGCCCGCATCGCGCGCGGCTCGCTCGATCGTCGTCCAGTCGGGCTGATCCGGCTCTTCCCCGTCGGGGCGGTTGCTGATCACCGACCGAAAGCCGGCAGCGGCAAGCTCTTGCATGTCCGCCGGATCGATCTGCGGTGTGACCGACAGGCGATCGGAGAGGCGCTTGGGCTGTGTCATGAGGCAACCTTTCGTTCCATGGTGATTTTCTGGAGCAGCATGCCCGCGAGCATGGCTGCGACGAACGGGATGGCATGCACCGGCGACAGCACGAGCGATGCCACGGCAGGGCCTGGGCAAAGGCCAGCAATGCCCCAGCCGATGCCGAACAGCGCAGCGCCGGCAATCAGGCGCGGATCGAGATCAGTCCGATCTGGAAGGGCGAATTTTTCGCCGAATACGGGCTTCGTCATGCGCGCCTGGATACGCCAGGCCACTGCCATGACCAGAACCGCGCCGCCCATGACGAAGGCGAGGGTGGGGTCCCAGTCGCCGAACATGTCAAGGAAGCCGCGCACCCGTTGCGGATCGGTCATGCCCGAGACGGTCAGACCCATCCCGAACAGGGACCCCGAGGCAATCGGTGGCAGAAGCTTGCGGAGATGGGCCATGCGTCAGGCTCCGATCAGCGACATGAGAAACACGGTGGCGATCCCGGCCGCCATGAAGGTGGCGGTCGCCACAATCGAGCGCTGCGACAGCCTGCTGACACCGCACACGCCGTGACCGCTGGTGCAGCCGCTGCCCATCCGGGTGCCGAACCCGACAAGCAGGCCGGCAACGATCAGCAGCGGCCAGCCGGCAAAGAGTGCCGGCTCCCAGTCGGTGGCAAGACGGATCGCCAGCGCTCCGAACGGAAGGCCGATGATGAAGCCCCAAGCGCTCGTGCGCGCCATGCTTCCTTCGGCGATGCCGGTGCCGCGGGCGAGTATGCCCGAGACCCCGGCGATCCGCCCCGCCCCCAGCAGCATCAGCGCCGCGGCAAGGCCGATCAGCACGCCGCCGACCAGACCCTGCAGCGGAGCGGCATCCGGAAAGCCGGGAAGCATCACAGCTTGTTCACCGGCACTTTGAGGTAGGATGTCCCGTCATCCTCCGGTGGGGGCAAGTGCCCGCCGCGCATATTGACCTGAATCGAGGGCAGGATCAGCCGCGGCATCTCGAGAGTTGCGTCACGCTGCGTGCGCATCTCGACGAACTCGTCCTCGGTCACATCCTTGTGCAGGTGAACGTTGGCGGTCCGCTCGGCGAGCATCGTGGTCTCCCACACGAACTCTTCCCGATTGGGCGCCTTGTAATCGTGGCACAGGAACACGCGGGTCTGATCCGGCAAATTCATGAGACGCCGGACCGAGCGGTACAGCTTGTGCGCATCGCCGCCGGGGAAGTCGGCGCGCGCCGAGCCGTAGTCGGGCATGAACATCGTATCGCCGATGAACGCGGCATCGCCGATGATGTAGGCCAAGTCCGCCGGCGTGTGCCCGGGCACGTGGAGCGCGATCAGCGGGATCTCGCCGATCATCAGCTCCTCGCCGTCCTCGAGCAGGCGGTCGAACTGCGAGCCGTCCCGCGCGAACTCGGTGCCTTCGTTGAAGATCTTGCCGAACACGCCCTGGACGGTGATGATTTCGCTGCCGATGGCGAGCTTGCCGCCAAGCTTCTCCTGCAGGTAGGGAGCGGCCGACAGGTGGTCCGCGTGGGCGTGGGTCTCGAGGATCCAGTCGACCGTCAGTCCCTGCTCCTGCACGTAGGCGACGATCTCATCGGCGGCCTCGAAGCTGGTCCGCCCCGACGGCTGGTCGAAGTCCCACACGCTGTCGATGATCGCCGCGCGTCGGGTGGCGTCGTCGCTCACGACATAGCTCGCGGTGAAGGTCGGCTCGTGGAAGAACGCCCGGACGTGCGGCGCGCGCAGCTCGCCGGCGAGCACGGCGTCTACCTGGGCGATGGCTTTCTCGATGTTGCGATCCTGCGTCATGCGTTTTCTCCGGATTCAAGCTCCCGAGCACTTGTATTGCCAAGCTCAGGGCAAAAGATTTGATGGAGTAGAACGAGCACTTGCTCGGCCTTGGGATCACAGACGCGGTAGAATACGCACTGGGCGTCCTTTCGCGTGGCGACGATGCCCTCCTCGCGCAGTTTGGCAAGGTGCTGGGACAGCGCTGACTGGCTGAGCCCGACACGGTCGATCAATTCGCCCACCGACAACTCGCCGGCCTCTGCGAGGTAGCAGAGAACAAGTAGGCGGCATTCGTTCGCCATGACCTTGAGAAGACGGGTCGCCTCGCCCGCCTGGCGTGTGAACTCCGAAGTTGGAATTCCTATAGCGCTCATTCTGAGCCTCCATTAGACATGTCTAATTTAGAGTGGACTAATGAAGGTTCAAGAGCGGAAGTTAGTTTCTTCGTTGGGGCAACGTCAGGCCGGGATCACCCGGCGAGCCTCGCTCCGCACGGGGACCGCCAATCGGCGGTTCTCGAAAGCCTGACCGGCAACAAGCGTCAGGACAACCTTAGCCTCATGTCTTGTACCCGTCACAGCCGCTGTTTGGTCTACTGCTCATTCCACTTGCCGGCCTTCCAGCAGCGGCGCGTCCGCCGCCAAGGCTTCGGCTAGAAAATCGAGAAGCGCGCGGATACGGGCGGTGTGGCGCAAGTCCTCATGGGTCAGAAGCCAAAGATCGAGACTGAAGGCGTCGGGCAGTTGTGCGACGCGCACTAGATCGGGCTCCAGGTCGGCAATGCCGCAGGGCAGGGGCGCGAGCCCGATGCCGGCTTTCGCCGCAGCAACAGCGGCGGCGACCGAGTTCACGCGAAAGACCGGGCGAACCTTCGGCAGGAAGCGCGCAAAGCGGCTGGCGAGCGCCGCGTGATCGGACTCGAATCCGATCCAGTCTCGTTCCGCCAATGGCATATCCTTGTCTCGATCCCTTATGCCGATGGCCCCGTAGGAGGCGAAGACGAGCCGTCCGACGCGGCGCCCCACCAAGGTTTCCGGTGGCTGGTTGCCTACGCGAAGCGCGACGTCGGCTTCGTGCCGGCTGAGGTTCACCGCAGCGTTGGATACGGCAACTTCGAGCTCTATGCCTGGATAGGCGACGCGAAAGGCCGCGAGGTGGCGCGGCAGCAGCCAGACCGCCAGCATGTCGATCGTGGCGATCCGGACCGTGCCGCTCAGCCGCAAATCCTGGCCCACCACCTTCCGGCCCAGCGCGGCAATCTCCGCCTCGACGCGCAGAGCGGACTCGCGCATCTCCTCCCCGGCTGCCGTCAGGACATAGCCGCCGGGAAGGCGGTCGAAGAGCCGCACCTCGAGCGCCCGCTCGAAGGCGCCGATCCGCCGGAAAACGGTGGAGTGATTGACGCCGAGCGCTCGCGCCGCCCCGGAGAGTGAGCCGGCGCGAGCGACCGCGAGAAATACCCGCAGGTCGTCCCAGTTGTCAGCGTTTGCATTCATGCAAAGACAACTTGCAATTTTCGCCACTACCTTTGCAGGGTAGCACACCACATCTTTTCAGACGAGGCAAGGCTCGTGGGAGCCCGCCAGGAAGAACGAGAAGATCGGAAAGGGTTCGAAATGCAGATCCGCCGTCACCTGCTTGCCGTCGCCGCCTCTCTGGGCGCATTGGCGGTCGTCATACCCACCCCCGCTTTGGCCCACTGCGACAGCATGGATGGCCCGGTGGTGCATGACGCGCAAAGGGCTCTCAGCGAGGCAAACCTGACCCCGGTTCTCAAGTGGGTCACGCAAGAAGACGAGGATGAGATCCGCAGCGCGTTCCAGATGACGCTGGCGGTGCGTGGGGAAAGCGACGCCGCGATGCAGGTGGCCGATCGCTACTTTTACGAAACTGTGATCCGGGTCCACCGCGCCAGTGAGGGAGAGGGCTTCACCGGGCTAAAACCTGCGGGCAGCGTTGACCCGGCGATTGCCGCCGCTGACAGGGCGCTGCAGACCGGCCAAGTTGGACCGCTCGCCGATGAGCTGGCATCCGCGGTTCGCCATGGGGTCGAGGAGCGCTTTGCGGACGCCTACCAGAAACGACAAGTAGCAGAAGAGTCGGTCGCGCAGGGGCGCGAGTACGTGGAGGCCTACGTGCAGTTCACGCACTTCGCCGAAGGCGTGCAGCATCTGACCGAGGCCGGCGCCAGCCACCAGCACCGGGAGACTTCGGCCGACCATTAAGTACTGCATCGTTCTTCCGGCAGCGAAGGTCTGATCCACGAAGCTCATGGAGATAGTGGCGGCATCGGGTCGTGACGGTCGAACCACTGCGCTTCCGTTGCCGCCAGCAGCGGCCATCGGGCAGTGCCCGATGGCCGCATCGATAGTCAGATTTCGGTGCGCTCGGCGAGGAGGAGCGCGTCCTCCACATCGACGCCCAGATAGCGAACGGTGTTCTCGATCTTGGTGTGACCGAGCAAGATCTGCACCGCGCGTAGGTTTCCGGTGGCCCTGTAGATCATGGCAGCCTTGGTGCGGCGCATCGAATGCGTGCCATAGTCTTCTCGGCGCAGTCCGACGGCTGTGACCAATTCGTCCAGCAGCCTGGCATATTGGCGCGTGCTCATGGGGCGACGGTGATCAAGACGACTGGGAAAGACATACCCATCGGCTGGTCCACCACGGCGCAGGAGCCATGTGGCAAGGCTGGCGCGAGCGTCAGCGGTAATCTCGAACTGCACCGGTCGTCCTGTTTTCTGCTGGATGACGAGCGCGCGGTTCCGAATATCGGACCCCGCCACAAGATCACCGATCTTGAGCTTCACGAGGTCGCAGCCGCGCAGCTTGCTGTCGATGGCAAGGTCGAACAGCGCGCGATCACGGAGCCGCTCCTCTCGATCGAGGAAGAACCGGATCGCCCAGATCTGCTTCTGGGTGAGCGGTCGCTTCGTTCCCACCGTCTTTCCAGCATTCCAGGCCACGCGGTGGTGCATCGCCGGGTCTAAGTGCGAGTAGGTCATCGTCATTCTCCGTGGCCGTGATTGGCCATGGAGAAGAACGGGTCCGACCGGCCTGCCTCGACACAAAGCGGCCATTGCTGCGTGCCGTCTCGATGACCGCTTTCGGGAGAGGCCGGCGGCTGGCCTAATGACCGAGATGAGGGCGCCTTGCTGACCGGCAGCTTGTGAAGGGACCGGTATTACGGCTCCTGGGCCGTCTGCTGACGGCCCGCTTTAGTTGGCTCGAGGGCTCAAGCGGACATGGTCAGTCCTTCGCCAGCCCCGCCCGCTCGACGTGAGTATCGACTGGCTCGCCCCGATCCTTGCGCTCGGAATAGCGATCGACGAACTGCCGGGCATGTGGCCGCAGCAGCACGGTGAAGCGGACCAGTTCCTCCATCACGTCGACGATGCGATCGTAATAGCCGGAGGGCCGCATTCGCCCTTCCTCATCGAACTCCTCGTATGCCTTGGCGATGCTCGACTGGTTGGGGATCGTCACCATGCGCATCCAGCGCCCGAGGATGCGGAGCGTGTTGATCGTGTTGAAGGACTGGGATCCGGCACACACCTGCATGACCGCCAGTGTTCTGCCCTGGGTCGGCCGAAGCCCCTTGTAGGCGAGCGGAAGGTGATCGATCTGGGCCTTCATTATGCCCGAAATCTGGCCGTGGCGTTCGGGGCTGCACCAGACCTGTCCCTCGGACCACAGCGAGTGCTCGCGCAGCTCGTGCACGGCGGGGTGATCGTCGTTGGCGACCTGGTCGGGCAGCGGCAGGTCCGACGGATCGAAAATGCGCGTCTCGCAGCCGAACAGCTGCAGCAGCCGCGCCGCCTCTTCGACGGCGAGCCGCGAATAGGAGCGCTCGCGGAGCGATCCGTAGAGCAATAGGATGCGCGGGGCCGGGTCGAGCCTGCCGAGGCCGGATGCCGGGCTATGGCGGACGTACTCGCGCCTCAGCGCGGGCACGTGATCGGGGTCCGGGAGAACGCGTATACGGGACATGGTCGTCTGCTGTTCAGGAGGCGGGAAAGCGGTCGCGGGTGCGGTTGGCGTAAGCGACCAGCGAGAGCATGACCGGGACCTCGACCAGCACGCCGACGACGGTCGCCAGCGCGGCCCCGCTGGAAAGACCGAACAGCCCGATCGCCACCGCCACGGCGAGTTCGAAGAAGTTGGACGTGCCGATCATCGCGCACGGCGCCGCGATGTTGTGCGGCACTCTCCACGCTTTCGCCGCCGCATAAGTCAGCGCGAAGATGCCGTAGGACTGGATGATGATTGGAATAGCGATCAGCACGATCAGCAGCGGATTGGCCACGATCGTCCCTGCCTGGAACGCGAACAGCAGCACGACCGTCGCCAGCAGGCCGACGATCGACCACGGCTTGAGCCGCGCGGTGAAGGCATCGACGGCCGTCTCGTCGCCGCCGTGGCGTGCGACGACCCGCCGCCGGGTGATCGCCCCGGCGACGAGCGGAATGACCACGTAAAGCCCGACCGAGAGCAGCAGGGTCTCCCACGGCACTTCGATGTCGGTGACGCCGAGCAGCAGGGCGACGATCGGCGCAAAGGCGACGATCATCACGAGGTCGTTCACCGAGACCTGCACCAGCGTGTAGGCTGGGTCGCCGCGCGTCATCTGCGACCAGACGAAGACCATCGCGGTGCACGGCGCGGCGCCGAGCAGAATGAGCCCGGCGATGTACTCGTCGGCCGCCCCTTCGCCGATCACGCCCGCGTACAGGTAATCGAAGAACAACACGGCCAGCGCCGCCATCGTGAACGGCTTGATCAGCCAGTTGACCACCAGCGTGATGATCAGCCCCTTGGGCTTCCTGCCGATATTCCGAATGCTGGCGAAGTCCACCGCGACCATCATCGGGTAGATCATCGCCCAGATGAGCAGCGCGACGACAAGATTGACCGACGCGTACTCGAGCTGCGAAAGCACGCCCACGGTGCCCGGCGCGACCAGCCCGAGCGCGATCCCGGCGACGATCGCCAGCGCCACCCAGACCGACAGGAAGCGCTCGAACGCGCCCAGCGGCGAGTTCGCCGGGGCGCGGGCTGCCAGCTCGCTGGACACGCCGGTTCCCTGAAGTCCGCTCACCGCAGGCGCCGGCCGTCGGCATCGACGACCTGCTCGCCATCCTCCTTGGCGAATGCACCCGCCTGGCGCGCGGGCAGGAGGTCGAGCACCGCTTCCGAAGGCCGGCACAGCTTCACGCCGAGCGGCGACACGACCAGAGGGCGGTTGATGAGGATCGGATGCTCCATCATCGCGTCGAGGAGCTGCGCGTCGGTGAGCCCCGTGTCGTCGAGGCCGAGTTCGGCGTAGGGCGTTCCTTTTTCGCGGAGCAGATCGCGCGGGGTCAGGCCGGCCCGCTTGATCAGGCCTTCGAGCATAGCGCGCGACGGCGGCGTCTTGAGGTACTCGATCACGTGCGGCTCGATGCCCGCGTTGCGGATCATCGCCAGCGCGTTGCGCGAGGTCCCGCATTCGGGGTTGTGGTAGATGACGACCTCGCCGCCCATCGGGCGAGTTCCGCTCTCTGGCTCGCCCCATTCGAGTTCGCCTGTTAGGTCGACGCACATCTCGGGGGCGCCGCCGCAGCAGTCCTGCAGCAGGAACGTGAGCAGGCGCTTCATACCGGCGTAGTCCGCGCGGTAGCGGATCAGGCGGCTTTCGCGTTCGGAGGTCACCAGGCCGGCGCGCTCGAGCGTCGAGAGGTGATGCGACATCGTCGAGGGCGGTACGCCAGCGCCGCTGGCGATGTCACCGGCCACCAGGCCGTCAGGCCCGGCTTTGACGAGCATGCGGAACACCGAAAGACGCGTCTCGTGGGCGAGCGCGCCAAGCGCATCCACCGCCCAGACCTGTCGTGCGAGCTCATCCATCATCAACCTTTCGATAGCCGTCAAAATAGTTGCAGCTGGTGGGTCGATCAACCGATAATTCGAGAAGCGTCGAAATTTGTTCGCCTGGCAGGACCGTGCCGGCTACGTTGCACGGGGATGGCCTGATCAACCAGGCACGAGGGCATGATGACCGAGCATGACATCATCATCATCGGCGGAGGGCAGATGGGCCTTGCGCTCGGCTATTATCTGCGGCGCGCCGGCGCCGACTTCCTGATCCTCGACGGCGAGGACGGACCCGGCGGTGCCTGGCGGCATGGCTGGGATTCGCTGCGCCTGTTTTCTCCGGCTGGCTACAGCTCGCTACCGGGCTGGCTCATGCCGCCGACCGAACACGGAGGTTTCCCGACGCGCGACGACGTGATCGCCTACCTCACCCGGTACGAGCAGCGCTACGAGTTTCGGATCGAGCGGCCGGTCAGAGTGCTGGAGGTGAGCCGGACCGATAACGCCCTCATCATGAGAACGGATCGCGGCGGCTATCTCGCCAGGCAAGTGGTGAGCGCCACGGGGACCTGGTCCGAACCCTACAGTCCGAAAATCCCAGGACGTGACCTGTTCGAAGGTGCACAACTACACTCAGCCCATTATCGCTCGCCAGACGACTTCGCGGGCAAGACAGTCCTCGTCGTTGGCGGGGGCAACAGCGGCGCGCAAATCCTGGCCGAGCTGTCCCAGGTCGCGGATGCCACCTGGGTAACTCTCAGGGACCCGCTCTTCCTCCCCGACGATGTCGACGGACGCGTGTTGTTCGAACGAGCTACGGCTCGCTTGAAAGCAGGGCCTAGCGCAGAGCCGGTGGGCGGGATCGGGGATATCGTGATGGTGCCGCCGGTCAGGGACGCCCGCAATCGCGGGGTCCTCGGCTCGGTTCGCCCCTTCACCCGCATGACCCGAGATGGAGTCGTATGGGAGGATGGTCGGGAGAGCAAAGTCGACGCCATCATCTGGTGCACCGGCTTTGGCCCTGCGTTGGACCATTTGCGCTCCCTGGGCATCGTCGGCAAGGAAGGCCGCGTCGAGGTGGACGGCCAGCAAGCCGTCGCGGAGCCTCGCCTCTGGCTCGCGGGCTATGGGGATTGGTGTGGTCCGGGCTCGGCGACGATCATGGGCGCGGCGCGAACCGCTCGCGACCTAGCCGATCAACTCGTTTCTTCCCTCAAGACATAGGCCTCCGCAACGTCCGCTTTGCAGTGTTCAATGGATATCCCCGAATGACCGTCTTGAGGGCGCATTGCTGCCAGGCGGCTTCGCGGTAGGCGAATGGCTGGTTCTGGTGAAAGCTGCTGGTCAAAGCCCGATCGGCGAACGACGCATTCTGGTCGACTGCCGCCGGAAGCAAGCGCCGGATCGTGGGACAAACCTGCCAATCGCGAGACGGCGGCGAACGGCGGGTTCCGCACCCATTGCGGACATTGTCAGCATCAATAGCTGCTTGACGCGGTATGGCTTGGCCGGGATGATGGGCAAATGATGCGCCGCATGAAGCCTGCGGGATGCTGTTCGAAACAACTTCGATTGGGGGCGCGCAACGATGGCCTTGAAGCACGTAACGTCAGGCGAGGTGGCGCATCTTGCCGGTATCGATGATCCGGCGGCGCGGACGCGTGCGCTTGCCCGGACAAGCTCGTTCGAGGCGATCCATCTTGTCGTGCGGGCGGGAGAGTCTCTTCCGGCCCACAAGGTCGATGGGTCCATAATCCTCCATTGCCTGGAGGGGCATGTCGCTTTCGAAGCGGGCAAATCCCCAGATATGCGTGCCGGCGACTGGGTGTATCTGGAGCCGGGAACGCCCCATGCCGTGCGCGGTATTGCCGACAGCGCGCTTCTGCTAACCATCCTGTTCGATGCGCCGGCTTTCCGTACCGACACCTGAACTGTCATCTATTTTGTTATGATTGGCTGAGTCGCTCGGTCAGCAAGGGGAGTTTCGTGGGGGAATATCGCAAGCTGTGGTGGACGCTGATCGCGGTCCTCGTCGTCACGTTCAGCATATTGGGGTTCTACGGCACCGAATTCTATAAAAAGCCGCCCCCGATTCCCGCACAGGTCGTATCGGCCAGCGGCACCGTGCTGATGACCCGCGATGATATTCTCGATGGGCAGACGGCGTGGCAAAGCACTGGCGGCATGCAGGTCGGGTCGATCTGGGGGCATGGCGCCTACCAAGCGCCCGACTGGTCGGCGGACTGGCTGCACCGCGAACTCACCACCTGGCTCGATCTCACCGCGCAGGAAACCGCCGGCATGCGGTTCGATGCCCTCCAGCCCGGAGAACAGGCCAAGCTGCGATATTGGCTGGAGCAGGAATATCGCCAGAACACGTATGATCCCGGCACCGGCACGCTGACCGTTTCCGACCGCCGGGCGCGTGCCATGGCGCAAGTCGCGGACTATTATCAGCGGCTCTATGGCAACGATCCGGCTCTGCGGGAGCGGCGCGACAATTACGCCATGAAAGAGAACACGCTGCCCAGCGGGGAGCGACGGGAAGACCTGACCCACTTCTTCTTCTGGACCGCCTGGGCCACCGCCACCGAACGGCCGGGGACGGATGCGACCTATACCAACAACTGGCCGCCCGAACCGCTGATCAGCAATCACCCCACCGCCGAAAACATCATGTGGTCGCTGGCCTGCGTCATGATCCTGATCGCCGGGGTGGGCGCGCTGATCTGGGGCTGGGCGTTCCTGCGAAGGCATGAGCCTGAACCCGAAGCGCCCGCGAGCGATCCGATGCTCGCCGTCGGGGTGACAGCATCGCAAAAGGCGGTCGGCAAATATCTGTTCGTCGTGATGGCGCTGTTCGTGGCGCAGGTGTTCCTCGGCGGTCTGACCGCCCATTACACGATCGAGGGGCAAGGCTTTTATGGCCTCGACCTGTCATGGCTGCCCTATTCGCTCAGCCGCACCTGGCACGTCCAGAGCGCGATCTTCTGGATCGCCACCGCGTTTCTGGCGGCGGGGCTGTTCCTCGCGCCGCTCATCAACGGCGGCAAGGACCCCAAATATCAGGCGCTGGGCGTCCATATCCTGTTCGTGGCGCTGCTGATAGTGGTGGTCGGCTCCTATGCCGGCACGTTCTTCGCCATCGCGCAGGTGATGCCGCCGGAGCTGAACTTCTGGTTTGGCCATCAGGGCTATGAATATCTCGATCTTGGCCGGTTTTGGCAGGTTGCGCTGTTCATCGGCCTCTTGTTCTGGCTCGGCCTGATGCTGCGCGCGATGATCCCCGCGCTGCGTGGCGGCGGAGACAAGAATCTGATCGCCCTGCTGTGCGTATCGGTCGTCGCCATCGGCCTGTTCTACGGCTCGGGCCTGTTCTACGGAGAGCGCACCCACATCACGATCATGGAATATTGGCGCTGGTGGGTGGTGCATCTGTGGGTCGAGGGCATCTTCGAGGTGTTCGCCACCACCGCCCTCGCCTTCATCTTCGCCTCCATGGGACTGGTGTCGCGGCGCATCGCCACGGCCGCCGCATTGACGTCGGCGTCGCTGTTCATGGTCGGCGGGGTACCGGGCACGTTCCATCACCTCTATTTCTCGGGTACCACGACGCCGGTCATGGCGGTCGGCGCGGCGTTCAGCGCGCTGGAAGTCGTACCGCTCATCGTACTCGGCTACGAGGCCTGGGAACATTGGAGCTACAAGGACCGCGCGCCGTGGATGCAGCGGGTGAAATGGCCGCTGATGTGCTTTGTCGCGGTCGCCTTCTGGAACATGCTGGGCGCGGGCGTTTTCGGCTTCATGATCAATACGCCGGTGGCGCTATTCTACCTGCAAGGCCTCAACACCACGGCGGTTCATGCCCATGCCGCTCTGTTTGGCGTCTATGGCTTCCTGTCACTGGGCTTCGTGCTGTTGATCCTGCGCTATCTGCGTCCTGACATGATGTTCAACGAAGGGCTGATGAAAACCGGCTTCTGGAGCCTCAACGCGGGTTTGGTGCTGATGATCTTCACCAGTCTGCTGCCGGTCGGACTGTTCCAGTTCCAAGCGAGCACCAGCGTCGGCATGTGGTATGCGCGCAGCGACGAATTTCTCCAGCAGCCCTTCCTCGAAACCCTGCGCTGGGTCCGCACCTTCGGCGATGTCGTGTTTATCGTGGGCGCCGTGGCGGTCGCATGGCAGGTCGTAATCCTCGGCCGGTGGCGCAGGGAGGCGCAGGCGTAACAGCCGGTGGACCGACAGCTCGCCGCCATCCTTGCATGACGGCTTTCCGGATCAACAAATTGCGCGCGGAACGGCGTACATTGAGCGCGCTGCCACCCGTCCGTTCAATATCTGGCGGATGGCCGTTTCCAGCAGGAGCTGCTGTTCACCCACCTATCGGCGAACGGCTTGAACTGGTCGGCACGAACCCCAAAGTCACTCCTTCGAATCTTCTTCTGCAAGCGTTCTGCAGATGGCCAATGTGGCCGTAGGAGAACGATCATGGAGATGCCTGAAACAGAACTCACCGCCACCAAGCGCCCGGTTTGGAATGCCGGAAGGACTGTGGGTGCAAAGCGGGCTCTGAAACCGAAGCAAATTTGGGAAATCCGTTTCTACCTCAATCAGCGCCGCCGCCTGCGAGATCGAGCGCTGTTCGATCTGGCGATCGACAGCAAGCTTCGGGGCTGCGACCTTGTGCAGATGAAGATCGGCGACATTGTCAGCGGAGGGCAGATCCGAACGCGGGCAATCGTAATGCAGCAGAAAACAGGCCGGCCCGTTCAGTTCGAACTGCTGCCAGATGCTCGGGCGAGCTTGCTGGCATGGCTCGAACGCCGGGGCGGCACGGTGGACGATTATGTGTTCCCGAGCCGGGTTGATCATAACGGGCACCTGAGCACACGGCAGTACGCTCGGCTTGTCGACGAATGGGTGACAGGGGTCGGGCTGATGCCAAGCGAGTATGGCACCCACTCGCTTCGGCGAACGAAGGCATCGATCATCTACAGGGCGACGGGCAATCTGCGGGCTGTCCAAATCCTGCTCGGCCATAGCAAGATAGAAAATACGGTGCGCTATCTCGGGATCGACGTGGAGGATGCGCTTGCGCTTGCCGAAAACACCGAGATCTGAACCCACTGACGCCCGTTTTCGGTAGAGAGCCGGATACGGGCGTCTGGGACTTACCCGCCATTCAAAAGCGCACGAAGAACGGCGGCTTTCGGCAGGAGCGGACGTTCGATAATTTGCCGATGTCATCCCCCGAAACAAGCAAGATCTGGTCGATTGCTGTCCAGAAGCACGCGGCAGAACAACGTGAGAAGCTGATGTCTATCTTTCAATGTTCATTCAGAAATGCGCCTCTCATCCAAGTCGAGTTTCACCCCAATCCATTTTTCAAAAGAGAAGGAACGGACTGAATCCGGGATAATGCCCTCGGCGCGCATCAGAATGAACCGATCATTCAGCTTCCTACCAGTCGTGCGGAGCGTACCACATGCGAAATCACTCTTTACACGGACAAAAATCGGCATCAATCCGGCCGGCGTAGCTGGAGATACTGCCGATGCGCTTTTTGACATGGTCGATGCTCTGCATTGTGGCTTTCGCCTCACCGGCGTTTACGCAGGACGTGCTGCCGCTTCCGCTTGATTATGGTGCTGCGCAAGAGCGGCTGCTCCACCGATCCGACGCGATCGAGGCTTCTGCCGCGAACATACGCAGCAAGGAAGCACAGGAAGGAGCGACCCGGACGCTCGGCCGCCCCGATATCGATATCGAGGCGCAACTGCTGGAATATCAAAAGACGCTCTATCTGCCTCTCGGCTCGCTGGCACCTGTGGCGGAAGCCTTCGGCATCCCCGATCCGCTGAAGTTCAGGCAGGAACGCACCAGTACACGGCCGATCGTCACGGCCACGTTGCCAATCTACGCCGGCGGGCAGATCAGTGGCACGCAGGCCGGCGCACGCGCCCAGGTCGCGCAGGCAAAGGCGGATCGGGACATTGCGATCGACGATGCGCTCGTCCAGCTTGTCCAGGCCTATTACGGGCAACAGCTTGCCGAACGAGCGCTTGGCATCCGCCGCGATGTGCTCGATGGCCTCGAGCGGCACGTTGCCGACGCGGTGAAGCTCGAACAGGCACGCTTCATCAGTCGCGCGCAACGCTTGCAGGCGGAGGTCGCGCGCGACGACGCGGCGCGCGACTATGCACAGGCGATTTCGGATCTTGCCACCGCCAATGCCGCGCTCGCCGGGATACTGCGCGCGCCGGCGGGGGTGCGCCCAATCAGTCCGCTCGGGGTCGATTCGCGGCCACTCGCGCCGCTCGCCACGTTCAAGGCCGCCGCGCTGGACACACATCCCCAGCTCGCCCGGTTGCGGGCGCTGGAGGACCAGGCGGAGGCCGGCGTGAAGATCCAGCAATCAAAGCTCCGGCCGACCATCTACGGCTTTGGGCAATATAATTTCGACCGACGCAATTCACTGCTCACGGATCCCGATTGGTCGATCGGCATCGGCTTGAAATACAAGCTCATCTCCGGCGCGGGCCGGCAGCAGCAGGTGGAGGCCGCGCGCGCGACAGTGGAGCAGGCCGACGCCGGGCTGCGCGAGGCGCGCACCCAGCTCGATATCGGCGTGACCAAGGCGTGGAATGACGTGGAGGCGGCGCGTAAACGGTTCCTGCTCCTCGACAGTGCGCTGGTCTCGGCGGACGAGAATGTGCGCCTCCAGACCCTATCCTATCGCGAGCAACAAGCGACGTCGCTCGACGTGGTCGACGCGCAACTCGGGCGCGGCCGGGCCCGCATTCAGCGCGCACAGGCGGCGAATGACTATGTGCAAGCGCTCGCCCGGTTACTCAGCATGAGCGGGCAGATCGACCGGATGCCGGAATATCTCTCGCGGGCCGACAAGGTGATCCCATGACCGAACCCACGCAAGACGACGCGCGCCCGCCTGTCGAGGCCCCCGTGCCCGCCGCCATTCCCGCCGACGCACCCGCACCATCCGACGCGCCAGCACCCGCTGCCCCGCCCGCGCCCACCACGCACGGTCGGCCGATGGTGATCATCGCGGCGATTATCGTGACGGCACTGCTCGCGCTTGGTCTGTGGCTCAGCTACCGCCCCGCGCCCGATCAGCTTCAGGGCATGGTCGATGCGCGCGCACTTCGGATCAGTAGCAAGGTGACCGGGCGGATCGCCGCCTTCCATGTCGAGGAGGGCCAGCCGGTGAAGGCAGGGCAATTGCTCTACACAATCGCCAGCCCCGAAGTTGCCGCCAAGTCCGAACAAGCGGGCGGCGCGCTCGTGGCGGCGCAGGCGGTGGAAAGCAAGGCGGACGAAGGTGCGCGGCCAGAAGATATCCGCGCGGCGGAGGCACAGTGGCGCCGCGCAAAGGCCGCCGCCGAGCTCGCCCAGACCACCTATGCACGCACCCAGCAGCTCTATGAACAGGGTGTGCTCGCCGGTCAGAAAGCGGACGAGGCCCGCACCAATGCCGTCGCCTCCGCCGAACAGGCCAAGGCGGCACGCGCGCAATATGATCTCGCGCTGGCCGGCGCGCGACCGCAGGACAAAAAGGCAGCGAGCGGCCAGGTGCAACAAGCGCGCGGCGCGGTGGCGGAAGTGCAGGCGGCGGCCGACGAAACCCGCGTCATCGCGCCGGCGGATGGCGAAATCGGTAAGCGGCTCGCCCAGCCCGGTGAACTGGTGCCGCAGGGTTTTCCGGTGTTCACGCTCACCGATACCGCCCATCCATGGGTGACGCTGAACGTGCGCGAGGATCAGCTCCACGGCCTCGCCCGCGGCAAAGAACTGAGCGGCACAATCCCCGCGCTTGGCAATCTGCGCGCGCGCTTCCGCGTGATCTATACGGCGCCGGCTGGCGACTTTGCGACCTGGCGGGCAACGCGGCAATCGAGCGGCTTCGATATCAAGAGCTTTGAGGTTCGCGTTATGCCCATCGCGCCAATCGTGGCGCTGCGGCCGGGCATGACCGTGCTGTTCGACTGGCCGGCATAACAGGGTGGGGAACGCCTTCGGCAGCGCGCTTCGCCGGGAAATGCGTTTCCTCGCCACCAGTTTCTGGGACCGTGCGCTGGTGATCTGGGTGCCATTGCTGCTGATGGCGGTGGTGGCGATCCAGTTTTCCGCGGGCGTGATGCGCGACCTGCCGATTGCGGTGGTCGATCTGGACGGCACCGCCGTCGCGCGTGAACTGACCCGCCGGCTCGATGCGGCGCCGGGGCTGCGTGTCGTGGCGCAGGTGCCAGATATGCAGGCGGCCGAACGGATCGTACGCTCCAACCGCGCCTATGCAGTCGTGCTGATCCCGGCGGATACCGAGCGCGCGGTGCTGCGCGGGACGACCGGCAGCATCACCACCTTTTACAACGCCAGTTATTCGACCGCTTCGGGGGCAGCCCTGCGCGAGATTGGCGCGGTCGTGCAGGCCTATGCCGCAACGCTCGGCACCGAGCAGGCCGCCGCTCTCGCCGGGCCCGGCCAGGTGCGCCGGCCGCCGGTTGCCGCGCAGAGCACCATCCTGTTCAATCCGCAGAGCAGCTACGAACTGCAACTCGTGGCGCTGATCCACCCCGCGCTGCTGCACCTGATCTTCATGGTTGCCGTCGCGAGCGCACTGGGCCGCGAGTTGCGCGACGGCACGATCGGCGCATGGATCGGCGGAGAGGATCGGCGGAGGGCGATCGCCGCGGTGGCGGGCAAGTTGACGCCATATCTGGCAATTTTCACCGGCTGGGGATTGCTGGCCACCGGCTATCTCGCCGGGCTGCGCGGCTGGCCGGTCGCGGGCAGCGTGATTCTGCTGCTCATCGGCTATGTCGCCATGTACCTCGCCTATATCGGCGTGACCTTGCTGATCGTCGGCCTCACCTTGTCGATGGGCAGGACGTTATCGATCGCCGGGCTTTACGCGGGCGCCTCCTTCGCCTTTGCGGGCGCGATTTTCCCGATCGAATCCGCCTCCAGCTTCGCCCGGATCTGGAGTGCGCTCCTGCCCTATTCGGCATTCGCCAAGCTGCTGTCGGAACAATGGAGCATGGGCGCGCCCGCGATGAAATCTGCCGGGCAGCTGCTCGCTATGCTCGCCTTCCTGATCGTCGGGACAGGCATCGGGCTGCCGCTTTACCTGGCGGCTGCACGCCGACCGCAAACCTGGGGGCGACGATGATCGGCCGCGCCTTCCTCGCCACCTTCCGCGCAATCTTGGCCGACAGCTCGGCGCTGTTGCTGCTGATCGGGTCGTGCCTTCTTTATTCCTTCTTCTACCCCACCGCTTATTCCGGCGAGGTGCCGGTGCGGATGCCGGTGGCGGTGGTCGATCTGGATCATAGCGCCACCAGCCGATCGCTGGAGACCCGGCTCGGCGCGTTGCAACAGGCGGAAGTGGTCGCGCGGCTCCCGTCCCCCGCCGTCGCGCTACGCTGGCTGGAAGAACGGCGGGTGAGCGCGATCGTGGTGATTCCGCAAGGCTTTGAACAGCGCATCCTGTCCGGCGGTCAAGGGACCGTCGCGCTCTATGGCAACGGCGCCTATCTGCTGCGCAGTTCGACCGCGCTTGCCGGCATTGGTGCGGCATTGGGAGAGATCGGACGCGATGCTGCGGTTGCCCAGGCGATGGCCAGCGGGGCGCCGGCCGCCGCCCCGCTGGCGATGATCCAGCGCCCCTTGTTCAACACCCGCGAGGGCTACGGCAGCACGATCTTTCCCGGTGTCGCCTTTCTCATCATCCAGCAGACCTTGTTGATGGGGCTCACCGTGCTTGCCGCAACGATGCGAGAGCGCCAGGGAACGCTCAGCTTCGCGCCACGCACCCTGCTCGGCATCGCGCTGGCCTTTCTCGTCATCGGGTGCGCGGACATCGCCTATTTCACTGGTTTCGTCTTCTGGTTTCAGGATTATCCGCGCGGGGCTGCCGATCCGCTGACGCTGGTCGTGTCCGCAGCGCTGTTCATATCCGCGACGGTCGCCGGCGCGTTGGCGCTCGCCAGCTTTTTCCGCACGCGTGAGCGCCCCATCCAGTTGTGGATCGTCACCTCGGTCCCGATCTTCTTCCTGTCCGGTCTGTCCTGGCCAAGCGAGGCGACGCCGCACTGGCTATCGCTGTTGGCGCGCCTCCTGCCGACGACGCCGGGAATCAAACTGATGGTTGGCGTCAACCAGATGGGCGCAACGCTGGTCGAGCAGCGAGGTGCGTTGATCAATCTCGCGCTGCTAACCATTTTTTACGGTGCGATCGCGGTATCGCGCTATCGCCTGCGGCCTTGCGGAGCGCCATAGCCCGCCGACTGAACATGCCCCCTGTTTGGTAGCGAGCCATTCACATCTCACGGCCGATTTTAAACTTTACGGGCGGACGAGGGACGCTCTGCCGCTGTCGTCTCACGGCCTCTTACCCCTTCGTCTTGGGATCTGACGATCGCTCAGTGACTTGGCTCCAGCCGCGAGCGCGTAATTCCACCTCCTGAATGAATAACTGGTTTCGAGATCATGCCTTCAGAAATTGAAGGACACCGATCGGGCGCTCCGCGACTCTGCGGTTGAACGAAACCCGAACGGCCATTTTTGGCAGGAGCGGTCATTCCACGAGCGTCGGAGAACGACTTGAGTTGGTCGGCAGCCGTCATTTCCGTGCCGAAGATGAGCGCGGCCGCACTCGCCGACATAGCAGTCATTCAAAGCCATGTATCGCTTCCCTGATACCCGCCGTTAGTTCAGTTTAGCTTATCGACCGCGGTGGCTATCCTCCGCCTCCTGTCGGAAAGCGTCGCGTCCGCCAACGCCTCTTGCACCGCGCATATCGCCTTATCGCGCTGAGGCGGCTCTGAATTCGGCTACATATTCGGATGTCGGTGGAAGGATGCCGTTCGTGCTGACTGCCTCATTCCAGTATCTCTCTACCCAAAGCCACTTCGCGCGAACGGCCGGAGGATGGTCTGCTGCGTAGCACTGCCATGCGATCTGCTTCGCTAAGTGGATGGCCGCCCGGTCCAACACGGGTTTGCCTACCTCCGGTTCAGGCGTGTAGATTTCGTAGTCATGAAGTGTATGGAGCATCGGGGTAAGGTCATAGGGATCGGTTCGCATCAGCGCTTTCAGACCGAAATCATTGTGCCAACCCGCGATCTCGTCTTTAAGCGTCTGGTCAATTGAGATGCGCGGAGGCCCGCCGGATGCATCCTTCCCATAGGCACGCAGCAGACCAGGGCCGAACAGAACGTCGTTAGTGTGGATCAAATTCCCAACTGCAATGCCGCCGCGCAAAAGCACCATGTGATTGAGTAGGTTTCTCGCTAGGATCGTTGCACCATGCATCACAAGGTTGGCGCCATAGTGATTCACTGGCGCGGAAATGACGATGCAGTCGCTGAATTGCGTAAGGCGCAGATTATGGGCATCGTTTGGCGCGAGCGTTTCACGAAGCGTCTGAAGCACGCCCTCGATAGCGGTACGCCACTCCGGGTCATCAGCGTTCTCGACGAGCTGCGAAAATCCCAGAATATCGAGAAACGCAACGACCCGACCTTGATATTCCTCCATTGCCCCTCATCCATTTGACTCAGCTATTTGCTGCAATCATTGCCTTCAAAGCGCAAGATCGCTCGTCAACGAAAGAATTGGGATGCACGTCGACGTGACCTAGCGGCCGTCAAAGCGAAGGCAGGAACGTCACCACTGCTGCCGGAGAGGTATGTTGGAGACAACTATTCGCTTCTCCGGCTCCTCGATTCCCGCAGCAGCCATTTCATCCCGCAAGGCCCGAAAGACGGTCTCGGGATAGGCGCACGGTCCGAGCATCACGGCAGCAAGAATGGCGTTCAGATCGAGCTGGGGAATGTTGAATTCGATGCCCTTCGCAGGATTGTGGAAGGGCAACTCGTAGACAGTCTGCGGGATACCCCCGATTGCGACATTGAATGGCCGAACTAAGGCCGAGGAGAATTCATAAGGCCGGTGAACTATCCGCCACTCTCGCTCCTCGGCGAAGCCCGGATGCTTGATCGAGAACATCGAGAGCTGAAGGACGTTGGTCGCAGCGTTCGAGATTATCTGTGGATCGAAGTCCTTAAGGAGGCCAATATTCGCCTCAATGTGGGCAATAGTATCGGCAAACTCGCGAACGAAGTCGTTAGGCTCTCCGTAGAGCACTGGCGAGACACCGACTTCGAGACTGGGTTCGATTTCAAGATCGGCTGCCCAGCCGTGAAACAGAAGGGCGACCCCCGCGACCGGGCCTCCATATGCACGCCACATGGATAGTCGGCCAAGGCGATCATCGGGATCATGTTCGCTCAAGCTTGCCGTGAATACAGCCTCGCGCGCGTGGTTGCGATGCTCGGTGTGCCTGCGCATCACATCGTCGGCCAAGCCCTCACGAATGCTGTTGAGCGCCGCACGGTAGCGGTCGCCAAGGTCGCTCTGCAGCACAGGTTGCATCACCGACTTGCCATATTCAATTTCGGAGAAGTCGTTCATTACGGCAGCGTTGCGGAGCCAGAGCGAGCGCGCCCTGATGATCTTCATTGCGGTATCCGCGGTGGTGTAATGGGCGACTAGTCCCTTGGTGTCCGTGAGCGCCTTCGTTCGCTTCCGATCGTAGCAGAAGAAAATTTCAAGCATCTTCCTGAGTTTTGCGTCGATCGGCACTTCAACCCCCTGAGCTGGAAGGAATCATAGCAGTGACGAAACCTGCAAGCGAGACCGGCGCTATGGGCTGCTCTCCGGAACTCTTTCGTCGCTGATTTCCCTTGAACTCCCTCAGGTACGAGGTGGAACGTGATGCCATAGATGCCGAAGGGGGTTCGCGCCTGAGAAGATCGCACCCCGACATAGCCGACGTCCACGGTCGAAAAAGCACTCGTCGAAACGCACTGTTCATTCAGGTGCAGCTTACATCGCGGAAATACATTGAGCATTAGATTGCTGATCGCCCTTTGTTGTCACAGGCGAAAATAGTCTTGGCTGCTTCTTTTCTTCAATCGCGCGCAATTCACCGGTTTTGTTCCCAGCAACGGCTTACCCCCGTTGAATTGCGCAATGTTCGTTCTATGTTCAAGGAAAGGGGGTGGGCGTGACGTTTCAGATCCTTTCGTTGTCAGGTGGCGGCTTTCTCGGCCTCTACACGGCTTCTCTATTAGCGGAATTGGAGGAACGGTCGGGTAAGCAACTGAATCAGTGCTTCGATCTGTTCGCCGGCACTTCGATTGGCGGCATCGTGGCTCTCGGTTTAGCAGCCGGGCGGTCCGCAACCGAGATCCGCGATACATTCATCAAACATGGCCCACGAATCTTCCCCAACCGCCCTCCAAAGTCAAAGGCCGCGTGGTTCGGTCGCTTCCTGCGTAATGTGCCGGCCCCGCTCTACCACCCCAGCCCGCTCAGGGAGACGATCGAACAAATCGTTGGCGCAGAAACGTGTATGTCGGATCTGCTCCGACCGGTGGTGGTACCAGCAGTGAACCTGACCAAGGGCGGGCCGAAGGTCTTCAAGACCGGGCATCACGAACGCTTCGTGCTGGATTGGCGCCTTAAGGTCGCTGATGTTGCGCTAGCGACATCCGCGGCGCCGACGTACTTCCCGGCGCACCGCATTGGCGACGAGCTTTACGCCGACGGGGGCATGTTCGCGAACTCGCCCGATATGATCGCCATGCACGAGGCCGAGCAGTTCCTCGACGTCAGTAGGGATGACATCCACGTCTTAAGTGTCGGCACCACGACCACCGACTTCGCAATGTCGGCCGCGATGGATCCCGAGATGGGGGTCATGGGCTGGATGCGGCACCAACGGCTGACGGACGTGATGATCGGGTCGCAGCAGGCGTTGACCAATGACATGATGCGGCACGTGCTCGCGGACCGGTACCTGCGCATTGACCGCCAGCAGGCGGATGAGCAGCGGGCCGTGCTAGCGCTAGACGTTGCCACGCCGGAGGCGATCAGTAACCTCCAGTCTCTCGCGTGTGGGTCGTTCGCAGAGGTTTCGGCCGACCCGCGCCTGCGCGTGCTGCTCGATCACGATGCCCCTGCGTTCACCTTCATCAACGCCAATATCTGAGGAATCGGATGTCCTGCGCCGCACGCCTGTTCAATTCAAAGTCGGACCAGACCCTTTATTCACGCATCACCCCGTCTGGGGAGCAGTTTGCGACGCAGCAGGCCCGCTGGAACGATCTGCGCGACTTCTTGAAGTCGCGACTCCAGGAGGACACGAGCTATCCCATAAGCTCGTGGCTGCAGGGGTCGTACAAGTTCGACACGCAGATTCGACCGTGGGCGTCCGGCGCCGAGTTCGACATTGATCTCGGGCTCTATTTCGAATGGGCCGGGGACGACAGCGATGGAAATTACGATCCTGAGGGGTTCAAGCAATTCGTCCAGAACGCCTTGCTCGACTATGCGGATGACGAAGACAACGACGCCAGCGGTGTCGAAGATCCAAAGGAGCGGTGCGGCCGTATATCGTTCAAGCCGGACTTCCACATTGACGTGCCTTGCTATCATCTCGACCGAGGCGCCGACCGCCGCGCGCTAGCGACCGAGACGAAAGGATGGGAGGCGAGCGACCCGAAGACCATCTACAAATGGTTCAAGGAACTGTTCGACATCGCCGCGGACCGTGCACTGCTGCGCCGGTTAGTCTGTTATATGAAGATGTGGGCGGCGTTAAAGATCGAGGAGGCATCGCGTCCTTCGTCCATCACGCTGACTGTGCTGGTCGGTGAAGCGATGCAGGCGCTGGACCGGTCTGAGGTCAGCGATGACGACGACGCGCTCGAGATGATCATCACCTCTATCGTCGACCGCTTGGATGATAGCACGGAGGTTCTCAATCCGGTCGATGCGACCGAGAACCTGAACCGGCTGGATGCGGATGCAACAGACGCGCTAAGATCACAGCTACGCGACTTCGAGGATACCGCCCGACGGGCCAATGCTATGACCAACGAGGCAAACGCAGCAGAAATCTGGACGGAGGCTTTCGAACACTTCTTCCCAATGCCGGAAGATATCGATGACGATGCAGGCGAGGCTAGTGCTCGCGCAGGTACCGCCGAAGGCACGGCGCTGATGGCGTACGCGTTCGATCCGCAGATTCACGTGCGCGCCGTGTCGAAGGATAACGCTAACTACGTGAAAGAGGGGGTGAACTCGCTTCCTACGATCGTAAAAAACTGTTCTATCCACTTCGAGCTGATCAACGCCGATCAGCTGCCATCTGGGTCTGCCGTCCGATGGACGGTCCGCAACCGTGGTTACGAAGCTTGGAATAAAAACGACATCGGCCACTATTCGGGCGACGCCTACGCGTCCGACGAGCATTCGGCATACAACGGCAACCACGCGATGGATCTGACAGTCTACCAGTACGGTCGCATCATCGGACGGCGCAGGGTAGAGATCAAAGTACGCGGGCTTGCAATGCCCCCGCGCAACCTTCCGAACAGGCGCAGCTTTCGGCGTTGAGGCACAAGGAACGGGATTGCTCGCTGAAAGTGCTTCGATCGCAATGCTGGATTAAGTCGCTTGGGTGCCTGATACTACGCACAATTCACCAGCTCCCTATGTTGGCCGTTTCATTGCCGATTGAAAGCGAGATATTCTCACTATTATCCGTCGAACGGACTCGGTGATATGCCAAGACTTTCACGCGATCACGCGTTTGTGCTTCCAGTTCCTCAAGCCGCAAATCGGCCTCGGACGCGTCTTGGCCGGCGCTCGTGGCAGCCGCCAAATATCGGCTGGCTGCGGTCTCGCTCTCGAAATAGCCAATTTCCGAGGATCGAACGCTATCGGCTTCATCGACGGATTGAACGGCCAGCATGTCTGCAGCACCGCAAATATCCAATCGCGCCCAGGTGAATTTCCGCGACAAGCCCTCGTAGCAATTCTGACTGTAGATCATTGCGCCCGAGATGCCTTCCGCCTTTATCGCGGCGTGCATATCGGCAAGTCCCTGGCGGACATTGGCGCGATTCATAGGCTCGACAGGATCGGCCGTCTGTGCCGCGATGCCCTGGCTGGTATTTTGCGCGAACTGTGCCGCGGCCAATTGCGCCGGCGTCTGCGTCTTCACGGAGCATTGCGACGCTGCGGTGATGAGAATTATGGCGCCAATGCCTATGCCGAGCCACGCCCCCAATCCATTCTGTGTGCTTGGCGGCGTTGGCGCCATACGGTTCCCCCTGATGTTTGCAACGTTCACTCGGGGGGAGTCTGCGCAGTTAAGAATATTGGCCCCCAAGCACAATTGTGCAGCGATCCCGATATTCAAGTCAATGACGATGCAAAGGGTCTTGGCGGACCAGGACTTCCTGTTAGACACGGTGAGGAGGGGGGAAGCCATGGGGGTGGTTCAACATCAGTTCGCGCCGCATATGCGCGAACTCCAAACATCATTGGTCGATACGGTCGCGCGTTTCTATCCCGACGTGATCATGTCCTTTGCCGAGGAGCAGGTGACGCTCTCGAGCGATACGCGCTCATACGAGGCCCTGCGCCGGATATTTCAAGCCATGATCGCCAATGAGTTGAGTGTTCAGCGTAGCGAGCCGGAGCGCATGGCAGTGATCGAGCGGTTACTGCAATGAGCGTTGTCCCACTGAGGTTCCGGGCGATCAATCAAGGTACGCTCGCAATTAATGACTGCGGGCGTTTCTTCCTCGCATCAGATAACCTGGTCGAGCGTATCATTGGCGATGACCTCACGCAGGGCGACCGGACAGAGCTTTCACGCGATGGGCATTTCTTTTCGCAGGATGATGCGTTCGCGTTCGATGCGCACGCCTATGGCTGCGCCTCGCGGTGGGATCGGGCTGGGGAGCTCGATTATCTGATTTTAGTCCCCACTTTGCGGTGCAATTTGAGCTGCAGCTATTGCCAGGTTTCGCGCGTGGGGTTGGGCCGAAAGGGCTTTGATTGGGATGCCGAAACGCTGGGCGCCATCTTGAATTTGATCGACACGCTGCCGACGCAGCGCATCAAGATTGAGTTTCAGGGTGGCGAGCCGAGCTTACGCCCTGATCTCATCACGGCCGTGATCGAACGCTGCGAGCGGTTTGAGCACAAGCAATTTGTCATCTGCACAAATCTCCAGGATCTGAGCGATGATTTTTTCGCCATACTGACGCAACCAGATGTCTATATCAGCACATCGCTCGATGGGGATGTCGACACGCATGCGCACAATCGCACTGGCGCAGGGACGGGGCAGTTCCTCGACAATCTTGAGCGCGTTCTGACCGAATTCGGTCCCGACAAGATTTCCGCGCTCCCGACGATCGATCCGCAGAACCCGCCTGCGATCGACGCTTTGATCAACAGTTATGCATCCCGCGCTCTCCACAGCATCTTTCTGCGGCCTATCAACTATCAAGGCTTTGCGCGCAAACAACACAGCAGCGCGCGCGAGCAGTCGACCGAGTGGCGGCAATTTTATGAACGCTTCGTTCGACGGATCATCGAACGAAATTGGGCTGACCGAGAGGTGGTTCTGGAGGAGACCTATTTCAGCATTTGCCTGCGTCGGATTTTTCAGCCCGGCCATGATCGCCATGTCGATCTGCGCAATCCCAATCCGATAGGTGTCGACTATGTGGTCATCGACTATGACGGGACCGTCTACCCGACCGATGAGAGCCGCATGCTGACGCGCTCGAGGATCATCGACCTGTCGATCGGTGATATCTTTTCGGGTTGGGACAGCGAGAAGCGACAGCTCCTCAATGCACATGCGACCAATCAGTTCGACGAGAGCTGTCGTCGCTGCGCCTATCAGCCATTTTGCGGGCGCGATCTGGTCGATGACCTGGCCCGCTATGGTCGTATCGATGTCGAGCGGACCCAGACCGAGTTTTGCCGCCGGCATTTGCACATCTTCGATCTCATTTTCGAAATGATCTATTCGGACGATCCGGCGATTCAATATTCGCTGGCCCAATGGCTTCGTTTGCCAAGCGTTCCTGCAAGATTTGGGATCCGGCTATGATCCCGCTTAGCCTTCCGGCCGCGTCCGAAGCGACCAGGCCTTATGTGACGCGCTTGCGCGTTGATCCTACAACGGCGATTGATGAGGCTGATGCTATCCTTGTCGTTGAAGACGAGGAAGGACCGAGCTTTAGCGGCCTGCATGGTCTTCTGACCTTGGAGGGAGTGTGTGCTGACGCGCTCGAAGGCGATGTCGTGCTCGTTCAGCCAGATATTGGTCGAGCCGAACGATTGCTGCGCCGAGGGTCCCCGCACAACACGTTGCTCGTGACCGAACGCTGCGATCAGCTCTGCGTCATGTGCTCGCAGCCGCCCAAGAAGACGCATGTCGATCGCTTCGCGTTCTTTGAACAAGCTTGCCTTCTCGCTGAGCCCAATATCGTGATTGGCATCACGGGTGGCGAGCCGACTCTCTATAAGGACGATTTGTTTGGCCTGATCGAGCGCGTCGGGCTGGCGCGCCCGGATATCGAATTCCATATCCTCACCAACGCGCAGCATTTTGAAGCATCAGACATTGATCGCTTGCGCCAAGATATCTTCCGGCGCGTAAGCTGGGGTATCCCGCTCTACTCGCACGAGCCCGCGCGCCATGATGAGATTGTCGGCAAAGCGGGTGCGTTCGATCGTTTGCAAAGCAGCTTCCATGCGCTGCTTCTGGCCGGGGCGCGGATCGAGCTGCGCACGGTCCTCATCCAGGATAATATCGACGATCTGCCCCAGCTGGCCCGACTGGTCACGAGCCGACTGTGCTTCATTGAGAGTTGGTCGATTATGCAACTGGAGAAGACCGGCTTTGCCCGCAATCGCTGGGTCGGTCTTTTCGCGGATCACAAGCTCAGCTTCGAACCCGTCGCTACCGCTCTGGACTATGTGCTGCTGCACGGCAAAGCGGTGCATCTGTTCAATTTTCCTCGCTGCACGGTCCCAGCCGAGTATCGCGCGCTCGCGCCGGCATCTATTTCCGACTGGAAACGCAAGTTCGCACCCGCCTGCGCCACCTGCCGAGAGCAGGATCAGTGCTGCGGCTTCTTCGAATGGCATCCTGACGAGCACGCCAATGCCTGGATATCGCCGCTATGATCCCTAAGAAATTTCTCGTCTCGAGCCTGTTGGCCGCAGGGTTTCTCAAACCCCAGACCATTCAGGCGCAGCTGACCCAGGCTGCCTCAATGCCGATCGATGAGGGTGCCAAGCTGTTTCAGATCTTCACCCAGGATCATCCGCTGTTTTTTGCCGACCACAGAAGTCATCGCAGTCACAGCAGTCACCGCAGCCATAGTAGCCATCGCTCCGGTAGCGGCGGCCATTATAGTCACACGAGCCATACCAGTCACAGATCGAGTACCGGTGGCTATAGTGGCACCCCTCTCTACCAAACCCCTGCTCCAAGGCCGAGTGAACCATCGCCGACGCCCACCCCGACACCTTCGGAAGATACGGCCGCGCCTTCTTCGACATCAACCTTAGGGCCGCGCTCGTTGTTGCAAATGCCGTCTTCCGCCGCGCCGGACCGGGCTACGCCGCCGCAATTGAGTCCAAGCGCTGCGATCCAGGCGCGTGCGGAACGGTTCAAGGCGATCGTGCGACGGGTGCAGATCGGGCTGATGGGCCAGGGCGAATATCGAGGCATTATCGATGGCGATGTCGGCCCTGCAACGCGGGCTGCTTTGCGCAGATTTCAAACAATCCATGGTTTGAGCGTAACCGGCACAATCACGCCTCAGGTGCTTGATGCTCTGCGCATCGCGAGCAACTGAGAGCGGCCGCGGCCCCCCGAAGCGATCTATAGCTTGAGCAAATAGCTGAGACCGGTCTTCAGCGGCGGGACGATGAGCGCCAGAATGATAGCCCAGGCGGTTAATCCAAGCAGCCATGATTCAAGGCGACGCTTCAGCAGAGCGAAGCGGGATTCCTGATGAGCTGCGCCATCCGGTGCGCGATTTGCTTCCATGTCTCGACCCCCTCGACATCGCCTTTGACGGCCAGCGTGCCGATGCGCTCGGCCACAAAGGTCGGCGCACCATCACCATGATGCTGTAACACCATATGGGCGCAAGCCCAGAGTTCAGAATCAGCAATCATGCGGTCGGTCATTCATTCGCCTGAGATCCCCAAAATGGTCAGCACCAAGGTTCTCTCCGTCCCGACCAAGTGCGAGCAAGCCCTTCGCGGACCAGCTGATCGCCAAGCGATTGCCCGTTTCGCAGCAAGACCCTGAGCTTTCGACCATAGCGATCCGCATCGCGACCATCAAAGGCGCGCATCTCAAATGGCCCTGCGTTCACAAGATCCAGCAACCGCTCGGTTGCGCGTCGGCCCAACTCGGCTTCTTGATCGCAGCGCGGCGGGTGGGTTTCAGGCGCATCGATGTCCGCGACGCGGATTTTGACACCATCCACCCAGACGGTATCGCCATCGACCACGCAATTGATGCCCCCACCCGTATGGCAGAGGCTGAAGACGCGCGGTGCGAGCGACGCCATCGCGGCGACAGGTTGCGCTTGCGCCTGACGACCTTCGATATTTGACCAAAGTGCCCCGGCGCCTAGGCCGATGATCGCTGCAGTGCCGATGATGAGGGACGTTGAGAGCTTGGACATGGCCTTATGATGCGGTTTGTAGGTTAACCATGGGTAAGTGACGAGAGCCGCGTGGTCGACATGCCCCGTGCGCAGTAGTCTGAACGAATGGCGGCATTTGAATAGTAACCGCATAAAAGCAGGCTAACAGGACTGTCCGACACATTGGTCGTAGGGGAATATCGGAGCCAGATATGAACCTATGCCAGCTTCCGGGAACCCGGATCGCGCCCTTGAACGGTAAGAACGTTGGCGAGAGCGGTCCAGTGGCCCTGCGCCCGATGCCAGGTCATCTGCTTGATGAATGCAATGCAGGCATAGCCATTGCTAGTCGACTGCTGCTTCGCCCTCTGTTTGCGTGATCAGCCGAGCGCTGCGCTGGTTGCGCGTGTAGATCCACAGCCATGTGAGGGCGACACTCAAGCGGGACCGGACGCCGACCAGGAAATAGATATGAGCGATGCCCCACAACCACCAGGCAGCCGCGCCGCGCAACTTCAGCCAGCCGAAATCGGCCACCGCCTTGCGCTTGCCGATTTGCGCGAGGCTGCCCTGATGCTGGTACCGGAACGGCTGTCGCTCGGACGCGCCCGACAGTCTCCTCCGGATCGTCTCGGCGACGAAACGCCCCTCTTGCTTCGCCGCCGGGGCGATACCCGGCACCGGTGGGCCGTCCGGCATCTGGACGGCAATCGTGTCGCCCACCGCAAAAATCTCGGGATGACCGGGAACGCTGAGATCGGGCTCGACGATGATCCGTCCGTTCCGATCCGCTGGCACGTCCAGCCATTCCGCAGCCGGTGATGCGCGGACGCCCGCGGCCCAGATAACCGTCTGCGCCGCGACCCGGAGGTCGCCGAAGGTCACCGCCCCACGCTCTATCTGCGTAACAGGTGCGTCCAGCCTCACCTCGACGCCAAGCTTTTCCAGTGCGCGCTTCGCATAATCCGAAAGACTGTCTGCATAGCCATTCAACACTCTCGGCCCCGCTTCAAGAAGGAGCACCCTGGTCTCATGCGTATCGATCGTCCGGAAGTCGCGCGGGAGCGTATCATGGGCGAGGTCGGCGATCGTACCAGCCAGTTCCACGCCCGTAGGGCCGGCGCCGACGATCACGAAGGTGAGCAACGCCTGTTGCCGCACCGGATCGGCTTCGCGCTCGGCTTCCTCGAACGCCAGCAAGATGCGGCTGCGAAGGGCGGTGGCGTCCTCGACCGTCTTCAGGCCCGGAGCGACGGCCTCCCATTCGTCATGGCCGAAATAGCTGTGGCGGGCGCCCGTGGCGAGGATCAGCGTATCGTAGGACACCGCGCCTCCATCAGCGAGCCGCACGACGCGGCCGGCCGGATCGACACCAACCACCGTTCCAAGCACGGTGGTGATATCCTTGCGGTCGTGGAGCATCGACCGGATCGGCCACGCGACCTCCGAGGGCGCAAGGGACGCAGTGGCGACCTGATACAGCAGCGGCTGGAAGAGGTGATGATTGCGCTGGTCGATAAGGATGATGTCGACAGGCGCGCCTTTCAGATGCCTGGCCGCCCACAAGCCGCCGAAGCCCGCGCCGACGATGATCACGCGATGGCGCTTGGCAATATCTCTCTTTGCTGCCATCGCTTCCACTCTCTGGAGCCCTGTGATGGTCTATCCGATTTCGCCGTTCTGACAAAACGGTCAGGCTATGCCTTTGTTCTCCTCAATTGGCGGACACGATGGGATGGCCCATCCGCAGATCATCAACCAGTTGCTCGATCGCTTCTATTTCCGAGCTGGAGCCGGTCGGATTGATCGCCCAGTTACAATGCGGATGGGTGTCAAGACTGTATGTCCGAACGGGACCGACCAACCGTCGCCAGCGATGCCTGGTTCCACCATGGGCCCGAAGCAGCCTTGCAAGGAGGAGCTCGATCAGCTGCCCCTGCGTCACGCCTCGCTCTCCGTCGTCCAGCAGCCCGGCACTTCCAGATAGGCCTCAAGCTCCCGCCAATGACGATCCCACCCCGGACCGCGCCTGGCGAACGGCACTTGCAGTTCGACCATTTTTCGAGCGCGACTCACCGGATTCTCGGGAGCCGTCTGCAAGCTTTCGAGAATTGTCCGCAGGCTCTGATCATTTCTGTCATCCACGAGATCACGCGACGGCTATATAATCGCCGTTATTTCCGCGCCTTCTTCCCGGGCTTGCGCCCAAGACCGATTGTTTTCGCCAAGGCTCGCCGCTGCTCGGAATAATTGGGGGCGACCATCGGATAATCGGCCGGCAAGCCCCATTTGGCGCGATAGTCATCCGGCGTCATCTGATAATGGGTCATCAGGTGGCGCTTGAGCATCTTGAGCTTCTTGCCGTCTTCCAGACAGACGATGAAATCCGGCTTGATCGACGCGCGGATCGACACCGCCGGCGCCTGCTTCTCGATGGGCGCAGCGACGGGCTCGGAGAGGCCGGCAAGCGCCGCGTGAACATTCCGGATCAATTGCGGAAGATCCGAAATCGCTACACTGTTATTGCTGACGTGCGCGCATACAATGTCTGCGGCCAAGGTCACAAGGCTGTCGTCGTCGGTCATATTGATCTCCAGTCTGGCCACTCAGTGACGCCTAAATGGCAATAGCGCAATCCGACTGTAATTGCCGCTCAATGCGCTGAAGCTCCTGCCCTCCCCGGCACATGACGAGCTCCCTTCATCACCATGGCTTGGCTCAGGAAATTGACGGTCCTTCGCGCCATCGTCCAAAGCTCCAGCTGATTTGGCCATCGCGCATCAAGCCCGAGACCGCTTTGCCGCTCTGCCGCTCGAGCACGGGGCGCCAGGGTACGAGCGTGAAATCACGGGCCCGTTCGATCACCGCGAACCGCCCGCTCACCAGATCCACATGGCGGCGATAGACGCCCTCAATCCGCTCGGTCTCCCCCGCTTCCCGATAGGGCAATGCGAGGTCATCGGACAGCTGCCCTGCCATCCGCCGTAATTCTCGTTGCTGAAGCGTCGTGATCATGCCGCTCTGGAAACGGACGCCCCCATCCCCCTCCTGCGCCAGCCCCTGCGTCACCAGCCACTGCCGGCGCTGGGCCTGCGCTGCGCGCACCTCCCGCCCAAACCCTGCGTCGCGCAGCGGCATCGGATCGGCCGCGATCAATTCGCGGTCCAGCCAGGTCGCGGCCTCCGCGCCGACCAGTTTTTCCAACGGCTGCGGTGAAAGGATCTCGACCGTGACCGGGCGATCCTTCGCTCGCATCGCTTCATAGGCGGCCGCGCGATCGAGATGTTCGGGTGCAATCGTCCAGGTACCATCAGCCTCGCGGGTGACACCGCCGGTCAGGCGCCGCATCGCCTCGAGCCGGCGGACATGGGTCTGGGCGAACGCTTCGGTCGCGGAGGGATCTTGGCGAAGATGCGTGTCCACATCATAACGCCCACCATTGGCGGCGGCGACCATGGCAATCGTACGATCCACCTCGCGCACGCCGACCATAACCGGATCGATCCGCACGATCGTACCGCGCCCATGCGGCTCGACAGTCTCACCTCCGTCGCGCCAGCTCAGGACAGGCTTACCGATGTCGACATAATGGCTGCGCCCATCGGTCGCCTCAACGATCAGATAATGGCGGTCGTCGAGCTCTTCGGAGAGGCCACGCTCCAGCACGCGTCCGACCAGTGGCCCCGCCCCCTCCAATACGGGTTCGTAGATGGCCTGATCCGCCAGCGCTGGCGTCGTTCCGCGCGCTGCAAAGGCACGCTGCATCGTGCGGATGATGTCGCCACGCTCGCCCATGCGGCGCAGCGTCGCTTCCAGGTCGGGCGCAAGGCGCCAGCGCGCTGCACCAACTTGCTCGGCAAGCCCCATGCGTTCGAGCCTTCGCAGACGGCCCATCCGCACGCTCTGGTCGAAGGCGCCACTGGCCGACGAGCTGACCAGTATATCCTGCCCGGCTTCGCGCAGGAACGCACGATCGATGCTGGTGAGCCGGTCCTGTTGCACCTCCTGCTGTAACCGCTCGCGGATCGCATCGTCGGAGCGGGGTCCCAGATCGAGATCGACGAGTTCCGCCGCGCGCTCCCGCATGCCGCTGGCGAGATAGTCCCGGGCAATGACGAGATCGCGTCCACGATCATCCTTGCCGCGCAGGATGATGTGGCTGTGTGGATGGCCGGTGTTGAAATGGTCGACTGCGACCCAGTCGAGGCTCGTCCCGAGATCCTCTTCCATTCGTGTCATCAGCCGTCGGGTCAGGGATTTCAGATCATCATAATCCGCGCCATCTTCCGGCGAAACGATGAAGCGGAACTGATGGCGATCGCCGGCCTGTCGGTCGAGGAACGCCCTGCCATCGACCTTATCGGTGTCCGCGCCGTAGAGCTCACCGCGACCGCCAACCCGGGTCGTGCCATCGCGCTCGACATAGCGTAGATGCGCACGAGCAGCCCCTACCCCCTTACCAGCCAGCTTGACGATGCGCGACTTGATGATGACGCGGCGAGTGCGAAAGGACGCATAGCGATCCCGGCTGGCGAGCACGCGCCCGACGCCGGCGCCACGCCCGATCCGGCTGCCTGTGAACCGGCCGCGCCAACCGGTACCGCTCCCGCCACCGCGTGCCAGATTGGCGGCGGCCAGGACGCGGTGCAGAAACTTGCGACCTTGCCTGCTGCCCCTGGCGCGCATGCGCCCCAGGCGCGGTTCAAAATCATCGTCGCTGTTCATGCCGACCACCAATCTATGGGTTGATCGGGGCAGCATGCCTGCGCCTGAAGCGGCTGAAAACCGGTGCCAAATATGGGCAGGTGTTCTGCGGCTCTGCGAGGGTTTGGCACCAGGCCGCAACCGCTGGTGCCACCATCTCCGAAAAAAAGCGATGTGCAGACAAAGGCTTATGGCGACGGCCCGCAGGACCGGCACCATTGCTTTATCTTGCCTTACGCCAAATAACGTTCAAACCCTCCTATTGCTCACGTTCCCCAGCCCATCCAGGCGAGCCGAGGCAGCAGAACAGGCGCGGCGCCCGCTGCCAAACGCCGCTCCGCGATCCACCTGCCCTCATGAACAGACACAGGTCATGCGTGCCGCCCGTTCGCTCTCGCATGTGCGTTTGCCGATCATGCCATGAGCATTGCCGTCACCGTCCACGATCATCGTCGCCACGAACCAGCGACCATCGAGCCGCCCCAAAATCGCGACCCGATCCAGCTCACAATCTGTCTCTTCGATACTCTCGAAAGCGCCGATCCAGCGTTCTTCGATCCGGGCCTCCCAGGTGAAATCGACCTCTTCCGCTTCAAGAAAACGCTGCGCCAGTGCCTCGCCAGCGCCCCGTCCAAACTCGATCTCAAGGCCAGACACCAGCGCCGCCATGACCCGATCCGATGTCGCGCCAATGCCTGTATTCATGCCCATAGAAAGCTCCTTTGCTTGCGCCCGCATCATCAAGGACAAGCTTCCCAAGACGGGCGGCGGAGCGGCTGTCAGGGCCGCCGAAGCGCAGCGCAGGCGCCGCGCAGCGGCGGCGGAGGAACCGATTTTGTTGCGCACAAAACCAACAGACACGCGCGCGCAGCGCGCTCCGTCTCGCAGCAAAATTGGCGGGGCCGCCGGCCTTGAGAGGCGTTCGGGCGGCCGTCATGCTGGGCCTTGCCGAGACGAGCCCTCTCCCCTCGCGGAGACGCACCAGCCGTGCCAACGGGGTTGCAACAGCGGTCGTCAGCGCGGCGACAAGGGGACAAACAGCGCCTCGGCCGGCACGCCATTTGCCTGGTTCTTCCCGGCCATTTCTGTGCCGACATTGAAGAAAATCACATCTGCGCGACCGGCTATCGCAACTTCCTGCATAATGGGCGGTGCGTCCGTGATCGCGGCGAGATAGGCGCGGGTTTCGCGCGGCAAGGACCGACCGGTGGCAAGATGCTCGGCATAACGTCCCGGACCGGCATGATAGGCAGCAAACAGGCCGGGATAGCCGAAGCGCGCGTACATCGCCCGCAGATAGCAGCTGCCGGCCAGAATATTGTCGCGCGGATCATGGGGGTTCTGGCCAAGGCCAAGCCGGGTACGCATGGCTTGCCAGGTGCCAGGCATAAGCTGCATGAGCCCCATGGCGCCGGCATGACTGGTGATAGGCCGCCCGTTCAAGTGAGTCCTGCCAGCGCTTTCGGCACGGATGACCTGCTCGATCCACGCGGCGGGGAGGTCGAAGCGGGTCGACGCTTCGGCGATGAATGGCCGCCATTGCGATAGGGATTGCGCACCGGCTGACGAGGCCGACAGCAGCGCGAAGAGGGCAATGGCGGCCTTCAACGCGCCCATAGCAGATGCGCCGTACCGATGATGTCGGGCCGTTCGGTCGGCCCGAAATAGCGACCATCAAAGGACGCCGGGCTGTCGGTCATGAGCAGAAACAGCGCGCCGCCACGCAGGGTGGTGCAACCGCTCCACCAGGGCATTGGTCGGCCGGCCCGGTCGGCGCGTAAACGCTCGGCGACCCAGTGGCCATTCACATATATTCCCTGCCCCAGCGCACAGACCGTGTCGCCCGGAGCCGCCGCGACCTGTTTGACCAGCGGGACATTCTCCGGAAGATAAGACCGTGTCGCTGCCAGGCGGCGCCATGGCGCGGGCACGCGCGCGATCACCATCGTGCCCGGCTCAATGCCGTCGCGTGGCCCCACTCGATAAAGGCCCATTGGCGCGCTGGCACTGGCATTCCAGACCAGCAGTGGGCGCGGTGGCCAGGCGATGGTGAGGCCGAGCGCCAGCGCCAGGCCACCGATCGCGGTCGCGCGCCGGGCGATCCGGCGCTGGCGTTGCTTGCGCGCGCGCAGGGCTTCGCCCCAGCGGAAGAGCGGCAGCGTCGCGCTGCGCGGGCGGTCGTCAGTCATGGTCACCGGCCCCCGACACCGCTTGCGACCAGGTATCGAGATCGTCGATATGGTAGCGTACATGCCGCGAATGGCGGCGGAAACGCGGGCCGATCCCGGCGCTGCGATATTGTTGCAGCGTGCGGGTCGAGAGGCCGAGATAGTGGGCGGCCTGCTCGGGGCTGAGGAAAGGCGATCCGCGCTGCGCGATGCGCGCGCGGGCAACGTCGTCAGTATCGCTCATGAGGGTTTGTCCCTGCGTCACGCCGCTTCGCGCGGCCAGAGGCCAGTTGATGCGCTCGCCCGAATGCCACGGCGAGTGTCGAAATCGGCTTTGCGATATTCGACACCCCTTGGGGCGATGACCCCGCGCCGGTTGGCGCGGGGTCTGGCCGGGTCAGCGCGACCAGATGAGCTTGTGCTCGCCGTCATCGCCCTGGGTGAGCGTCGCGTAGATGGGGGCCGGAAAGGACGGGTCGTCGAGCTTGAGGCTGAGATATTCAGCGCCCGTCTCGCGCGCCGCCTTGGTCCAGCCCGCGCCGAACTCGACGCCGCCGGCGTTGACGCGGTGATCTGGTGCCTTGTCATGCTCGCGCTCGCATGGCCGAATGCTGGCCTTGACCCGGAGGGTCAGCGTGCGGATTTCGCCGGTATAGATGCCGTTCTCGCCGCGGGTGAATGTGCCGATCTGTGCCATGTTACTGCTCCTTCTTGGCTCGAGCGCCGCGCCATTGCGGCCTCGATGGCGGTCGCACAGGCAGCGGGGACAGACGGGTTGCACCGAAAGGCCGCAGCGTCAGCGCAGGACGGCAAAGCCGGGCTTTCTTGGAGCGCGAGGAGGCCTGGCACAGGCCGGGGAAGAAAGTCTGGCGCAGCCGTTGCTGCCCGGCGGGACCAGCGCCAGACCCGCCGATCGGATGGCCGCAGGGACGGCGTTCACGGCACAGGAAACGCCAGCGACATGCACGCATCGGCTTTTGCACCGGGCCGGGACAGCCTATACGGGCCTTCAAAGGGGGACGCATGACAACTGTGTTGAGTCAGGTTCGGGCGCTGATCGAGCGACTGGCACCGGAACCGATCTGCGATGATTGCATCACCCAGCGGTTGGGTCTGTCGGTGCGCCAGCATGCCAATCACAAGACGCGGGAGCTGGCCGGCATGAACGGCTTTGAACGCCAGATCGGTCCCTGCACGCTGTGCGGCTCGCAAAAGAAGGTCATCCGGGCGAAGGGACGCTGAAGCAGGGCAGCGGCATTGACCAGCCGAGATGATCGCGCGCCGCGTCTCGAAGAGCGTGGCGCGCGCCGAAATTTTGGCCCGTCCGGGAGGCGATCAGGATCGCCTCCCGGCCCATGGTCAGGCCGCCAGCGGCGTCGGGTCCGGCGCTGTCACCGCGCTGGCAGGCGCGGTCGGATCGGGAGCAACGGCAAGCGCACGGCGTGCGACCGCGACGCGCTCATGCGCCGCAACCGTGCCAACGCCGCCGCGCACCGTATAGCAAGAGGGCGGGAATGCCATCCAGCGTGGCACCCAGCCTTCCACCTTGTCACGTCCGTTCGCCCCGTCCAGATGATCGCGGACAATGTCTTTCAGGGCCTTCGCCTTCTCACTGCCATTGGCGGCCGCGACCGTCTGACCGGCCACGTCGCCAATGATGGCCGTGAGCACTTCCCTGTCGCGGACAAGCGTGAAAAAGGCCTCATCAGCCTGCCAATAGCCAGCCATATCGATGCCGATCACCCCGCCGACGGCCTCGACAGCAGCGCTGCCACTGGCCAGCGTTTCGCCCATGACAATGGCGATCACGTCCCGCACCTGCACATCGGACAGGTCGAGCAGGCGCAGGAACAGGCTGGCGACCTCGCCGCTGCTGCCGGTGACGGTGGGGTCCTCCGGCGAAGCCCCGAGCAAGGCGAGGACCGCGCGGCGTTTCTCGTCAAACGCGGTTTCGCCTCGGCAGGTCTCGATGGACTCACGCACCATATCGTGACGGCTGGCCTGCGGCTCGATCCGCACGGTCCATAGCGGCGATCCGACGATGGCGTGCGCGACCATCAGGCGCAGTGCCACAGCAGGATGGGCTGTCATCGCCGCGCGCACGGCGGCGTGGCGATGCAGGTCGATATAGGTCTGCATGGGGCCGGTGATTTCCGGGCGGACCGGCTTCTGGCCGGTGTCCGGCGCCTCACCACGCTCGATCCGGCGCGCTTCGGCACGGGTCACATAGCCTTCATGGAAGATGACCTCGCCGCTTGAGCGGACCTCGATATAAACGCGCCCACCCTTGCGCTTTCCCGCTTTCTCATGGTCCCACAAATGGAAATGCTCGGCTGGAGGAACGATCACGGCATCGCTCCATCCGGCATCGCGATAGGCGGTCTGACGCTGGGCTATCGCCGCATCTTGCTGCTCCCAGAACGCATCGCTATCCGCAAAATAGCGATCCTCGCCGAACAGGTCCGCGACCAGCACACCCTTGAACTGGTCCAGATCGAACAGCGCAACGGCGGCCTTGATCGACTGGCCGCCAAACAGCCAGGCCTTCAACTGATGACCGGTCGGGCAATAGGCCTCGGGATCGTCATGAAGCGCCAGCCATGCCTGTTGCTGGCGCTTGCTCGCCATGGTGAGATGGCGAACGGTCGTCGCATCGAGCTTCTCGCGGCGATAAAGGTCGCGGATGCGCGGCAGGAGATTACCGAGCGCCAGCACCCGGCGGATCCCCGGCTCGGGCAGGCCGAACGTCGTTGCAATATCCTCGATGCTGCGGCCTTGCTTAACCAGCCGCGTGAACGTCTCCCACCGGGTGACCTCGTCGGGGTCGAGCCGGGCGATATTCTCGATCAGCGAGGCCTCGATGGCGGCGGCATCGTCGCTTTCGTCGAGGATCGCACATGGCAGCGGATCGGCCTCGCCCGTCTCCGCTGCAACGAGGCTGGCGGCATGAAAACGGCGCGCACCGGCGACGATCTCAAAGGCATCCGGCACGTCCTTGGGCCGAACGATCAGCGGCACCAAGACGCCCCGCGCGCGGACGGTCGGCAGAATGTCCGACACATCAGGCGCCTTTTTGGCGTAGCGCATATTGGCTTTGCTGACGGTGAGTTGACACAGGTCGATGAAGTCGAGTTTCATGATTGTCACTCCTTGTGAGTGCCGGTCCGTCGAGCTGTGCGGCGAAGGCGGACCGGCTTAGATGCGGCGGAACGCGCCGCTGCGTCATCCGCCAATGGGCGGAAACTCCGAGCCGTCGCCCGCCCGATGGGCGCGGCGTAGCAGGGTTTCGGCCGACAGGATCGACTCTGCGCGGCGCGCCATTTCGGTCCAGACGGACAACCGGAAGCTTGTTTCGAACGCGATGTCGCGCTCGATCCCGAGGCCAAATGGCAGGCGGACGCTGACCATCTCCGACAGGCTGAAACGGCCCAGTTCCGGACAGCCAAAGCCGAGATCGGCCAGACCAAACAGCGTGTCGCCATCCTTGGCGAGTTCGGTCGCGAGCCATGTCGCCGCGCCAATCGGATTGAAGAACTTCACCACGGGAACGGGATCAGGTTCGGCAGCCCCGTTCAGCGTGGCAGCGCGGCGGGCGAGGTCGTTCGCGCGCAGCGCGAAGCGAAGGGTGGGCGTCAGGAGGATCATGCCGCTGCCCTCCCCTCGCCCGCTTCGTGATAGCGGCCGAGCAGCCAGTCGGCCGCCTTGCTGGCGGCACTCGCGGCGCGAAAGATGGCGCGATTATCTTCGCGCAGCACCTCGAGCCATGAAGCGATATAGTCGGCGTGGCGCACGGTCGGCACGATGCCGAGCGCAGCGCAGAGGAAGGCCGAGCCCATTTCGGCGACCAGTTCCTCGCGCGCATAGTCCTTGCTGCCGAAGGGATTGGTCAGGTCGCGCGCCAGCCGCTTGGGGTGGCCAGTGGCGTGGGTCAGTTCGTGCAGACAGGTGCGGTAATAGTTGATCTGGTCGAAGAAGGCCGGCTGCGGTGGCACCTGCACATAATCAGCGCTCGGCACGTAAAAGGCCCGATCACCGCCGATGCGGACATCGACACCGGAGGCGGCCATCACCGCCTCGGCCAGCGGCACGATCGCGCGTTCGGGCAGCGGCGCGGGATCGGCGGCAAGGTCGGCGCGCAACCCTTCGCACTGAGCGACATTGAAGACGGTGAAACGCTTGAGGAAGGGAACGGCTCTGGCTTGCCCGCCCTCGCGCTCGACGCGCTGCCTCTCCGCGTCTGGGGTAAACCGGTCGGCATAGACCACGCTCACGCCACGCTCGCCCTTGCGCACGCAGCCGCCCGCCTGCTGCGCCTGCCGGAAGGTGAGCCAGCCTTGCGAGGGCCAGCCCTGCTCGATGACCGCGCCCCACAGGATGAGGATATTGACGCCGGAATAGGACCGCGCCGTTACCGCGTTGCGCGGCAAGCCGGGGCCGGTGCCACCGGCCCGGCCCCATGGCTGCACCCAGGGGACGCGGCCATCTTCGAGTTCGGCGATAATCTTCGCGGTCACCGCGTCGTAGAGATTGGCACGAGCCTCGCTGTTCTTGTCCTGCACAGGCTCGCGGCACGCACTGCGGCTGGATTGTCTCGGCATGGTCTATCCTCCACGCCGCCCTTCAAAAGCGCATGGCCTCCCCGGAAGGCGGAGGGTGGGCGGCGAGATACGACCGCCAGGGCCCGGCTCCAGCGGCCTGCGGCACCGTTACGGGCGTAATGCAATGGAGCACCCCGCGCGCAGCGACGGGGTTGCCGCGGGCCGCGCCGGGCCTAGCCGGGAGCGCTGCCCACACCCGCCTGACCGGGAAAGGCCACAAGCAACGCCGCCGCGCACAACGGCGCGGCGACCACATCATGCGTCATGCGATCGTGACCGAAGGCCGAGACCGGACACGGGCTCGGCGGCGCAAGCAGCCCTGCTGAAGCCGTAGAGCGCGGTCGCGGCCATGCCGCGAGGCGCCCTCACAATTTCTGCTAAGCGATCTGCTCCGGCCGTTCGCCAAAGGCCGCAACAGCGGCCGCCAGTCCGTCGCTGATGATCCAGCGGGCCCGCTCGAGGTGAGAGCGCCAGCAGGCTTCCGCGCCGGACGCCGCCACGTCGAGCCCCATCAGCGTGGCAGCAGCATCCCGCCAGGCATGACCGACATCATCTGCGTCCAGCAACGCCGCATAGAGCGAAAGATGCCGACGGTCATAGTCGACAACCATTGCGCTGGACGGCGCCATTCGTTCGATTGCAAGCAAGCTGCCTGGCCCTTCGATCGTTCACATTATTCATTATAATGAATAACCAGCATTGCGCAATTCCTCGACGTAATGTCGATGGACATGCGCAAGGTCATCGGCAGCAATTTCGCGAGACTTCGGAAAGAAAGAGGCCTCACTCAGGAAGCGGTCGCCGAACGATCCGGCTTCTCACAAAGCTATATCGGCTGGCTGGAACGCGGGCGGCGGAATCCGACTGCCATTTCCATCTGGATGCTGGCCCAGGCCGTGGACGCATTGCCGGCCGATCTCGTGCAACCGATCGTCGAATAGGATCGCTCCACAGGGAGAACCTCGTCTGCTCCACCCCGAGACCATGAACGATGCTAGGCGCCCCGCTTCGGCCTTACGCCAAAGGCCGCAAGAGCAGTCGCCAGGCCATCGCCGACAATCCAGCGGGCCCGTTCGAGGTGCGAGCGCCAGCAGGCTTCCGCGTCGACCGCCGCCACATCGATCCCCATGAGCGTGGCTGCCGCATACCGCCAATCATGACCGGCATCATCCGCATCCAGCAACGCCGCATAGAGCGACAGGTGGCTGCGGTCATATACCGTAGGGCAGTTATCTGCGGGCGCGAAACGGGCAATGGTGGAAGCGGACGGCAACACAGGAGTAACTCCAACAGGAATGTAGAGTATACTCCGTGGATCACTGCTCGACAATCGCGACCATTGGAGCGATGTCGAGCCGCGAAAATCTGGCGCGAAACCTTAGATCGCTGAGAACTTCCCGTGGGCTGTCACAGGAGGCGCTCGCCCACGCCGCCGGTATAGACAGAACATATGTCAGTGCCCTCGAACGCCGCAAATACAGCATCAGCATCGACCGGCTTGATCAGTTGGCCACACCGCTCGGTGTCGAGCCACATATTCTCCTGATGAAGACGCTGCCGCCAGATATCGGCTAAGCTCTACGCCAAGATAGCACGCGGCCCAGCGCGTACCAGCGCATGGCCCATTACCACGAGCCGTCGCGCTTTGGATTTCCGATACTCGCCGGCACCGGGCCAATCCCCCTCGCCTAGCAGTTCCTCCGCGATCGTGCGAAGACTGGCACCCGTCAGCCGCGCATCCTTAGCCCGCAGGGCAAGGAGCTGTACGGAAAGCCGGCTATGTGATGCCCGGGCCGCACTCCCCGATGTCGTGAACAGTGCACCAAAATCGCGAAGAGCCTCCAACTGCGCCGCCAAGCCCGGCCCCAGGCTCAGTTCGAATGCAAGCGATACAGGACCATCGAGCAAGGTTCCTGCAACGACATCAAGCCGCAGGACCTTTCCGCAATGATCGATGCGGACATGTTCGCTCGTCGCGCAAGAAACGACACGTGCATGGAAGCGCCGAAGATCGAAAGTCTGGCCAATGCTGGAATGGCCTGCCCCCAGATGCGGCCTGGCACGAACCTTCAGAACATACGGATCCACAGCCGCCGACCAGATCGGCTGGATCAAGGCGCAGGACTGCGCCGGGTCTTCAGGGAAAGTGCAGCCCCCAACGCGCGGCGAATGAAACATCCGCCGCGCGGCCATGTTCGGGGAGAGTCGTCAGACCCCCGAACGCAGCTCGATAGTCGGGATTGCGGCGCAGGACCTCCCAGGCCAATGCCGAACGACCATAACGGTGGATCGCGGCAAGAACGGCGGGATCGGGTCGCTGCGCCAGAGCCATCTCAGCCCAACTCGTCCCTCTGCGACCGGACGAACATCGCCGCCGCTTCAGCCTGATCCGGCCGAAGCGCATCGATCGCCGGCAGATGGTCGGGAACGCGATCCTGCAGAAGGATCGAGGGACACTGCCCTTCCACATTGCCAAGATTGGGGCGGTGCTGGGCATAGCCGACCAGCGCCGCCAACTCCGGTGAGAAATGCCTGGCGACAGGCGGCGGATAGACCAGCCATTGCAGCTCGAAGGGCTTGAGCCAGCCGAGACAATAGCTGACCACAATCCCGCGCCTCGGCTGCGTGGTGACATTGCCCCCGCCGCCATGAAGCGTTGATCCCAGAAAAACCAGCGCATCTCCAGGTGAGACCAGGGGCACCTCCGCATCCGCCTCGGGCAGGACGGCAACATCCGGATCTATATGACTGCCGGTCCAAAGCCGCGTGCCGCCATTCTCGACGGTGAACGGCGTGATCGGCCACATAACATTGACCAGATATTCGAGGCTGCCTTTTGGCCCCTGCCACATGTCCTGATCGCGATGAGGCAATTGCGGGAGGGCGCCAGGATGAATTTCGATCGTCTGGGTGAGATTGAGCGCGATCCGGTCGCACCATGGCAGCAGCATCCGCTCGACAAGGTCGAGCAGTTGCGGGTGTATCACCAGTCGCTCGACCAGCGGCGACCGGGTGAGCAAAGCCCCGAAGCGTCGTGTTCGCTCGCCATAAAATGGACCCTGGCACAGCGGTGTCTCGACAAAACAGCCGTCCAGGTCCTGCTCGATGCCCTGGAGCACGTGCGGCTCGACCGCATCGGCAAGCACGCACCACCCATCGCGATCGAGCCTTGCCGCATGCCGGTCAATGAGAACGCTCATGCCAGCACCTCCGGAGCGGCCGCCGGATAAACGCCGGTCCAGCGCAACCGGGCCGGCGTGTCGTTGCTGACGTGGATAAGAAAAGCGCCAATCGACCCGCCCTTGATGCGCACCGCTGGTCCCAGCGGTTCGGCCTGCCAGCCCATCGCCAGAACGTCCTTGCGGAAGGCATCGGGAATGACGCCGGTATAGCGCTCGATCCCGCGTTCCAGCGCGATATCGACCATGGCGCAGATGAGGGCGTTGCGCAGTTCGCGCCGTCGCCCGGCGCCGTGGCGCTGCGGCAGGCAGAGCCGCGTGCTCTCCCAGGTCGTCTCACCGCTCGGAACGCCGAACGGGCATAGATGCGGAAACAGCGTGCCGAGCACATGCGGCCCGGTACTGGGCAAAAGCCGCATCGACGCTTCGTGCCGACCGTCAGCATCGGCCGCGATGATATAGACAGTGCCGGGACCATCGAATTGATCGATCTCATATTGTCCATCGACCACAGGTAAGTCCCAATCGAACAGGTCGACGAACAGGCGTTTGCGGTCAGCGAACATGGATTGCAGCAGGGCCCGATTTCCCGCTGCCAGATGATTGTCGATGACGTGGATCATGGGGTCCTCCCGCTCGTGCTTTCACGCACGAAAGGAGCAGCTATCCACCAGTCAAAACAGACCGGGCAATTACTCGGGTTGACGATCCTTCAGTTCGTGCAACCCGATTTCGCCGGCAAGCAACGCACTGATCACGAGTTCCGTGCGGTCATGGGCGTCGAAGAGACGGCGGGCCTCGGTCAGATAGCCGTCCACTGTCCGCGGCGTCAGGGCGAGTGCCCGCGCGATCTCCTTGTTGGAATGACCGCGGCCGGCCAGAACGACACAATCCCGAGGACGTGGACGCAGCCTCAGTCTGGACGTCGGTAGACATTGGGACTGCGGCAGCAGCCTGCGTGCGGCCTGGAAGGCAAAGATACCGATCATTTGTGCAGGGCCAAGAAAGCGCCACGCGTGCTGGGGACGGTGCATGCCGGCAAATGTGCAGGAGCCCATGCAATCGCCGAGGCGCACGTATGGCACGGTAATGCCTTCGTTCAGTCCTTCGCGCATGCCGAGCTCGAAACTTGCCCGGTCCTTTCGGTCGAGCTGGATGATCTGGTGGAGGTCGGACCAGAGGAAAGCGCTGTCCGCAAATACACAACCGCGGATGATCGGATCGCGACGATAATATCGCTGGCCAATCAGCCGTTCGGAAATTGTGACGGGATAATCCTTGAGATCAACACGGTCCGTCGGGGCGTGGCGAAGATCATCATGATGGATGAGCGCATAATGGCGGAAGCCCATTTCGCTTGCGACAGCCTCCATGAGCGTCGCGAGTTCGCGCGTTGTTGCAACCGTCCGGACCGCCCGAATAAACCTATCCGCCAGTACCACGCACGAACGGCTGCGCAGGCCGAAACGGCCAGAACGCATCCTCCGACATCCTCCTGACAGTGTTAAATGTCATGCTTCTCGCCTCACCATCTTGAGGAGACAAACCTTACCCTAGAGCCATCAGCGTGTTGAACGACGACCATGTATCTCGTGCTGCACGGTGGCATTCACCATCACTTCCGCCACGCTCGGCCTAGGGGATAAATATGCGGCCCACAGTCGGCGTTGCCGGAGATCGATCAGATCATCCGCTCACCTGCTTCCGTCCAGAAGCGCCTGATCGATCGAGCCGGATCAGTTCGAGCCTCGCTATTCGTGTCGAAGATCATGGTTGATCGATGGATCGGGTCATAGGCAGGCCATTCGAGACGAACCGTATCTGGCCGTCCGCTACGAGCAAACGCAACCCATGCAGCGCTCATCGATGCCGCCATATCGAGCGTCCGCTGCCCTCCTCCGGTCAGCGCGACATTTGTGCGGCTGCCGGGATCGTTGAAGACCATTGGCACTTCGAGACCATGCGGTGAACGCAGGCGATTGTCCATCACGGGCGTTGTGAAGTGGAACTCGTAGAGGAACACCGGAGCGCCGCCCTGTGCCGACTTCAGCTCGGCAACGCGCGTTGACGCAAGCCCCGCGCCCCGATCGGTCGTGATCTTGAAATAGAGATCTGCAGGCGTATCGCTCGGATAAAGTGACTTGTAGAGGTTCAGCGCCTGCGTTCCGGTCAGGGGCCCCATCGTTGCGGCGAGGCGCGTCTTGAGCCCGTTCTCGTCGAGATCAAAGGCCGGCAAATCGCCCTGGGCGAACAGCGTCGTCTCGGTCATGTTCGAGCCAATGATGAGCGGAATATCGGCTGATAGCGGCGAGGCAACCGGATCGAAAGGATGCTGAGGCAGGAGCGTCCCGTCGAGCACTGGCGAAAAGCCCATCATCGCCCCCATCCCGCCCTTGCGCAGAGCCGAGAAATGCGCGGCCATGAGCCGGGGCAGCGGCACGGCCTGGATCTCGCGTGCCTGATCGGATCGTAATCCCAATTCCGCCGCCAGCGCCCCTGTCAGTTGTGCCGCCTCCGGCTTCTCCATCACCCGCCGCATCGCGCCGCTCTGGATCGCAGCGCGATGAAACAACCCTTTCGCTTTCGGCATCGCCATCAGAATGCCGACCTTGGCCCCGCCACCCGACTCACCGAAAATCATCACATTGTCGGGATCGCCACCGAACTGTGCGATATTGTCACGCACCCATTCGAGCGCAGCGACGATGTCGAGCATGCCCACCATGCCTGAAGCGGCGAAATCCTGCCCGGCCGGGCTCAGGTCAAGATAACCGAGCACGTTGAGCCGATGGGTGACGTTGACGACGACGACATCGCCCGTGCTGGAAAGTCGAGCTCCATTATAGGCCGGCAGCGAGCCGGCACCGATGCCGAATCCGCCCCCGTGAAGCCACACCATCACCGGTCGTTTGCCCGTGTCGAGCGCCGGGGTCCATATATCGAGGTTGAGACAATCCTCACTTTCGGTGGCATCGGCCGTCGAAATTCCGCCGAGGATCGCGTCGAACGGGCTCGGAGCCCTGGCCGGCGCAGGCATCGGATCTTCCTGCGGAGCGATGATCCGGTTCTTCGGCGCACTGCGAACACCGCTCCACGGCGCGGGCGATGCGGGCGGCATGAAGCGATTTCGACCGCCGGTCGACGCGCCATAGGGCACCCCATGGAATGCCAGCGCGCGCCCCTCTGCCACGCCCGCAAACTTACCATATCGGGTTTCGACGACCATATTCGTGGCCGCCATGGCGCGCGCGGAAGTCAGCGACAGAGCCGCCACGGCAGCGCTGCCCGAGATGAGGACGCTGCGCCGATCGAGCATGTTCGAATGATCCGACGGTTTGGTCATGCTAGTTTCCTTGTCCTGAATGAGCGGCGCCGACGCGCCATCAATATTTTACGCGAATGCCAATGCGGTAAGTGCGACCCAGTTGATCGTAGAGGGCCGGATTAGTGACGTTACCGCCGACCCCGGGCGCAATCGGAGGGTCTTTGTCGAAGACGTTGTTGATCGCGCCAAACAACTGGACAGACCTGCCGCTCGAGGAGAGCAGGTCATATTGTGCGGCCAGGTTGAGATAGAAAACCGAAGGGATTGTGTTGTCGCTGATGCTGTTAGGCAGCATGACGCTGTAGTCTGGATCGTCCGGCCCGATCGCCGTGACGTCGAATTTGCCCTTGTGGATGTAGCGTCCTTCCGCCGACATCGAGAACCGGCCATTGTCATAGGTGATCAGGAGATTCCCACTCCAGTTCGGTACACCTGACCCGAGACCCGAAAATAGCGGCGCCCCGTTCATGCCTGCCGTATCGCGCGGACCTGCGGAATCCACACGCACCAACTCGTCGACATAGGTCACCAGCAAACGGATGCTCAATGTGCCGGGCAGCGAACGCGACACACGATCGAGCGACAGCCGATAATCGATCTCGAAATCGAGCCCGCTGGTCTTGAACGTATTTATGTTGAGCAGCGGTGCGTTGACAGCCGTGATTACACCGCTGATTGTGCTCGGATTATCGTCGCCATCGACGATCAACCCGCACAGATCAAGAGCACCAGCATGACAGCGGTTGAGGATGGCCTGCGCGCCCATTGTGGCGATCGCGCCATCGATCCTTATATTGTAATAATCAATCGACGCCCGCAAGCCGCTGATCCAGCGTGGCTGCAACACCACGCCCACGGTCCACGTATCCGCTCGCTCCGGCTTCAGATCAGGATTCCCCCCGGTATAGCTATCCGGCTGAAACTGAACATTATTGTCGAACGGGTTGAGCAACGGGTTTGTCATCCGCGAGAGGGGACGGAACAGTTCGTTGATATTGGGCGCGCGGATATCGCGTGACCGAGTAGCGCGGAGGCGAATATCCTGGACCGGGTCATAGACGAGGCCGGCCTTCCAGGTCGTGACACGGCCGCTGGTGCTGTAATGCGTCTGGCGGACTGCGCCGTTGAGTTCGAGCGACCGAGCAAAACCTTCGTTCTTGAGCAGCGGAACCACCGTCTCAAGATAGCCCTCTGTCACCTTCACTTCCCCGGTGACCGGCGATCCATTATCCGAATAAAAGCCGTTCGCGGCCGAGATCGGATCCTGCGTGCCTCGCGCCTTGTCCTCGCGATGCTCGATTCCGACCGCAACGGTGATCGGCCCGGCCCAGCCCTCAAACAGATCGCCTTGAACATTGCCGGCTACCACATGCTGGCTGAACACGGTGCGCTGTGAGGCAAGACTGTACACATAGTTCCTGGCATCCGGCGAGAAGCGATTCTCGCCAAACAGATTTAATGGGCTGCATCCCACCGCCGCTGCCCGAGCGGCCGGATCAGGGCTGAGCGTGTCCGCGCAGACGATCGTACCCATCCCAGGCGTGATTGCCGTTTCATCATCGAAGACAGCATTCACCGCCCGCGCAAAATTGGCGTTGTTACGGCTGTTATCGGTTGTTTGGGCATATGTGCTGTGGCCATATTGGTAATAGGCATTCCACCTCCAGTTGTCGCCAAGATGGCCATCGATCCCCGTCGCTATCCGATAGGTGTCGGTCACACTGCGATTGAGTGCGAAACCGAGATCCTCACTCACCCGGCCCATCGTGAAGGAAGCAACCCCGGCATTCTCCATCGCCGTTCGCGTGGCGGCCGGCAGAAAGGCATTGTCGACACCGATCGGGATACCAAGGCCGGGAATACCAAAATCGCGCGGTGCGACACTGAGACCACGACCGTCAACATGACCAAAAGAGGCCTCGACAAAAGCGCTCGCACTGCTCGAAAACTCATATTCGGCATGGGCCAACAGGCTGTAGCGCTTCACCGGATTAGAGAGATAGAAATCGTTGATGATAGGGTTACGGCCGGCGCCATCCCCTCCGATCATCAGCGGCAAGCCGGGCAGCTCGCCAAAGTTGAAAATTGTCGGCTGCCCGTCGGGACCGAACTGCGTGCCAGCCAGCGGACCAAGGAAGATCATTCCCCCCGGCGTCGTTGTCGCGGCATGGACATTGCGCGCGATGACCTGCGCCGGATAACCGCCAAAGCCCGCGCCGAACGGATTATTGACGACGGACCATTCCTCAGCGCACCAATCGCGCGAATAGCATGTGCCGGCGCGCTGAGCATTTTCGTATTCGCCCCCGATGACTAAGTGCCCCCTACCGCTCGCAAAAGATGTCCCGGCAGCAAGCGAGGCTTGATAATTCTCGGCGTCGTTGTGATCGGTCTGGCCGTAGGAAATCTGGCCCCGGATTCCCTTCATTCTTGTATCCAGGATCAGATTGACGACGCCGGCGACTGCGTCGGAACCGTAAGCCGCCGAAGCGCCGCCCGTCACCACTTCAGACCGTTGCACCAATGCCGAAGGGATGAGGTTGAGATCTACGGTTCCTTGATTGGTCGACGGCACGAAGCGCCGCCCATCCACGAGCACGAGCGTGCGCTCAGGCCCAAGTCCCCGAAGATCGAGAATGCGCGCGCCGACATTGCTGGGGAATACGCTTGATGTCTGCGGAGTAGACGTCGCCCGGAACAAGGGCGTATTGTTCAACAAATCGGCAACGTTCGTGATGCCAAGTTTCTCCGCCCGATCGGCTCCCAGAACGGTAACCGGGGTCGGCGCAGTGAAACCGCTGCGGGCGATGCGGGACCCCGTTACGACGATTTCCGCAGCATCAGCCGGCGGTTGCGGTTGATCGGGATTATCTTGCGCGCGGGCGGTGGCACTCATTGCAAGAAAACTCGCGGTGCCTAACGCCAACGCCCGCCACTTATAGCGAGCGACGCTCTCGGATTTCCTCATATTTCCCCTCCCCAGCATTGAATTTTTTAATTCGACCTCACCGAATGAATCGGTTGGCCGACGTGCTGTTTTGGGAATTTACGAAAGCGGGTCTAGTGACATAATCCGAATGCTATCTATAAGGTTTACTGGTATGTCGAATATCCGCACCCCTTCTTTCGATCAGCTTCGGGTTTTGGCCGCTGCCGCTGAATCTGGGAGTTTCTCGGCGGCCGCTCGCCGCTTAGGCAGAACACAACCTGTTGTAAGTTATATAATTTCTAGTCTTGAATCTCAAACTGGCCTGACACTTTTCGATCGTGGCGGTCGCCGACCGATACTGACGGAGGATGGAGCCGCGCTTCTGACCTATGCACGCAGGCTATGCCTGATGGCTGACGAGATGCATGCCCATCTCCAGAATCTTCGGCAAGGATTAGAGGCCCAGATCTGTCTTGCCATAGACGCCCTGCTCCCCCTCGGCGGCGTTTCGCGTACCCTTCACGACTTCGAGGCTGCATTTCCCTCGATCACCCTGAAAGTGGAAACCGAGACGCTGGGCGGCGTGCTGGCGTTAGTCCGCGACGGGGTCGCACATGTCGGGCTCACCGGGATTCTGATTGAGTGGCCAGACGAAATAGAGGCCGTCAGCATTGGCTCTATGACGATCGTGCCCGTGGCCGCCCCCGGCCATTCCCTCGCCTCGTCCAATGAGTGCCCCACCGTGGCGGCCATGCGCGACAACCTCCAACTGGCGCTATCCGACCGCAGCGGCACGACCGACGGCCATCCGATGGCGGTCCACAGCAGCCGCACCTGGAAGTTCACCGATCCCGCCATGAAACTCGCCGTCCTGCGCTCCGGCATTGGCTGGGCACACATGCCGCTTCACCTTGTCCAGAATGATCTCGATCGCGGATCACTCGTACAACTCGCGCTCCCGATCATGCCCGGTGGCGACATGCCCTGCACTCTGCTTCGTCGCCGCGATCTCGCGCTTTCACGCGCCAGTCGCTACCTGATCGATGAACTGACCGCCAATGGCCTCGGCTCACGCGAAACCGAAGCCTAAAGGGACAAAGGCGTGGTTGAACGAGGTGGTAGACTCATAAGCGCGCAGCAAAGAGCGCACTTAGACAATGCTGGACCATCGCAAGGAAGTTGTCGGCAGGCTTGTCCTGACAGGTGGCGACGCGGCAAAGCGCTTGAGCTTTGAGAAAAGCCGCTCAATCAGATTGCGCTCACAACAAAGGTGTTTGCAGAAGCAGGGCTTCCAGCGCCCGATTGCGCTTAGGTGGAATGTCGGGCGTGGCGCCTTGCTCATGACTCAGTTTGCGGACGTGATCTGAATCACAGACTTTATCCACCAACACGCCAGTGCGGGCCTGAGATGGTCCAGCAGCGCATCGGCGATCTGCCGGTGATGAGCTTGCCCGGCCGCTTGTTCGGCAGGAGCATCTCTATAACGCCAATCGAAGTCGGCCGGATCATATCGGATCATGCCAATACTGAATACAGTCGAACCGATGACTATCATCCATTTAAATTACCAGGCGCTGTCAGAATACTGAGCCCACAGCGAAGCATTTCATCGAAATCATCCTCATCACGTGAGATCATTTTGTCAGATACCACGACAAGCAGATCTCGAGATGGAGCACGTGGAGCAAGATTCATCGAAGCGGCGCTGATGGCGTTGAGTCGCCACAGCAGCGTTCGCCGATCCAACTCCGGCAGAAGAAGGCTCAACTCGCGCAAGAGCGGTTCCACGGTCTGCACCAGCTTTTCATCTGCTTCCCGGCGAACAGGCTCCTTGGCATGACGATAGATGGCGTGAAGAACCTCCGCGCACCGGGCATCGGAATGATAGATTGCCGGGAGTCGCAATGGCAGCAGAAAGACCTTCACAAGAGCTTCCAGATCCGGTTTTCCCTGCTTCAGAAGGTCGTCTAAAAGGCCGGCTTCATAGTCGAGAAATCGATCGATATTCTTGTGCATCAATGCTGCGAGCAACTGTTCGATCCCCCCGAAATGGTAACTGATCAGCGACATATTGCTTTTCGCCGTCGCCGCGATCCGCCGCAGCGTCGCCGCGTGTGCACCTTCCTTGATGATAAGATGTTCAGTCGCCCTGAGAAGTTTCTCCGGGTTCGTCATTTCTTTCCCCGTCGCCGGGGTCGTTGCTGGGATGGATTGTTTCGTTCGAGCCATGATGATGTTCTGCCTTGTCGACGCGTCAATGCCAATGGTGATCAAGCCCCGTTCGCACCCATTCCAACACCCTGACCAGCGCATAACATTAGATCGCCCTTGACATTGCGACCACCCATATTTAATCGATCGATCGATCAAATATGGGTGGTCGCAATGATCGCCAACATGACAAAATAAATACAAATAGTTGGATGGGGGTTTCATGAAAAGGCAAGCTAAAGGCTCTTGTTCGAGGCATCTTCTTCTTTCGTCGGCAACGATGGTAAGTCTGCTCGCGACCGGGGCGCCCACAGTGGCGAGAGCGATCGAGAACGACCAAAAACAGGCCGAAGCTTCGCGCGATACTGAGTTGCGGGAAATCGTTGTAACGGCGCGACGGCGATCCGAACGAATTCAGGATGTGCCGATCGCCATCACGGCCCTTGACGAGAACGCTCTACGGGAAAAGGGCGTGGCGGACGGCTATAGCCTACTCAAGGCCGCGCCTTCGCTGGTTGCGAACACGACAGGCACGCGCAGCCAAATCAGCTATTCAATGCGCGGGCAAGCGCCCGCGACCGGAACGACAGTGGCGCCAGTACCCGTTTATTTCGCCGAAGTACCGGTGCCTTCAGACGCCGCAACCGCGCCATTTTTTGATCTCGCAAGTATACAAATTCTCGCTGGTCCGCAGGGAACATTGTTTGGGCGGAACTCCACTGGCGGCGCGGTAATGTTTACGCCCGTCGCTCCCACACAAGCGCTGGAGGGCTATATCGATGTCAGCGGTGGCAACCTTGATTATCGGCAGATCGAAGGCGCGCTTAACATTCCGGTGGTGCCGAATGTTCTGGCGCTGCGCGTCGCAGGCAATGTCATCAGGCGCGACGGCTTCACGCACGATCTGACTTACGATCAACTTCTCGACAATCGTAACGAACAAAACTGGCGCGTTAGCATTGCGTTCACGCCGTCAGAAGCGTTCGAGAACCAGTTTGTCTATGATGGACGCCATCTCAATCAGGCAAGCAGCGGCTATTCGCTCTATGAGATCGACACCACCGATCCACGCTACGTCCAGGCGTTTGCCGATGCCCAGGCATTTGGCGCCCGACAAATCGCTTCGACAGCCGGGCGTGACAGGCAACTCGAACGACGAGATGGCTGGGGCATCAGTAACCGATCCATCCTCAGGATCAGCGACGACGTTACGTTGAAGAATATCTTCGGATATCGCTATACAAAGGCACCCTATTTCACCCAGGATGCCGACGGGACCCCGCTGCCGCTCATCGGCTTGCTCGCCAATGTGCCGATCCCTGTCGATGGATTTTCAAGTGCCTCTTTTCCAAACGGGCAGAAGGCGTTCAGCGATGAACTGCAACTCGCTGGCAAGGCATTGGACGGCCAGCTCGACTGGATCGTCGGCACCTTCTGGTCCAGCATCAAGGAACAGAACGAAAGCAACTTTTACGGCACGGCGTATGTCGGTCCCTTCGAGATTCCGATCGACGGCACCGTGGGAAATCGATCAAAGAATGTTACCTATGCGGCCTTCGCGCAGGCCACTTATCGGTTCGCAGGTGCGCTGGACCGGCTGAGCGCCACGGCGGGCTTCCGCTATACGCGTGACGAGGCAAGCGTGACGACGACCAGCCTGGCGCAACCCACGCTGGACTGTCGCCTGGACGCGAGCCTTGCGACGGAAAAATGCCATTTATCCTTCTACAGAGCGTTCACAGCGCCGACCTATACAGTCGGTCTGGATTACAAGCTTTCGCGCCGAACCCTGCTCTACGTCGCCCATCGTCACGGATTCAAGGCAGGCGGCGTCAACGCCGCACGCCTCGATACGAATCTATCGGCAGATTATCAGTATTTTCGCCCGGAAAAGGTCGACGATATTGAGATCGGCCTGAAATCGGATTGGGCAATCGGCGAATTGCGCGGCCGCCTCAATGTCGCTGCGTATCACACCTGGTATAAGGACATACAGCGCACTGTGTCCTTTCCAGACGCAAGCTTCGCGGTCACCAACGCCGCCACAGCGGACATCAGTGGTGTCGAAGTACAAGCGACACTTATTCCCTTCTCCGGCTTCGAGCTGTCAGGCACCTACAGCTATACGGACACCAAATACGGCACCTATGTGAATCCGTTCACGGGCGTCGATGCGTCGGGCAACCACTTCGGCTTCATTCCTAGGACGAAGTTCAGCCTGTCATCGCATTATAGCGCCCAACTGCCGGGTGATCGCGGGACGATCATACCATCGGTTTCCTACGCCTATCAGACCAGTTTTTACTTTACCAATTTCACGACCGAATTTCCCGGGGCGATCGCGCCCGGCTATGGCCTGCTCGACGCTCGCATTGACTGGACGAATGTGATGGGTCGCGCAGTCGATATCGGCCTGTTCGCAAAGAATCTGACCGACAAGATCTACGTACTCAATGGCGATCGAGGCCTCAGTGGCATCGGACGCGTGTTTTATGGCGCCCCCCGCACGTGGGGCATCCAGGCGCGGATCCGCTTCGGCGACGGACGCTAGGCAATATAACCCATGAAAGGACAACTGATGAAACCGATATCCCGCCATTTGCTCGCCGCCGCGTGCGCCTCGCTTCTTTTCGCAGGGACGGCCAGGGCTGAAACCGTACAGGCCGTGCGCTGCGACCGAATGTGCCTCGACGCGATGATGGATCGATATCTCGACGCGATGCTTGAGCACAATCCCACAAAGGTGCCGCTATCGCCCGACGTGCGCATCACGGAAAATACCTTCGAGATCAAACCGGGCGAAGGCCTCTGGGGAACGCTGACCGGTTTGACCGACTATCGCATTCATGCGGCGGATCCGGTGACCGGCAATGCCGGCTTCATGGGGCGGGTGATGGAAAACGGTTATCCGCGCTATTTCGCCGTGCGGATCAAGGTGGACGGCGGAAAAATTACGGAAATCGAGTCCGTGGTGGCGCGTAACATCAAGATGCCGATGGACGTCGACGTGAAAGTTCCACGCGCGCCGCTCACCCAAGTTTTGCCCGCGGCACAGCGCTCGTCGCGGCTGCAGATGGTCGCAGCCCTGAACGGCTATGCAGACGCACTCGTCGAAAGCGATGGCAAGCTCGCGCCGTTCTCAGATCAGTGCGTCCGCCGCGAGAATGGCATGCAAACTACATCCGCCCCTTTGCTGCTACCGGCGACGCCCAGAGGACTGGATATTGCGGGTATGAATTGTCGTGATCAGATCAGCAGCCGGATCTTTGCCGACATAACCAGTGTCGGGCGTCGGATCTGGGTGGTTGACGAGGAACGCGGCATCATCCTGGGTCAGTTGATGTTCAACTCCGATGGTCGCGATCGGGGCGAGAAACTCTCCAACGGCGAGGATATCCCCTTGTTAGGTGAGCCTGCACCGTCGAGCGGACCAATCGCCGAAGCCTTCAGAGTCGTGAACGGCCGAATCCACGAAATCGAAGCGGTATTCGGCGCCGGCCTATCCTATGGCGCAAGCAGCGGCTGGTGAGACTTGCGTTAATTCCAGAACCGGCGACGACGTAAGAAGAGAATGCCGCCAACAGACCCGCTCACGCCGGAAAGGCGTCAGCGGGTCTGTTCAGTAGGTGCCCTTCTGCTTCGATACCGCCGCATGGCGATAGGTGGGAAGGTCATTGTTCCGGCGCCCCACGGTTGCCAGCGCCGCTGCTTGCCCGAGCAATCGCCAAGGCGAAAGCATTCTACGCTACGTACCCGCAGTTCAGCATCCAATACTCCGTTAGCGCCCAGTTGCTCGTGGAATAACTGATCCGCTCAGGGCCAGTAGCCGAGGTTCTTGCCGCCACCCCGGAAGACTTAGCCGGGCAGCGCATAATATAAACATCAACAGGTTCCGCACGGCCCTCACGTCCTCCAGATCGAAAATGGGCTCGTCCACCACATCACTTCAAGCGCAGCCGGGGTGAAGCATCGGGCGATCACAATCTATTATCGCTACAGATTGAACCGGTATTAGTGCTGCACAGAGGTCAGCGATAAACCTCCTGAGCAATTGAAGGCTCGATGCTGCCCTCGTTGCAGCCGGAACTCATCCGCCAGAACATTGCCGGGCCGTCAAACCAGGTTCCGCACGGGGAGCGCAAGAGGTGACGACAAGCTGCCGCCACATCATGAAGCCCAGGGTTCGCAGCGTTGCGCCTCGAAGACAGGTCTGGCCGTCATGAAGACAGTGCATGTTCTTGCGGCTGGCACGCTTTTGATTGCATTTTCCTCCGTTACCGACCGGTTGAGAGCGCAGGAGGGTGCCGCATCGTCACGGCTTGTGTCGACGAGCGGCCCGGCGCGGGCGCCAAGCTACACGGTAGGACAGGCCCTGCGCGGCGAGGCCGTCTACCAGCTGCATTGCGCCTCTTGCCATGGCACCAGGCTGGACAACGGCCCCATGGCGCCGCCGCTGACCGGCGCCGCTTTTCTCGCGAAGTTCGGCGGTCGCGGCCTGGATCATCTTCAATCAGTGATCAGGACGATGCCGCCGGCCGATCCGACTGCTGTGAGCGACACGGCAGTGACCGACCTACTAGCATTTATTGCGCAACATAACGCAGCCATCGCGAGCGATACGGAACTGAGTGGCGATCCGTCCCTACTGGCGGCGGTGTCATTGCCGAACGGCAGTTTCATGGCGGGCTCGCCCTATGCGCCGCCTCCGGTTCCGATCGATCGGCCTGATCCGTTTCGGAACTGGCGGCCGGTTACTGCTGAAGATCTTGCCAATCCGCCCGCAGAAGACTGGCTATCCTGGCGCCGCACTTATGACGCACACGGGTTCAGCCCGCTTCGCCAAATCAATCGCGCAAATGTTGCAAAGCTGCGTCTCGCATGGAGCTGGTCACTCCCGGCTGGATCAACGCTGGCACCGCCGCTCGTGCGTGCTGGCGTCATGTTCGTGGCAACGGCGGGGGACAAAGTACAGGCCCTGGATGCAAAAACCGGTGACTTGCTGTGGCAATATGAACGTCGGCTGCGACCTGGCATCACGCCTGGCATCAAGCGTAGCATCGCGCTTCTTGGTGAGCAGCTGTACCTTGGCACGTCCGATGTTCATGCCATTGCGCTGGATGCGAAGACCGGCAAATTGGTCTGGGAAACAAGCATAGGCGATGCAGCACGCCGGGAACGCCTCACAGGTGGTCCTCTCGTCGCCAAGGGTAAAGTCATGTTCGGCACCACCGGCACCGGTGTGGGGGCCGCAACTCCCCAGATTGTGGCGCTGGATAGCCAGAGCGGAGAAATCGCCTGGCGCGTCTCGACGATTGCGCAGGTTGGGGACCCCGGGGGAGACAGCTGGGCAGGTATCCCAATGAAAGCTCGAAGCGGAGCTTCGGCCTGGACGCCGGGCAGTTACGAGCCCTCACTTGGCCTCGCCTATTTCGGCACTGGCAACACCTATGACACCGGCCCGCTGCTGCATCCGTCCGCGAACACGTCAGCAGATGCTCTCTATACCAATTCGACGCTTGCCATCGATCCCGACAACGGTCGGATCGAATGGTATTTTCAACATATGCCAAACGATCAGTGGGACCTGGACTGGAGCTTTGAGCGCCAACTCATCCGCATGACGGCCCAGGGCCGGAAACGCACCATAGCGGTCACTGCCGGAAAAGCGGCGATCTACGACGGGGTCGACGCCCAAACGGGCTGTCCGTCGTCAGAACATTTGGCACAACTCGCGGCGTAAATTAGCGGAGTGCGGGCCTCGTCCTGGGGATGATATTAAGCGGCGATCTTGCGGTGCAGCAAGCGCCGATGTTCGATGGTCTTCCGTTTGATCCTTTCGCGCTGTTTGACGATGGCATCGGCCCTGCCGAAGTAGGCGTCGGCGGGCGTCACGTTGT